>Ga0316191_10001825_pt1 | contig 15213 bp, 16 predicted proteins | sample Eddworburr2cm_MG_FD_204928 | JGI IMG/M metagenome (GOLD analysis project Ga0316191, IMG submission 204928) | Coastal sediment microbial communities from Maine, United States - Eddy worm burrow 2 cm | ecosystem: Environmental > Aquatic > Marine > Coastal > Sediment | place: USA: Maine...
TCACCATTATGGTAAAACCGGATAAAATCCGCGAAATCATCGGCCCCGGCGGCAAAGTTATTCGCGGCATCCAGAGCGAAACCGGCACCAACGTTGCAATCGACGATTCCGGCACGGTAAAGATCGCGGCATTCTCCAAGGAGGAGGGCGCCGCTGCAGTTAAAATGATTGAAGAGCTTATCAGGGAACCGGAAGTCGGTGCCATTTATGAAGGCAAGGTTGTCAAAATCACGGATTTCGGCGCTTTTGTCCAAATAATGCCCGGCACCGATGGTCTCGTGCACATCTCTCAACTGGCCAATCACCGGGTGACCAAAGTTTCCGATATCGTTAAGGAAGGTGACCCACTCAGGGTCAAGGTGCTTGAAATCAGCCGGGATGGGAAAATACGCCTGAGCCATAAAGTTTTATTGGATGAGGGAGATGACCGTGCCGATCGATAAAACCGTCCTTGAAAACGGCGTTCGGGTTCTTACTAAAAAGATGCCCCACACCCGCTCGGTGTCCATGGGGGTGTGGGTCGATGTGGGCGCCCGGGATGAAACCGAGACTGAAAGCGGGCTCTCCCACTTTATTGAGCACATGATTTTTAAGGGCACCCGCAGACGCTCTGCCTATCAAATTGCCAAAGAATTTGATGCCATCGGCGGTCACAGCAATGCCTTTACGACCATGGAAAATACCTGTTACCATGCCAGGGTCATGGACACCCATACCGAGACCATGGTCGATATCCTCTCCGACATCTTTATCAACTCGGTATTTGACCCTGATGAAATGGATAAAGAACGGCCGGTTATTCTGCAGGAAATCGGCATGGTTGAGGACAGTCCCGATGAATACGTCCACGTGCTTTCAGGCCATAACTTTTGGGGCGCACACCCGCTGGGCCAGTCCATCCTCGGCACACCGGCTAACATTATCGGATTTGATGCCGGAACGCTAAAAACTTTTTTCCAGCGCCTGTATCAACCCGAGCGCATTCTAATTTCCGCTGCCGGCAATCTTGAACACAATTTTCTGGTAGATCTGATTAAACCGGCCTTTGAAATCATCCCGTCCGGAAAAGATTTCCCTCCACGCCTGACGCCCCCCGACCGTTCAGTGGTTGATTTCAACCACCGCGATCTGGAGCAGATGCACATTTGCCTCAGCACCAAGGGATTGGCCATCACCGATCCGCGGCGGTATGCGTTTTCCCTTTTGAACACCATCGTTGGCGGTAATATGAGTTCCCGGCTTTTCCAAGAGGTACGGGAACGTCGGGGCCTGGCTTACAGCGTGTATTCATTTATTTCTTCCCATGTGGATACTGGCATGTTCGGTTTCTACACGGGTGTTGATCCCAAACGGGCCCGTGAAACCATCCTTCTGGTTTTGGACGAAATTGTTAAATTGAAAACAGAGCCGGTAGAGGAATCAGAGCTCAAAGGCGCCATTGAGTATACCAAAGGCAGTCTATTACTGGCCTCGGAAAGTGCCGACAACCATATGGTGCGAAACGCTCAGAATGAAATGCATTTTGGCGGCGACATTGCACTGCAGGAAATTATTGAAAAAATTGAAGCCGTCACCGCCGATGATATCCTTGAGCTGGCCGATGAACTCATCAACCCGGCTAAAATGACCTATACCCTGCTGGGGCCGGTTGATAGCGAAAAAGAAGCACTGGAAGAAATCTTTTTTTCACTAAAGTGATAAAAGAGAATGCCTAAAATGTCTAAAATGCCTAAAGTTAAGGCATTCTGTCTTTCAATGGCAGACCGGATGGAAGGCCTAGATAGACTGAGAATGATTAGATATCGCACCTTAGAACTCTCATATAAAGAACCGCATAATACAATTCCCGCGCAACTAATTTTTCAAAGTTTAATATAAAATTGATAGAATACAATAATTTTAGGCATTTTAGGCACTTTAGGCATTTTCTACTTGAGTTGATCTCAGCGTAATCACAAACTTTGGCTGGAATAATAGCGATACTATTAAGTAACTGAGGTTACCCTTGACCCTCTCCCCCGTTATAAATTTTTTACGCTTGCGCCCCGAGTCGGATTCAGATATCCCCCTGCCCCGCTATATGACCCCTCAGTCGGCCGGCATGGATATCTGTGCCGCAGTTACTGAAGCGCTGTTGCTGGGAAAAGGTGAGATTGCCATGCTGCCCACCGGATTTGCCATGGCGCTTCCCCAGGGGTATGAAGCCCAGATCCGGCCCCGCAGCGGTCTGGCGGTAAAACACGGTATCGGGCTCATCAACTCCCCCGGCACCATCGATGCCGACTACCGTGGTGAGGTCATGATCGCGGCAATCAATCTTGGACCAGAGCCTTACACTTTTCACCGGGGAGACCGGGTAGCCCAGATGGTCATCCACCGGGTCCACCAGGCCGAATTGCAGGAAGTGGAATATCTTGATGAAACCCGCCGAAACACAGGTGGATTCGGGCACACAGGAAAGTGAAAGAATGAGGAAGTCGCCATACAATTTGGCCGTCTGCACCCTGGCCAGCGGAAGCAAGGGCAATGCGACCTATATATCCGACGGTCAAACTTCAATTCTGGTTGACGCCGGCTTATCCGGCATCGAGATTCTGCGCCGTTTAGCATCGAGAGGTCTGGCCCCCGAAAATCTGGATGCAATTATCGTCACCCACGAACATTCCGATCATATCCGGGGGGTCGGCATTCTCTCCCGCCGGTATAATTTACCGGTATTCATCAATCCCCAAACTCACAAAGCGTGCCCCCGCCTTGGCAGGTTGCATGAAACCAGGCCCTTTGAATGCGGAACGACATTCCATGTCAACGATATGGCCGTTCATCCTTTTGCCATATCTCACGATGCGGAAGACCCGGCCGGCTTTACCATCGGCCAGAACGGAACCACCATTGGAATCGCTACCGACCTTGGAATCGCTACCGCCATGGTCAGGCAGCACTTAAAACGCTGTGCCCTGCTGATCCTGGAAGCCAATCACGACCTGAGCATGCTGGAAACCGGCCCCTATCCCTGGCCCCTGAAACAGCGCATCCGGAGCAGGACCGGCCACCTGTCCAACCCGGATTCAAAAAAACTTTTAAACGAGTTGCAGCACGACGACCTCCAGCATGTTATCCTGGGACATTTAAGTGAAATCAACAATACCCCTCAAAAAGCCTTTGACGAAGTCGTCCAGGCGCTTACCCAGTGCGATGCCCAATTGACGGTAGCGGACCAGTATTCTTCCGGCCCGGTTATTTACGTCAAGTAAGCAGATGACAGAAGACAGAGGGCAAATCAGAATATTCGGCCCTGTTCACCGAACCGGCACTCTGATCGTACAAATGGATCATCTGAATTCTGTTATCTGTCATCTGGCTTCTATCCGGTGATAAAATTCGACCAGCGGGTCATGACATCAGTGAGACCTTCCCCGACCCAGCCGCGAATCAGTCCAAAACCATCCAAACAGTAATTGGCCTCGATCGTAAGGTCAATCCAGGCGTCCTCCCGTTGAATTTTATCAAGCTTTTCGGCATCACCTTTAATCAAGAAAAACCCGTTCATATCTCCACCGTGGGCGGAAAGCAGCACGGGCTCCCAACTCTCGACTTTGCCTTCGGTCTCCAGTTTCCCATAATACTCCATGGTTTTCCCCCACAGCTTCATTGCCTGTTGTTCCCGACCCACAGTGGCGCGGCTCCAACCTAGAAATAATGCTTGATTGGCCATGGTTTCCTCCTTTGTTTTGGGGTTAACGCATCTGATGATCTCCGCCCTTGTTCATAACTACTCAGCGGCCGAGAAAAAGAAGCGCTTGAAGATGTAACGGTGCAATAAAATCCATTGCCATGAAAAAGTCCGAAGCTGATCAAAAGCAGAAGTGAAATATACAAGTGGCGCAGCAGAAGCAATCAGATTTAAGAGAATAAGACCCTGTGATAAGTTCCCAACGGGTATAACAATCTGATACCATCGGTCAATAAGGTGTACTATGTATTTTCAACGCAGAAAGACAGCATTTCTAAAAATTGGTAGGATCGTGAAACCGAGTTAAACCGGACGCCAGACGGTCCTGGCCCTTACCAACTCCTGACCGTCCTGCTGCCGGATGAGGCTGTGATGGAACTCTGTTTTAGTGGAACCCTGAGGATGGCAGGCTGCCAGGATGTGATCTTCATAAAAGGCTTCGGCCAGAAAGTTGATTTCCAATTCCGCCAGCACCGAGGTATTTAAAACCCTGATCGGAATACTTTCCACGAGCCATTCCACAAAACTCGCATTGTTGACATGCTGATTGATATCCAGATCTGTGTAGCGGACAACAAACTTTTTTTCATGAGTACGAAATTCCAGGCCCGGCAGCTTGTCGAGAGTATCGGGCAGAATGTGATCGCCCTCGAGGGGATTGAGCCTTTCGACGAACGGCCCGATTCGGACCGGGCGCCGTTTTTGGACATCCAGGACCAGCCAGGCCGATACGGCCGCGGCGACGGCCTGATTATCCTTATCCTGCAATTCAAAGTCTCGCAGGGCAAATAACCGCTGAGCCCCTGACGGCCAGGTACTGATCTGTATCCAATCTTTCCAGACCGGAAAGGATGCAATTTTAATTTTGAGGCGCGAAAGCAACCAGGTATAATTTTCGGAAAGCAACTGCTGAATCGACACACCCAGCGCTTCTGCATGCCTGCTGGCCGCCTCCTGCATAAAATTGAATAGCGCAAGAACAGAGAGCCTGTGATGGCAATCCACTTCATAAGATCTGATCTGACAGGTTTGCTTCCAGATGTTTGGCTCGGGCACTGAGACTGAGGTCTTTTGCAATGGGTCGGTTGTTTTCATGGTTTATTGTCCGTCGATTATCGTAATTGTCAAAAAATACGTTATGGTATTCAAACGTTTTTTTCTGCAACCATTTATAGCGCAACTCCACATCGTTGACAACCGGCATGCAGTGACTATTTTATGTTTTAATTAAAAATTTATATTTATTTCAGTCAGTTTCAGAGCCATTCCCATTGACGACCCATTGCTGACGTGAAGTGGTTCCAAAACACCTTATGGAGTTAGACCCATGTCCAACAACTTAATGGCCATAAAATTATTTGATGAAGGGATTGCCGCTTATTTGAGAGGTGATTTTAAAGCTAGCATAAAAATATTCACCCAGGCGCTCAATCACGATTCCAAATTTGCACTGGCCTATTCGAGCCGCGGCGCCGCCTATTTAAAAGCAGGCCAAATCAAGAAGGCTATTTCGGACTTTAACCATGCCATCCGGTTGAATCCGAATTATGCACGCGCCCATCACCTGCGCGGCCTGGCCTATGAGCAGATGGGGGATTTTGCGGGTGCTTATCGCAATTTTGATCGCGCGCTGGAGATTGATCCTGACCTGGCAGTGGCCTATCGCAAACGGGATTGTGTATTTGACAAAAGCGTTGATAATTGCATCGAGATAGAAGATCTGGAAATGGCCGACCATCTGGCGGCCATGCGGGTAATGCTGTATTCAGCTGACAAAAAAGCGGCATGAGGAAAGCGTAAATTCGATACTCGATTCTGGATACTCGATTCTGACTATCTGAATTTCTGCCATCGAGTATCGAGCATCCAGAATCGAGCATCGAGATAAAAACGGCGTGCAACGTAAAGACCGGCCTGGCGTTGATCAAGCCCTCAGTAGCTGATAACCTACCTTGGCTCCATTCCTTCCGCACTGATTCCTTCGATATAATAGTTTTGATCGTTTAAAAAACTCAGGAATATAACAAGAAAGGCCACCGCAGCCTCCAGCATCAAGTTCTTGTTTTGATATAAAATATCCAGCTGCCGGCGGCGCAGCTGGCTTGACTTGTGGCCGAAGTAGGTTGAGAACAGCCCGTCCAGCAATTGGCTGCCGTCGGGTTTGGTTACCAGATTGCTTCTGCCGCTGTAGCAATACTGCATCGCTTCCAGAATGAGCCCTCGCTGGGTCGACAGGTCTTTGATATGGTAACTGATCAAATGGATCAGCGTTCGTTGGGCTTCATTCAGGCCGGCTTCTGCAACGGCATCGAAGAGAAGTTTTTGCGACCGCTGCCCGGTTTCCGGCGCATGTCGACGAATCAGGGACAAGAGCACGGCATTTTTAAACAGCTGATACAGCCGTTTGGCGCCGTTGATGGCCGATACGGGCGAATGTTCCCTTTTCGGTATGTACCCCCGGTAGTTGTTTACAAACATGACCTGAAAAATGTTTTCAAAAAAATCGATCCCGGCCAGGGGATCCTCAAGATCAATGCGCAGATCCAGGGTGTTGTCCAGGCGGTCCGCCAGTTTTACCTCAACGATCCCGGGTGCATTCTGAGCGTTTTCCAAAAGCCTGCCGATATACTGGTAGTAGGATTCATTATCAAGCCGGGTTAAACTCAGCATATTTTCAGTCAAGCGGGATTCATCTGCAGGTGCCATACGGTCAAAGAGTCCGTACAGCTGTCCTTCCATGTTTTTCCACTCTTGAACATCAAACTGGCCCGGCTTGACATCTTCAAGAATATCATGGAACAAGAGGGTGAGAATCTCGACCAGGTCTAAACTGGGTCGGGTTCGGGTAAACAGGGCTGCGGCTCTCAAAGGGTGCAATACGGCCATCGGGCCCAGGTGCCGACGCTTTTGGCGGTAGGCGCTGAACAGATAGCCCAGCGCTTCCATTAGAATACTCCTTTTCTCGCGGTCTAAATTATCGTCATCATCCAGGCGCTTGTTGTCGGTAATATACAACAACACATTGTAGCGATTCAATGACGCCGCGCTCAAGTTATAGTTTAGAGCAGATGACAATTTGAAAAATTCGGTCAGGTCAAAAAGCGGCATTATATCCCCCTAACCCGGATATATTGGTTGCGAAAAAACCGTTCCGTTTCTCGAAGGTTTTTTTCTACAACCACCTATACCAGTCTTCCGTATTTCGGAACTTATTTTTTAAAAGCGGAATAAACCGGAAATTAGAAGCACGAAAAATGATTCTTTCCATTTATGTTAATCAGACAACACATAAAAATCAAGGCAGTCAGTATGACCTTGACAGGTCGGCCGGAAAGATACATAAGGTTCAAGGGTTCAGGGTTCAACGTTCAAGGGCTAAGATTTAATCTATCCATATAACCTATGAACGCTTAACCCTGAACCTACTATAGTTTATATTCAACGACTTCGATACAAAAAATTAAAAAAAGCCGGCACCCGCAAAGGATCATTTTGTGGGTCACGGTGAGGAGAGCACCGATGGGCAAAAATGTAAACAAAATTTTAGAATTTTTCCAGCAGATCAATGAAATTCCACGGTGTTCAAAAAATGAGGAAAAAATTATCCTCTGGCTCAAGCAGTGGGCTGAGGAACAGCAGTTCCCCGTAAAAGTGGATGCAGCCGGCAACATGGTGATCACCGTAGCGCCGTCTACCGGTTATGAGCACTCACCGGGCATCGTCATCCAGGGCCATGTGGACATGGTCTGTGAAAAATCCCCTGACTCGGACCATAATTTTACCAGAGATCCCATCCGGCATGTATTTGAAGGTGACTGGCTGGGGGCGGACAAGACCACTCTGGGCGCCGACAACGGCATTGCCATCGCCCTGGCCATGGCGCTCGCCACCGATGATAAAGTGGCTCATCCGCAACTCGAGTTGCTGTTCACAGTGGACGAGGAAACCGGTTTAAACGGTGCCAAATTGCTTGAACCCGGATTTGTGAAGGGCAAAGTACTGCTCAATGTCGATTCGGAGACCGAAGGTGTGTTTACCGTCGGATGCGCAGGTGGAAGAAATACCCTTGTCTCCCGCAAGCTGGCATTTGCTGATCTGGCTGAAGACAGCGCCTGTTTTAGTTTAAAGATGCAGGGCCTGCACGGCGGTCACTCGGGAATCGACATCCACAAACAACGTGCCAACGCCAATAAAATTCTGGCCCGCACCCTGGATCGATTAATTAAGTCATGCCCGATTCGTCTGGTATCGCTAAAAGGCGGAACGGCACATAATGCCATTCCCCGGGATGCTGCTGCCACTTTCGCCTATGACCCATCAGAGGCTGCAACTGTTAATAAAATAGTCGGGGAATTTGAAAAAATTGTTCAAACCGAGTACGCGGCCATCGAGCCATTACTGGCCTTCACTCTGTCCCCGGTTGATTCCGGACCAAAGGAGAATAAGGCTCTCAGCAAGCAGGAAACCCGTGCGGTGATTGATCTCATTTTGTCCCTTCCCCACGGTGTTATGGGAATGTCGCCGGATTTTGAAGGTCTGGTCGAAACCTCCAACAATCTGGCCACGGTAAATATTATTGACGGTTCTCTCCAAATCTTATCCAGCCAGCGAAGCTCGGTGATGTCCAGAATGGATGAGGTCACAACGATTATCAATGCCACCGCGGCCCTGGCCGGAGCCGACAGTCAATCCAACAGCGAGTTTTCCCCCTGGACGCCGGACATGCAATCAGCGCTTCTAAAGCGCTGCAAAGAGGTCTACGAAAACGTTACCGGCCGGGAACCAGCGATTCAATCGCTTCACGCCGGGCTTGAGTGCGCCATTATCGGAGAAAAATATGAAGGCATGGACATGATTTCCTTTGGACCCACCATGGAAGATCCCCATTCACCCAATGAAAGGCTTTTCATCCCTTCCGTCGGTAAAGTGTGCGATTTTATGGTAGCTCTATTAGCGTCGTACGGGGAATAAAAAGAAATGCCTAAAATGCACTAAAATGCCTAAAGTGCCTAAAATTGAGGAATTCTATCTAATTTTAGTTCATTGCAAATTTAAAATGGATACCATCCATATTAAATTTTAGGCATTTTAGTGCATTTTAGGCATTTTAGGCATTTTCTTATATGGAACATATAGTAATCATCGGCGGAGGAGGAACCGGGGCGGCGATTGCCCATGATCTTGCCTTGCGTGGATTTGACGTCTCGCTTTTCGAACGCGGCGAGCTTTTATCCGGAACCACCGGCCGCCATCACGGACTGCTGCACAGCGGGGCGCGCTATGCGGTTCACGATCCGGCGGCCGCGCGCGAATGCATCCAGGAAAATAAGATCCTGCGGCATATTGCGCCCCAGGCCATCGAACAAAACGACGGCCTTTTTGTGGCATTAGACGAGGCCGATCTTGCCTTTAAACCATCATTTCTGGAAAATTGTCGGGTGTGCGGGATTTCCACCCGAGAGTTAACCGCAAGACAGGCGCTGGCCCTGGAGCCTGAATTAAACCCATCTCTCAAAACGGCGGTTCAGGTACCGGACGCCACCATCGATGCCTGGCGGCTGCCCCTGCATTTTTTTGCCACTGCCAGAGCCAATGGTGCCCACATTCACAATTTTTCTGAAGTCATCGGTTTTAATCAGGCAAACGGCATCATCAGAGGTGTCCGGATTTTTGATCATCAAACCCATCGCGAATACGATGTTCAAGGGGATGTGTTTATAAATGCAGCCGGTGCCTGGGCCGGTAAAATTGGGACCCTGGCCGGAATTCAACTACCGATTCTGCCGGGACCCGGCGTAATGGTGGCTGTCAATACCCGTCTGACAAATATGGTAATTAACCGGCTCCACAAAGCCGATGAGGGCGACATTATCGTCCCCCAGCGCAAACTCACCATCCTGGGGACCTCAATCTGGCTGGCAGATGATCCGGATCTTGTTGAATTGCCCCGGGATCATGAGCACAGAATAATTGAATCGTGCGCCAAACTGGTCCCACTGCTTAAGAACACAGGTGTGCATTCGACGTGGTACGCCATCCGGCCTCTGGTTGCACTGTCGCAGACAAGGGACCTGCTCGAGATCAGTCGCGACTTTGACTGTTATGATCACAAACATACGGACAACCTATCCGGGCTGGTGTCTGTCATCGGAGGCAAAGCCACCACGTTAAGGCTAATGGCGGAAAAAACTGCAGACCTCATCTGTCGCAAAACCGGCCGAAATATCGCCTGTACAACAAAAGCCAAAAAGTTGATGAATTATCGGCAATTTTATAAACAACAATAATAGATAACCACGGAACGACACGGAAACGCACGGAGTGTGATGAATAAAATTACTTTATCGCGAAGCGGTTGATATTTTTGTTCGGCGGTGACGCCGAATAAAAGATCCGTGAAATTCCGTGTAACTCCGTGGTAAAAAATTCTCTGCCATGTCAATGAAGAAAATTACATTGCAAATCTTACGCTACAAGCCGGGCCGCATCGATCCAGCCCGGTACCAGGAATTTTCCATAGAAGCTGATCCGGAAATGAGCGTGCTGGACGGTCTGGAGGCACTCCGTCTCAATCAGGATTCGACCCTGATGTACCGGCATTCCTGCCACCATTCTTCCTGTGGAACCTGCGCCTGCAAAATCAACGGCCGGGAACGGCTGACCTGCACCACTAAAATCAAAGAATTAGAAGGCAACACCATCACGCTGGAACCCCTGGACGGATTTAAACTACTCGGAGATCTGGTAGTAGATATTTCACCGTTTTATAATGACATCTCTGAAGATTGGAGTTATCTTCAAAAATCCGAATATGGGGCAACCGCCCAATTGCCGGAAGGCATCAAAGAATTTGAACTCTTTGAAAACTGCATCGAGTGCGGCGCCTGTATCTCGGCCTGTCCCGCAGCTCACAAAAACACAGGCTTTATAGGTCCGGCCGTACTTGCGGCGGTGAGCAATGAGTTGAAAAAATCACCACACAGATCGGAAGATCTTCTTGACATGGCAGGCAGTGGACGCGGTGAGCGTTTATGCGAACGGGCGCTGAACTGCAGCCGGGTATGCCCCACGGGGGTTTACCCAGCCCGGCACATAGCGGATTTACGAAAACTGTTGGCAAACAATGCTCAACTAAAAAATTCTAAAAAAATTTAGACGAAACAGAAATACGCGTGGTTTTATCAATTGCCACACAGTCTGGAAAGCGGGAATCCCGATAATATGAAGGGACGAAACATTGCCCAGGGAAACAAAACCGGTTGAAATTCTGGAAGCGGATCTCGACCGCCAGGAGCATCAGCATGCTGTCGTGGCGCTTGTGGAAGCCTACGCCATGGATCCTATGGGCGATGGCAAGGCGCTTTCAAAAGAGGTCCGACGCGAGCTGATTCCCGGTCTGCAGCGGCACCCGACCACGATTATTTTTCTGGCCTTCCATGATAAGAAAGCCGTCGGTATCGCGACCTGCTTTGGGGGTTTCTCAACCTTCGCAGCCCGGCCGCTGATAAACATCCATGATTTTTATGTAATACCCGAAGTTCGCGGACAAAAAATCGGTCAAATGATTTTAACGGCCATTGAGCAGAAAGCACGCGCTACGGGTTGCTGCAAAGTCACCTTGGAAGTGCAACAAAACAATCACCGGGCCCAGCGCGTTTATGAAGCTGCCGGCTTTTCACGGTCGGTCTACGTGGAAGCTGCCGGCGGTGCCCTGTTTCTATCGAAAGCAATCAAAGACCAATAAATCCATGACTGATACTTCCTACTCTTGTCTTGATAAGCACCCGATCAATATATATATTGCAACGATAGTCTCTATTTGTTCGTGTGCCTGATAGCAGATCTAGATTACAAAAGGAGGAACCATGGAATTAGAAATGATTCGAGCGTTTTTCGCCTGGTGTTCAGTTATAAACATGGGGCTGTTGCTCTGGTGGGCAATCTTTTTGTTGTTTGCTCACGATTGGACCTATCGTCTGCATAGCAGATGGTTTAAGCTGTCGACTGAACAGTTTGATACCATTCACTATGCCGGTATGGCAATTTTTAAATTGGGAGTATTTATGTTCAATCTGGTGCCATATTTTGCATTGCGGATCATTGGTTGAATCGCCTTCAAATAAATCTGTAGGAGAAGTCATATGAATTTCCAAAACGAAACGCTTCCCCAGGGAGCCCAGAAAATTGGTTCCACGCCAACCATGACCGAAGAAACCGTGTTGCCTGGAATTTTAAAAAAGCATCTCGCCCCAAAAGGCAGATTCGGATACCTGGTGGTTGAAGAAGGCGCGCTTCAATTTGTCTGGGAAGATGATCCCGATAATGTCCTGGATGCAGACCCCGAAAATTCGATCGTCATATTTCCCGAACGCTTTCACCATGTAAACATAACCGGCAAGGTACGATTTAGAGTCGAGTTCTATGACGTCGGAGGTATTGATATCGATACCGGTTTAAAGCAAAAGGGTGACCGACCCGGACAGGCTTTTATTTAACGATATGGAATCTGAGCAACCAAGCAAATCCGGGCCGGAAATTCCCAATCAGCGAATGCTCGAATTTTTGCGCTCGGTACCCCCTTTTGACACCCTGGGGACCGGCGAACTGAACCAGGTAATTTCACGACTGGAGATGGCCTATTTTCCCGCAGGGCAGCGTATCAAAAGCAAAGGGGATAGGGCCTTTCAGCACCTGTACATCATCCAGAAGGGCTCGGCCAAACTCTCTCTAATCGACGATGAGGGTGAGGACCTGCTAGTTGATGTCCGTGGTGAGGGGGATTACTTCGGCGCCACCAGTCTGCTCCAGGATAAACCGGCCATGTTTAATATCGCGGCCCACCAGGATCTCATCTGCCTGATGCTTCCGGCTGACGATGTCCGGCAACTGGTAAACAGCTACCCGGTATTTGAGCGCTACTTTAGTTTTTCGCTGGCCAGAACTATCAAAGCCATGCGCCAGACGGAGGATTTCCAGCGGCCGCAACCCATCGGACAAAGCGCCATCAGCCTGGAGGTTTTCCTTGCCGGCAAACGGGTTGCCGATATAATGAACAAAGATCTTCTCACCTGCGCGCCTTATATATCCGTGCAATCAGCCGCCAGGATGATGGCCCGGCGCCGTGTCAGCTCGATTGTGATAACCGGAAACGGTCTTTACCCGCTGGGTATCGTGACGGACAACGATTTGCGCACCAAGGTCCTGGCGGCCGGTCTCAGCCCCGAAGGTTCCGTGGCCGGGATTATGAGCCAGCCGGTGCAAACCGTCTCTCCGAACGCAGATGCCTTTGAGGCCCTGTTGGCCATGAGCCGCCATGGTGTCAGTCTTCTGGTTGTGGTGGAAGACGACCACATGGTCGGTATCATTAGCGAACATGACTTGCAGATGGAATCCGGCAGCTCTCCGATCCAGGTTATCGGTGAAATCAGGCGCACCACCTCCCTGGTTACGCTCATGGGTATGCGCTATAAAATTGACAGCGTTCTGGAAATGCTGCTGCGCCAGGGGGGACCGGTCAAACAACTGGTCGCATTGGTAACCGAGCTCAACGATCGGCTGACCATCCGAATTCTCGAACTGGTCGAAGGGGAAATGGAACGCGACGGCTTTGGGAAACCTCCTGTCCCATATGGCTGGCTGGCTTTTGGCAGTGAGGGCCGCAAGGAACAAACCCTGCACACCGACCAGGACAATGCCCTGTTTTTTGCTCCGAAACCGGACTGTGATGCAGCTGAATGCAAAAAGTGGTTTTTGCAGTTTGCGCAGCGGGTGGTTGCCTATCTGGTACGTTCCGGAATTCCCGAATGCCCGGGCGGGATCATGGCCTCCAATCCTGAATGGTGCCAATCGGACGATCGCTGGCTGGACACATTTTTAGGATGGATCAAGGATCCCAGCCCGCACCCGCTTTTGATGGCGTCCATTTTCTTTGATTTTCGTCCGATCTATGCCGGCACCAACTTCCCCTATCTTTTAGAGGATCAGTTGTTAAAAGCAATTCGCAAAAGCGGGCTTTTTTTGCGCTTTCTGGCCAAAAATGCTCTTGTCAATCGGCCACCGTTGGGTTTACTCAAACGGTTCGTTGTGGAAAAATCCGGCGAGCATAAAAATCAGTTCGATCTGAAACAGCGGGGGTTAACGCCGGTGGTGGATGCCGCCCGGGTGCTGAGTCTAAGCCTGGGGATAAAAACCCAGAATACCCTAGACCGATTAGCGGAAATCAGCCGCATCGGCATCCTCGACAGTAGCGTTCACGCTGATTTACGCGAAGCCTACGAATTCCTCATTTACCTGCAGATCAGCCGGCACCTGGATGCCCTGGCCCAGGGGCAAGCGCCGGATAACTTTCTGGATCCGGCGAGTCTGAACGGATTGCAGCGTAAAATGCTGAAGGAAAGCTTTGCCGTCGTACGCCGCCTGCAGGAAACCATTGAATTTCGCTTCCAGACCAAGCTGGTGGAAATATAATGCCCAGTCTACTACTTGCCCGTTGGCGCAATCGCCTGGTCAAGATGCGATCCCGGGAAAGAGAACTCCATCCCCTGGCACGCACGAACCTGAAGGCTCTGGATCATCTCGGTATCCGGCACAATGCCAGAAGCCTGCGCTACGTGATTTTCGACCTCGAGACCACCGGTCTGAGTCTCAACCATGACCGTGTGGTCAGCGCAGCCGCCTATCGGGTGGTTGACGGCCGGATTGCCCTTGGAGACGTTTTCAGCTCCCTGGTTAGCCCGGGCCGGGACATCCCTTCATCGTCCGTTAAGATCCACGGAATTATGCCGTCCATGGTGGATGATGCGCCGTCCTTTGCCGAGGCATTTGAAAAATTTCTGGGCTATCTGGGAACTGATATTCTGATCGGCTACCACGTGGGCTTTGATCTGCATTTTCTCAATGTCTACATGCGGCAAACCCACGGATTTCCCATTCAGAACCTGGTGCTCGATGCCCAGTCCATGTGCCGCAAAGTTTGCTTTCCACCTCATCTGCGTTCTTATGCGGGCCGGTTAAAAGGCCAGCAGGATCTGGACACTGTTGCAAAACATTTCGGCATTGAAATCCAGGAACGGCACACGGCCCTTGGTGACGCGCTGGCGACGGCCATGATCTTCCAGCGGATACTGCTTGAAGTTGAAAAATCAGGACCGGGGCAATTAAAAAACCTCCTGGCCGTCAGTCGGGATGTGTGAAGAGGTTAATGCTATGTCTACTAAAGTGTGTTTAGCAGGTGCTACGGGGTGGGCCGGCTCAGCCCTAGCCGCAGGAATCCATCAAACAGAGGACATGGCGCTTGTCGGGGCCGTCTCCCGCAGCCAGGCCGGCAAGCTTCTGGGCGATGCACTGAATATCACCGACTTCACCCTGGCGGTCAGCGGCTCTGCGGAAGAGGCCCTCAAAACGCCATGTGACGTTTTTGTTGAATTCACTAAACCGGATGTTGCCAAACGTCACATTTTACTGGCCCTTGAGGCCGGCGC
>Ga0316191_10001826_pt1 | contig 15212 bp, 16 predicted proteins | sample Eddworburr2cm_MG_FD_204928 | JGI IMG/M metagenome (GOLD analysis project Ga0316191, IMG submission 204928) | Coastal sediment microbial communities from Maine, United States - Eddy worm burrow 2 cm | ecosystem: Environmental > Aquatic > Marine > Coastal > Sediment | place: USA: Maine...
CCAACGTGAGCGCCGTGCCGATGAGGGCGAAGGGGGCTGAGGCCGAGCTGGTTGGCAAGTCGATCAGCGATGCCGTGATCGAAGCCGCGGGTAAGGCGGCGGCGGCCGAGTGCGATCCATCGCCCGACCTTCGTGGCGGGGTCGATTACAAGCGGGACATCACCAGGGTGATGGTGAAGCGCTCGATTCGGCAGGCTGTTGCGCGAGCCAAGGGAGGCAAGTGATGAGTGAGCACGAAGTAACTCTGACCATCAACGGTGAGAGCGTGACCCGCTCGGTGGAGGCCCGCACACTGCTGGTGCACTTCATCCGGGAGGACTTGTCGCTCACGGGAACGCACATCGGCTGTGACACGACGAGCTGCGGGGCCTGCACGGTGCTGGTCGGCGGGAAGCCGGTGAAGAGCTGCACGATGTTTGCGGTTCAAGCCGACGGCGCCGAGATCGAGACCATCGAGAGCGTGGCAGTCGGCGGTGTGCTTCATCCACTTCAGGAGGGGTTCTGGGAAAAGCATGGTCTTCAGTGTGGGTATTGCACTCCAGGGATGATCATGACTGCCAAGAACTTCTTGGTGAATAACCCGAATCCCACCGAGGACGAGATTCGCCGCGGAATCTCGGGAAACCTTTGCCGATGCACCGGCTACAACAAGATCGTCGAAGCGATTCAGTACGCAGCCGAGAAAATTCAAGCCGACGCGGGAGGTGAGTGATGGCTCAGCTCGACGATCGCACGGAACACCATAGCGAGCTTGCCGACGGCGTGTCCGCCCAGGTGCCGACCACAGACGAAGTTCAGATCAAGACCCCAGAGAACATCGGCGGCATGGGCCATCGCAAGAAGCGCAAAGAAGACCCGCGCTTCCTGCAGGGCAAGGGCAACTACGTCGATGACGTGAAGCTGCCCGGCATGCTCTACATGGACATCGTTCGGAGTCCCTACGCGCACGCCAAGATCAACAAAATCGACGCCAGCGCGGCACTCGAAATGGACGGGGTGCTCGCGGTCATCACCGGTGAAGACCTCAAGGCGGCCGGCGATCTCCACTGGATGCCCACCTTGATGTCGGACACGCAGATGGTCTTGCCGATCGACAAGGTCGTCTACTACGCACAGGAAGTCTGCGCGGTCATCGCCACCAGTCGCTACATTGCGGCCGACGCGATTGAGCAGGTTTTCGTCGATTACGAGCCGCTCGACGCAGTCGTCGACCCCTTCGAGGCGATGAAGGACAAGGTCATCGTTCGCGACGACAAAGAAAAAAAGACCAACCACATCTGGCACTGGGAAGCGGGCGACAAGGCGGCCACCGATGCCGTGTTCAGCGACGCTGGCACGGTCGTCAAAGAGAAGTTCTACATTCCACGCATCCACGTAGCGTCGATCGAGACCTGCGGCATGGTCGCGAACTACGACAAGGTTCGCGAGCACATGCAGATCTACATGACGTCCCAAGCGCCGCACGCGCACCGGACGGTGTTCGCGCTCGTCAGTGGGATCCCCGAGCACAAGATTCAAATCATCTCGCCCGACATTGGCGGAGGGTTCGGCGGCAAGGTGCCGGTGTATCCGGGCTACGTAATTTGCGCCGTGGCCAGCTTGGTGACCGGAAAGCCGGTGAAGTGGATCGAGGACCGCAGCGAGAACCTGCAGGCCGACAGCTTCGCGCGCGACTACCACATCGAAGCGGAAATGGCGGCCGACAAGGACGGCAAAATCACGGGCCTACGCGTGAAGACGCTGTCGGACTGCGGCGCGGCCGATGCGGCGGCCAACCCTTCGAAGTTCCCGGCGGGTCTCTACAGCATCTGCACGGGCTCCTACGACATGAAGGCGGCGCACGTCGAGGTCGATGGCGTCTACACGACGAAGCCACCGGGCGGCGTCGCTTACCGCTGCTCGTTCCGTGTGACGGAGGCAGTACACATGGTCGAGCGCATGGCCGACATCATGGCGCACGAGCTAGGCGAAGATCCTGCCGACTACAGGCTCAGAAACTTCATTCGCCCAGATCAGTTCCCATACACGTCGCCGACCGGCTGGGAGTACGACAGCGGCAACTATGAAGCGGCGCTGAACAAGGCGATGGACATGCTCGACTACCGCGCGCTTCGTAAGGAACAAGCGGAGAAGCGCGCGAAGGGCGAGCTGATGGGCATTGGCATCTCGAGCTTCACGGAGGTCGTCGGCGCAGGTCCATCGAAGGACTACGACATCTTGGGCATCAAGATGTTCGACTCCGCGGAGATTCGGATTCACCCGACAGGCAAGGCGATGGCGCGCTTCGGCACCAAATCGCAAGGGCAGGGTCACGAGACCACGTATGCGCAAATCATTGCCGAGGAGCTCGGGCTTCCCGCGGACGACATCGAAGTCGAGGAGGGTGACACCGATACCGCGCCCTACGGCCTCGGGACCTATGCCAGCCGTTCAACGCCGACTGCAGGCGCGGCCGCCGTCATGGCCTCGCGGAAGATTAAGGCCAAGGCGAAGAAGATCGCCGCGCACTTGCTCGAGGTCGGCGATGACGACCTCGAATGGAACGTCGATCGGTTTCAAGTGAAGGGTTCACCCGACCAGGCGAAGACAATTCAAGAGATCGCATTTGCGGCGTACACCAACCATCCGCAAGGGATGGAGGCTGGCCTCGAAGCGGTCGATTACTACGACCCTCCCAACCTCACGTTCCCGTTTGGCAGTTACATCTGTGTCGTGGACATCGACAAGGGCACGGGCGAGGTCAAAGTGCGACGGTTCGTCGCAGTCGACGACTGCGGGCACATCATCAACCCACTGATCGTCGAAGGTCAGATTCACGGTGGCCTCACGATGGGTCTGGCGCCCTCGTTATATGAAGAGATCGTCTACGACGAGCACGGACAGAACCTCACCGGTACGCTGGCCGACTATCTCCTGCCGACCGCGGTCGAGTCTCCCAAGTGGGAGCTCGGCAAGACCATCACACCGTCCCCTCATCACCCCATCGGTGCCAAGGGCGTCGGGGAATCGCCGACCGTCGGCGCGCCACCGGCCATCGCCAATGCGGTGGTCGACGCCCTATGGCATTTGGGCGTCCGGAACATCGACATCCCGATCACCCCCCCGAAAGTGTGGAAAGTGCTGCGGGATGCCGGGGTTACAGACTGACCAATCACCCTTATATTGAGTAGATGGACAGCTGGTACCGCACCGCGCAGGAGCTCGAAGCCAAGGGCGAGAGCTATGTCATAGCGACCGTGATCCGCGCGGTCGCGCCCACCTCCGCGAAGCCTGGCGACCGAGCCGTGGTCACCGGGGAAGGTGTCGTGCACGGGTGGATTGGTGGCAGCTGCGCAGAGCCGACCATCAAGAAGGAAGCGAAGCTGGCGCTGGCCGATGGCGCATGCCGCGTCGTGCAGATCACACCGGAGCCAAACCTAGGCAACGACCGGGAGGGGCTCGTGGTGGTACCAATGACCTGCTACAGCGGCGGCGAGCTCGAAATCTACGTCGAACCGCATCGAGCCAAGCGCGAGCTCGTGGTCTTTGGAAACTCACCCGTCGCGCAAGCGCTCGTCGAGCTCGGCATCGCCGTCGGCTACAAGGTCAGCATCGTCGATACGACGGAACGCCCTCCGCTCGAAGGGGCCACGGTGATCACTGCCCTCGATGAGGTCGAGCTCCTACGCCCAGACGAAGCCGCCATCGTGGTCGCCACACACGGCGTCTTCGACGAGGACGCCATCGCACGCTCCGTCGAGCTCTCACCGAGCTACCTAGGCGTAGTCGCGAGCCCAAAGCGCTTCTCTTCCCTCGGAGGCACCATGCGGCGCCGAGGCATCGCCGCGGAAACCTGGGCGAGCGTGGACGGCCCCGCAGGCATCGACATCGGTGCCACCACCCCCCAAGAAATCGCCATCAGCATCATCGCGGCAATCACCGCCCACCGTGGATCAGTCAGCGTCAAGACCCAGCGCCAATCGCAGCCTCTACAAGAAGAGGCCCCCAAGCCCGCCGTGGAAAAAGCCACCGGCACCGAAGCCAAGGGCCACTGCTGCCACGACTGAAGAAGGAAAAAGGAAAAAGGGGACAGTCCCCTTTTTCATGGCTTGCGCAGTGCTTGGGTTACCTGAGCGACTACCGAGACGGCGATTTCTGCTGGCGAGCGGGAGCCAATCGGCAGCCCGACCGGGCCCTGCACTCGCTCGAGGTCCGCGTCTGCAAACCCTGCCTTGCTGAGCCTGCGCAGGCGTGATGCATGGGTCTTTCTGCTCCCTAGGCATCCGATGAAGAAGGCTTCGCTTCGAAGCGCGACCTGCAGGGCCGGGTCGTCGAGCTTCGGATCGTGGGTCAAGGTCACGACCGCGCATCGCTGATCGAGCCCGATCGACTCCAAGGCTGCGTCGGGCCACTCCAAGCTCAGAGTGACACCTGGAAAACGTTCGGCCGCAGCGAACGATTCACGCGGGTCGACGATCGTGACCTCGTAGCCGGCAAGCGTTGCAATTGCCGACAGGGGCTGGGCGATGTGCACCGCGCCTACCACGATCAAGCGAAGCGGGGGATTGAACGGCTGGTAGAAGATCTGTGGCGCGGAGTCCCCTTCGGTCGTGACGCACGCATCGACCCGCAAGGCGCGTGCGACATTTGCACGCTCGGCTTCTGTATCACCGTCACCTCCATGGAGCAGGCGCTGGGCACCGGAGTCGAGGTCGGTCGCAAGGACGACGGGGCGTTTGCGTCCAATGTCGGCGAGGATGGCCTCTAGCGTCTCGGCCTTCATTGCAGTGGCTCCACGAAGATGTGGACGGTCCCGCCGCAGGCGAGGCCTACCGCCCACGCCTCCTCGTGGGTGATGCCGAATTCGAGAACCTTCGGGACACCTGCCTTCATCACCCCGAGCGCCTCCTCGACGACCGCGCCTTCGACGCAGCCACCCGACACCGAGCCGAGAAAAGAGCCGTCATCACGCACGACGAGGTGGCTCCCGGCTGGGCGCGGAGAAGAGCCCCAGGTCTTGACGACGGTCGCAAGCGCAACGCCGTGTCCCGCTGCCTTCCAATCACGTCCGGCAACGAGCACTTCCATCTCCGACTGGTCAGGCATGGGAGCCATACTACTGCTGTGGCCGAGACGTGGCTACCCCGGGCACCGGGCACCTGCTTCAGTCGAGCGCGTTGGCGAGAAGCTCACGTAGCTCGGGGATGGACTCCGGATCGAGCATGTTGAGCGCCTTCGCACCACTCAGCTTCTCGACGACCTCGACGCCGGCGCTGGTGCTGGTTGCCACCCCAGCCACAACGTCGGGCCGCATGATGTCGAAGCCCTGCATGACACCCACCACCGCGTACGGGTCCGACGCGCATAAGACGGTCAGCGCGACGGAGCCTTGCATCTCTTCGAGTGCAGTATCGCCGTTGTAGGGCTCGAGTGGTGACGCGCCGACTTCAGCCACGACCACATCGGGCTCTGTCTCGACGATGAGGCTGAGCAGATTACGGAGTCGAGCTCTGAAGTATTCGCGCTCCACTACGGAAGAAGGCAATCCGACGTCGACGAAGTCGACGATCGCGTCAGCTCCCGCGTCCCGCATGGCGAGGATGTCGCGGAACCGGCCCGCGCCGGTGAGCTTCGCACCCGTGACCCGATATCCGGCGTGTTTGAGTTGGCGCACGATGACCTTGGCGCAGGTCGTCTTCCCGGCCGACATCGAAGTCCCAATGATGAGAATCGTGGGAACCTCGTAGTCACGGGCTCTCGATGGCACCCTCGCGAAATCCTGCATTTGCAGTTTGGTGCCGTCTCGCATCGCGTGGCCCTGATACTGGACGTGCATGGGCGATCCGAGCGTGCCGGAAACCGACGTGGCTCGCCCGATCAGCCCTCCGGCGCTGAGCAGGTTCATGCGCCCATCCGTGCCGACCGCTTCCCACGACCCTACGACTTCCAGCGTCGCATGGCGAACACCAAGCACCCCGGTTACCGAGTCCCCTTCGACGGCATCCACCATACGACCACTCGGGAGCTCGACGGAGGAGAACCCGCCGCGTCGAATGTTCACGCTTCCGATGACGTAGTCCCCCAACTCCCACTGCTCCCGTGGCAGGGGCTCGCACGCAAAGCCAGCCCGATCGAAGTCGGTGATCCGCGTGAGAGAGGCGTGAAGAACGGTCATCGTGCCGCCTCCCCGAGGGGTGGGAACGACAGCAACCTGGCAAGGAGCGCCGAGCGCTCGACCATCCGTTCCAAAACCAGGTGTTCGTTCACCGCGTGGGCGCCGGCGCCAACCGCGCCAAGCCCATCGAGCGTCGGCGCATACTGGCTCGTGGTGTTGCCGTCGGAGCCACCACCGGCGGCGGCTTGCTCGATTTCAAACCCGAGCTCATCGGCGCCACGGCGCGCGAGCAACCAGAGCTTCTGATTGCCCGGGGTTCGCTCCATCGGTGGGCGTCGTATAGAGCCTTCCACCTCGACCTCCGTACCAGGCGTCTCCGCCTTTAGCGAGTGAATCGCCTTCTCGATTTGTGCTGCATCTTCGGTGGTCGGTGCACGCACATCGACAACCGCCTCGCTCTGCGGCGCGACCACGTTGGGGCTCAGCCCTCCATCAATAGTTCCGACGTTCACCGTGACGCCTCGCTCCGCATCGTTGAGGGCGAAGAGCTTCTGAATGATGAGGGAGAGCTCGAGGATCGCGCTCGCTCCCTTGCCGGGGTCGAGGCCAGCATGCGCAGCTATGCCGCGGACGCGGATCGTGAAGCGCCCGACACCCTTGCGTGCCGTCTTGAGGTGCCCGTCGGGGCCGAGCGACGGTTCGAGAACGAAACATCGGTCCGCGCAGCGGGCGAAGCGCTTGATGACGCGGGTCGACTCCCGGCTCCCGATCTCCTCGTCCGAGTTGACCAAGAACACAGGCGTCACGGGGAGGGTGTCCACGCCTGCGGCAGCGAGCGCTTCGAGCGCGAACAGGCCCTGGACCAGCCCAGCTTTCATGTCGTACGACCCCGGCCCCCAGAAGTTCCCATCCTCCATTCTGATCGGCATCGATTCGAGGGTTCCAATCGGCCACACGGTGTCGCAGTGCCCGAGGACCAACTGGTGGGGAACGAACCGGGGCCGCTCCGCCGGCGTTGCGAGCAGCATGCCGCCGCTATTCTTTCCGGGGATCACCCGTGGGCGAAAGCCCCGCTGCGTGAACGCACCCGAGAGCAGCTCGAGCATCGGCCCCTGTGCGCTTGGATCGTCGGACGGGGACTCCGCGCGAACCAGACGCTCGAGGAGCTCCAGCATCTCCGCACGTGTCCCTTCGAGATGTTCGAGGATTCGCTTCGGTAGTTCTTCGTCCATCGGATTCGGTCAGCGCTGGAAGCCCACGTGGTAGGGAAACGCCTGCGTTTGAACGATCTTAGCGAAGCGTCCCGGATGAAGATAAGCCAGCATCGGAGAGTGGGCGATCATCTCCTGGGCGTCGATGTCGGCGTCGGGAACGCTATCATCCGCCACCGCAGCCGCCACGACACGGCCGATGATGAGACTGTTGACGCCGAAGTCGTCGATGATCTTGTCGACTTCGCATTCGAAATGGAGGTAGGCGCTTTCGACGAGGACTCCGTCGACCTTCGTCGCAGTCACCGTCGGCACGGCTTCGAGCGCGTGCTTGTGCGAGTCGTCGAAACGGGGCGCCGCGGCCAGGCTCGTCAGCAAGATCTGATCTGGTCGCGGAAAGCTGACCGTGAAGCAGCCTTCGCGCTGCGCGTTTGCGTACGTCGCATGCGAAGGCGTGCACACGAAGCCGTAATGGTCTTGCCAACTGATCGGCATGGCCATGTGTTTCGGTGCAAGGTCGTACGTCCCGTCAGGCTCACGTGTCCCAACGATGATGAGCGGCGCCACCATGTAAACTTGTTCCCAAACCGGGTGCGAGAGATCGAGAGGAGTCATGACCTCCGGAGCATACCCAATCGGACAATTACTTGGGTGACGATCTTGCTGCCTCTTGAAGGGCGCGGATCATTCGCCGCAGGCCGAGGGGCCGCGCAAGCTTTGCGTCTTCGGCGAGGAGAAACGAAAGAAATGGCTCAATCAAACTGGTGCCCAAGGCGTCCTGCGGCTGCCCGCTGCTGAGAAACTCGCGGACTAAGAAGCGAAAGTTCTGTTCGCCAAGCGCGGTTTGTAGGTCGGGCAAGGCTTCAGACAGAACACCGAGCGCGCCAAACACCTGCTCGCGGAAGTACACGCCCTCCCGGCCGGAGGCCCGGGTGGACACCCGCTCAGAGAAGAACTGCGCCTGCCAAGCGGAGAGCGGGGTTTCAGGCACGCTGCACCTGCTCGGCGGAGATAGCCGGCAATAGCTTCTGAAGCGGTGGACGCTCCCGGTCCCACTCCAGAATCACGGGGACAGACGGAGCGACCCGGGCGAGCAGATCCATGCAAGCAGCAGTGGGCATCCCACTATGATCGTCGATCGGCAGCGGCACGTTTTCGTGACCGGCGACATGGACCCAGGCGATGTCCGCCGTGAGCCGGTCCAGGAAGGCTCCTGGAGACTCTCCGAGCCAGCGCTCAGTCACCAGCAGGTTGTTCAGGTCGAGGTGCAGCAGGGTGCCGGCGCGTTCGTTCAGCTGGTTGAACATCTCGACGAGTGGCACATCCCCGGGGACTGGCAGGTACTGTGAGATGTTCTCGAGGGCGATGGTGCGCCCAAGAAAGGACTGGGCCTTGGCCACGCGAGCCGCCACGTGCGCGAGTGCCTCCTCCGTTCGTGGCAACGGGAGTAGTGACAGCGACCATTGGCCGTGAATGCTTCGCCAACTCAGATGGTCGGAGATGTGGGCGATGGCGAACCGGTCGGCAAAAGCACGAACCTGTTCGAAATAGTCCCTGTCGAGGGGGTCGCTCGACCCGACATTCATGCTGAGACAGTGCAGCAGGAAGGGATGCCGCTCACGGAGTCGCTCGAGCTGGCGAAGCTCTGACTCCGAAGCGAACACCCACTGCTCGAAGATAACCTCCAACGCAGGTAGCGGCGGCCGAGTCGCCAAAAGCGGGTCGACCCATTCTCGCCGAAGGCTGATGCCCATAGGGGCGGCCACGCCCTGGCCTATTCGACTTTCTTCGTCTTCCACACACGCCCGTTCGCAATCTTGTCGCAGACGCCTGCGGGCACGTAGACCCACTCATTCGGGTCGTTGTCACGCTTGGCGTTGCCAGCGCAGCTATGATCATTCGCGCCGCAGTCGTTCTTGCCTTTGGCCGCGATGCCCGCGCATTTCTCGAGCGTCGACCCTTTTGGGGCCCACTTCGGCGCAGCGGCAGACACGGTGGCGGCAACGAGGGCGGCGCTCGCAAATCCGAGTACGCCTAAGGTCTTCTTATCCATACAGTGCTCCTTGGTCGGGTAGGGGTCTTGGGGAGATGTACTGTGGTCCCGGGCGGGCGTTAGCCGACACCCCCATTGTTGGGGGGCGTCAGCCTTCAGCAGTGTCCCAAACGACGGGTAGCGAAGTCAGCCCGCGGATGAACGAGGAGCGCCGCTTAGTCGGAGATTGCGCGGGATCGAACTCCATGTTGGGGATGCGACGGAGGAGCTCGTCGAAGAAGATTCGTAGCTCCATTCGGGCGAGGTTGGCGCCCAGGCACAGATGCCTCCCGTGGCCGAATGAAAGGTTGGAGGTTGGAGCGGGTCGCCGGATGTCGAAGGTGTCTGGGTCGTCGAAAACACGCGGATCTCGCATTGCGCAGGGATACATCATCATGATGCCCTGACCCTTTTGGATGGTCTTGCCGTACATCTCGACGTCGCGGGTTGCGACTCTCACCATGCGAGTGAATGGCACCGCCCAGCGAATCATTTCCTCGATGGCGGCCTTATTGACGGCCGGGTCGTCGATGTTTTCGATGAAGTACTGACGCTGCTCTGGGTTCTTGATCAGCATCTCGATGCCGCATGACATGACGTTTCGTGTGGTCTCACTGCCACCGACGAAGATGAGCGCGTGCTCGAAGAGAAGCTGGCTCTCATCGAGCTTCTCTCCGTCAATTTCAGCGTCGAGCCAAACACTCAAGATGTCGTCAGTCCGCTCTTCCATGCGCTTGGCGATGGCCTCCTCGTGATACGTCGCAAAGTTGTCAAAGGCATCGTTGGTCGTCTCGTCCACGTACTGCGGCCCGCTTCCGCCTTGGACCATCGCGTCGGTCCAACTCTGTATCATTTCGAGGTCTTCCCTCGGATGGCCGAGCATGGCGCCGATGAGCCTCAGCGGCAGATGCTTTGCCAAGTCGGTCACGGCGTCGCATGACCCCTGCGGCCGGACGTTCTCGATGATGTCGATCGCGATATCCCTTGCGTTCGACTCGAGCGACCGCATTCGCGAGGGCGTGAAGGCCGAGCTGACGAGGCGGCGCTGCTTCCCATGCTGCTCGGGGTACTGATGGATCATCGACGGATCCGGAGGAATGTTCGCCAACGCGCCTTCACCCGAGGTGAACGTTTCCGTGTCCGACGACATCGCGACGATGTCTGCGTGTCGTGAGATCGCCCAGAGTTCGTTGTGCCGATCCCAGTACAGTGGTTCTTCCTCCCGGAGGTAGGTGTACATGGGCCATGGGTCGTCGACGTGCGTATCCAAGTCGAGAAGGTCGTAGTCGCGTTCGCTCATAGTTGGATCCTGCTATGGGCGCGGAAGATAACTTCAAACGGTCCACCGGTGGTACAAATACGCCCCTGACGCCGTTGAGAATTGCGTCGGGGCGTGTTGTACTCGGCTGCCTGTCTCAAGCACGGAGGGTGCCATGCGCGCTTTTGGATTCTTCGTTTTCGCGTCGACGATCGGCTGGCTAGGGTGCACGCACGCGGAGCCGCCGCCAGAGGACGCTTCGAGCGTCGCGGCGGAGGCGCCGCCTGCGGTGGAGGCCGCAGCGGCGGCACCACTGTTTGAGGGGCTCGGGGATTTCAGCCACCCGATTACCGTCTCGAGTCCGCTCGCCCAACGTTACTTTGATCAAGGAATGATTCTGTCGTTCGGGTTCAATCATGCCGAAGCGGAGCGTTCATTCCGATACGCGGCCGATCTCGATGAGAGCTGCGCGATGTGCTGGTGGGGCGTTGCCTATGTGCTCGGTCCCAACATCAACGCGCCGATGTCGCCCGAAGCAGGCGCCCAGGCCTGGGAAGCTCTCGGCCGGGCGCAAGCGCTGGCTCCGAAGGTGAGCGCCAAGGAGCAGGACTACATCACCGCGTTGTCCTCGCGGTATGCCGAAGCGCCCAGCGCTGATCGGACCGCGCTCAACGAGGACTATGCGGACGCGATGAAGCAGTTGGCCGCGAAGTATCCCGATGACGTCGACGCGACAATTCTTGCGGCAGAGGCGCTGATGGACCTGCACCCTTGGAACTTCTACGAGTTCAAAACCGGCGAGGCCCGGCCGTGGACGCCAGAAATCTTGGCGTTGCTCGAAGGTGCGCTCGAAGCCGCGCCCGATCACCCGATGTCCAATCACTTGTACATCCATCTGGTCGAAGCCTCGCACGAACCGGAACGCGCCTTGCCATCGGCAGCGCGTCTGCCGAAGAGCGCGCCCGGCGCTGGGCACTTGGTTCACATGCCAGCGCACGTGTACATCCGCGTCGGCCAGTACAACGAAGCGTCGAAGGCCAATCAGGCCGCAGTCGAAGCCGACCAGGACTACATCACCCAATGTCGCGCGCAGGGGATCTATCCACTCGCCTACCACCCGCACAACTATCATTTCCTCTCCCGCACCGCGTCTCTCGAGGGCCGTAGCGCCGTCGCCCTAGACGCCGCGAATCGCATGAAGAACCACGTGCCCGGCGACATGATGCGGCAACCGGGGCTGTCAACGCTGCAGCACTATTGGGTCACGCCGCTGTACGTCATGGCGCGGTTCGGGATGTGGGGTCCGATCCTCGAGTACGCCAAGCCCGATGAGGACCTCGTCTACCCGATTGCCGTGTGGCACTACGCGCGCGGCTTGGCGTTCACCGCGGATGGCAAGCTCGCGGAGGCTAACGCGGAGCTTGCCGAGCTTCAGAGGGCCGCCGCCGACCCAGCGATCGAAGCGGTTAGCGTGTGGGACATCAACACCGCGAAAAGCCTCGTCGAGATTGCGGCGCTCATCTTGGAGGGAGAGATCGCGGCGAAGCGTGGGCAGCAAAGCCGCGCGATCAGCCTGATCCGCAAGGCCGTCGTGCTCGAGGATCAACAGAACTACGACGAGCCGCCGAGCTGGTACATGTCGACGCGTCACGTCCTCGGAGCGCTCTATCTACAGGCGGGCAAGCCCAAGGCCGCAGAGCGTGTGTACCGCGAGGACCTAGCCGTGTTCCCGAACAATGGCTGGGCGCTCTTTGGCCTCGCCCAAGCGCTCGAGGCTCAGGGGAAGCGTTCCGAGGCGGCCACGGCTAGGGTCGAGTTCGAGCAGGCCTGGTCGAATGCCGATGTCGAGCTGACCGCATCTTGGTTCATGTAGTGGGCGTCTCGTCATCCTGATCGTCATCCGCGTCGGGCGTTTCGCCCGCGTCATCTTCGTCCTCGCATGCCGCCCTATTCGCCATGAAGCGATCGAACTCGGTGCGGTCCTTGGCCATGCGCAACTGCTTCAAGAAGTCGTGGAACTCTTGCTGCTCTTCTTCGAGCCGTTGCAAGGTTTGATCGCGATACTCGTCGAATGCGCTGTTGCCGCTGTGGCCGTGCCAACGAGGGCGAGCCCAATGATCTCGGCTGCGCGACCGCGACATCCTGCCCGAGCACCAATGCGCGCCGCGTGACCCGAGCCGCCCGCTCGTCAGGAGAAACGCCAGGAGGGCGAGGCCGACTGGCCAGAACACGACAAACGAAAGCACGAGGAGCGCCACCCAAATCGGCGTTCCCAAATCATCCAGCCTTGCCACCATCTGCGTCATTTTGTGCTCCTTTCCCAGCGTTTTCGCATATGTAAATGTTCTTCACATTCACATATGGAGCGATCTGCGGGGCCTGTCAAGAAGCAATCCGGGTTGAAACGCTCCGCGCTCCCTATTTGGAGATGCCGAGACCATCCAGGTAGACGAGGACCGCAGCTTCCAAGAGCTCCGATGGGGACATCGGGATAGTGCGCCTCGACCCGTCGCCGCGAGAGTAGAGGGCAGCGATGCCGTGGGCGAGGGAGAACAGATGGAGCGCCATCATCATCGGGGGGGGGCGTTGAGCGGCCTTCGCGGTGTTCGAGATGGCCTCGCAGGCTTCGAGCAGCACGTTGAACGCCCGGTCTTCGGCGGCCTTCACTTCTGGCGCCTCAGAAGACGTGAGGCCGGACTCGAACATCGCGGAGAACAGAGCCGGCTCTCGTCTCGCGAAGTCGATGTAGGCCTGCCCGATCCGCTCGACGGTTGCCACTGGGTTCGGGCTTCCATCCTTGGCGGCGGCGTCCAAGTCCTCCGCCAGCGATTCGAATCCTCGCTTCGCAATGTCCGCCATCAGCGCGTCGCGATCGCGGAAGTGACGGTATGGCGCGGCCGGGCTCACTCCAGCCCCGCGAGCGGCATCGGCAAAGGTGAAGCCCGCGGGTCCCTTCTCAGAGATCAGCTCGAGCGCAGCATCGATCAATGCCTCGCGAAGATCGCCGTGATGATAGCCACGTCGTTCGCGCGAGGGGTGTCTGCGCTTGTGCCGACCCATACCTCTTCTTTAGCGCCGATTGGTGAAGGGTGAAACTTTGAGCCTGTCCAGCTCAACCAAGCAGGCTGCTGCGTTTCACGACTTCGGAGCTTGGGCTCTCCGGGAACTCCTCCGACAAGAGCCATCGGCAAAACACCACGCCGTCGTCGTGTCCCCCGGTTCCGACCCAGTTTCCGAGCCCCGGGTCTTCCTTGCAGACGTAGATCGTCCATCCGCCGTCGTCATTGAGCTTGGCTTGGGCCGAGTTCACGCAGACCTTGTGATAACGCGAATCGAACGACTGCATGTAGGCGTTCCAGGTTTGGACGCCCCAGTAGCAGCACTTCGGGGAGCGGCCGCGAAGGACGAGCACTTCGTCGTCGGCGAGCTTGAAGTGGGCGATGGCGTAGACGTTGTCGGGGGTGCCCCAGCCCATGCCGTCGGGGTCGAAGGCGAACGGCTCGTCGAGCACGTTGATGTCGGTCGTTGGGGCCAAAGGGACCGTCGCCGCTGTTTCGTTCACGAAGTTGGCGACCGATCGGAGCTTCTGCGACAGACTGGCGTCGGTCTCGGGTCCGGGAGGGGGAATGTCGGCCGTGTTTTCGATGTGGACGTCCGCCAGCTGGTCGTGGTCGCGATCGAAGTAGTACTCCCTGGAGATCACGCAGACGCCGCGCGGATCCATCTTGAAATGATTGGGCTTGTCCGGTTCGTCCGGGCCGATGAAGATTTCGTACGAACCATCGTCGCCGAAATCCATCTCCGTGTGGTTCACGTTGAGCGCGAGGCTGTCGGACCATGAGCCATCGGGCTCGCCGGCATACACGCAGAAGCTCAGGTAGCAGGCGTCGCCGCGCTTTCCCCAGATCCGATAGCGCTGATCGCTACTCACCTGGGTGAAGCAGTAGATCGAGTCGGTGTTGTCGCCGAGGATCTTCTGGGTGTAGCGCGCGACCGGGACGAAGAAGGGGCGAAGCGGGTCGCTCTCCATGTAGAGCTCGAAGCCGTACGCCAGAAGGTGGGCCAGATGCCGATAGCCCTGGAGCTGGGCTTGCGGGCTCACTTCCTTGAACTCGTCCGTGAATGTCTCGGGAAGCTCCTTGAAGATGTCGACGAGCTCGACGAAGGCGTCATGCGTTTCGGTCATCGCGGGACTCTATCATCGTGGAATCCGCGCTCAAATGGGTTATCACGGGCAATCCATGGCACCACCCCCGACTCTTCCCAGAGGCGTCAGAGCCCTCAACAGCACCTTGAGACTGCTTGGCGGGATGACCCCGTACGGGCGGCCCCTGTCGTCGGAGCGCTTGCATCGACTTGCCTCCAAACAGACCGGCCTCACCGACTTTGGCAGTCCATCTTATCGAGTTGGCTTCGACACACTCCTGGCTTCCTTGAACGAAGAGGCGAAGCTCACGCCGCTTGGTAGGCTCATTGCCACCGAAGAAGTACTGACGGCCTTGAAGAACCGGTTGCAGCTCGAGGCGCATCATCAACAGCACCCGGAGATCGGCGCAGCGCCGATTCGCGCTCCCATCATCATGATGGGGATGGGGCGTTCCGGTACGACGATCCTGC
>Ga0316191_10001828_pt1 | contig 15200 bp, 14 predicted proteins | sample Eddworburr2cm_MG_FD_204928 | JGI IMG/M metagenome (GOLD analysis project Ga0316191, IMG submission 204928) | Coastal sediment microbial communities from Maine, United States - Eddy worm burrow 2 cm | ecosystem: Environmental > Aquatic > Marine > Coastal > Sediment | place: USA: Maine...
CACGATTACCGATATGACGTTGAGTAAAGGCACCATGATGGCCAGCGCCAGCGCCGCCAGGGTAACGCCGTCATCGCCGTAAAGCGGTCCAATTACGGCTATTGCCACGAAGCCGTGAAAGCGGGTGGCGCCCTGGAACACGCTGCTGAAGCTTGGACCACTCTCGGGATATCGTTTCCACACGAACGCCTGAATCAGGATAAGAATGGCGGCCATGCCGAGGATGGCGACCACCAGAACGATCATGAAATCAATAATAGGCACACTGCCCAGATTGGCGCGGCTCAGGGTGCGGATGATCAGAAAGGGAAATAACAGGTAAAAGCAGATGTGTTCGACAGCAGACCAGACGGTCTCATCGGCTACCCTTGTTTTATGTAGCAGGTAGCCAGTCGCGATGATCAGGAAAACGGGGGCAATCGCCCCAAGCGTTGTTAACACCCGGGATCAGGCCTGAAGCTGCAATTCGTCTTCGTAACTACAGGGAACGGTGCGCGCTTGCAGGGAGGTTTCTGCAACGACAGACTCAAAAGTTGAAACTTCCTTGCTGTGGACATCATAGCGTCCGACGCGAATGGCTATACCGTCGTCCTGGATTCCAGTAACGACGGCAGCAAACTTGATTTGAACGCCGTTTTTGTCGGTGTACAGGTAGTACACCATGTCGTCAGCCTGCATTAATGGGGCGTGATTCCGCGAATGCGCTCGCTACGACGACGCAGCAGTTCCAGCGTAGTCAGCAGCAGTACCGAGAACAGCACCAGAATGGTGGCGGCGGCGAGGATCGTCGGGCTGATTTCCTGGCGTATACCGGACCACATCTGGCGCGGCAGCGTGTGTTGTTGCGGGCCCCCGATGAACAGGATGATAACGATTTCATCAAAAGCCGTGATGAACGCGAACAGCGCGCCGGAAATCATTCCCGGTGCGATCAGCGGCATCTGGATCTTGAAGAAATTATAGGCCGGCGTACCGCCGAGATTAGCACCGGCGCGCATCAGCGAGCGATCGAAACCAACCAGGGTCGACGTTACCGTGATGACCACGAAAGGCATGCCGAGAATGGTGTAGGCAAGGATTATTCCCGCGTCGGTATTTGACAGGTTTACCTTGGCGAAGAAGAAGGCCATGCCGGCAGCGGTAATGATCAGCGGTACGATCAGCGGCGAAATCATCAGCGCCATGATAGCGCGCTTGGCGGGCATATGCTGATTGCTGAGTCCTAGGGCGGCCAGCGTTCCGAGGAAGGTGGCGAGTATCGTTGAGCAAACGGCATAGTAAAGACTGCGCCCGGCGCCGGTCATCCACTTGTTATGACACATGGTTGAAGCACTCGCATCAACATCGCCGCAAATCCCGAACAGGGTTTTGTACCAGCGAATCGAGAAGGCATCGGGATCCAGTGCCAGCATTTCCGGAGTGAAATTCAAAAATGGCGTGGAGGTAAAGGATAGCGGAATAACCGCAACCAGTGGTGCTACCAGGAAGAACAGCACGAAGACACAGAATGCCAGGTAGCAGTAGTGCCAGATGCGTTGCCCGGGTGTTGCATAGATTGGTAATGCCATGTCTTTAACCCATCTTCATGTTGTCGATGCCGATGATCTTGTCGTAGATCCAGTAGAAAACCAGGATTACGCAAAGCAGGATGGTTCCCATTGCCGCGGCAAGGCCCCAGTTGAGTGAGCGCTGCATGTGGTAAGCCACCATGTTGCCGATCAGGCGACCGTCCTTGCCACCGACCAGTTCGGGTGTGATGTAGTAACCGATCGCTACGATGAACACCAGGATGCAGCCGGCGCCTATGCCGGGAACGGTCTGCGGCATGTACACGCGGATAAAGGCCAGTGTTGGAGTCGCCCCGAGATTCTGCGCCGCCCTCATTAAGCTCGGTGGTATGGTTTTCATTACGCTGTAAATGGGCAGGATCATGAACGGCAGCAGTATCTGCGTCATGACGATAATGGTACCGTTAAAGTTGTACATCATCTCCAGTCGGTTATCGTCGGCGAGTATGCCGGCAGCGACAAGGGTATCGTTCACCACTCCGTTTTGCTGCAGCATGATCATCCAGGCGACGATGCGCACCAGCAGCGAGGTCCAGAAGGGCATCAGTACGCAGATCATTAACAGGTTGGCAACGCGCATTGGCAGCGTGGCCAGTAGATAGGCAACCGGGTAAGCCAGCACAAGGCAGGCTAAGGTGACAATGACGCTCACCAGGATGGTGCGCCACCACAACAGATTGTAAACCTTGCGATTCTCATCGACGTGGATGACATTCTTGTCGAAGTCATAGGTCCGGTCGATAGCATTCCAGTAATAACCGAAGGTCACTTTATCCTTCATGATGCCGAGTGATAGCCAGAAGTCCTTATCCACCCAGCGTTCATCCGCCTTGATGAAGGCCTCACGGTAAGGCGGCTCCATTTTCTTGATTTTACGCGCGGTCTTCTTGATCAGGCTGCGCCAGCCCGGCATGGCGTAGTTCATGCGCACGCTGGATTTGCCGATATCGGTCTTGTCGGCGTTTTTCAAATCGGTATAGACGGCCTCGAACATCGCCTCGGACGGTTCGCTTTGCTTGTCCCAGGCTTCGAAAGCCTCGAAGGTGTTCGGCAGAACCTGGTTGATGAGCTTGTCGTCGACGCTGCGCGTCAACATGTTACCAATCGGAATAACAAACAAAAAAATCAGGAACAGCAGTGGAGGCGCCACCAGTAACAAAGCGCGCAATTTGCTTCGACGCAGCGACTTTTCCAGACTCTCTTTGAGGGGGACACCATCTGCCGTTAGCAGGGGGCCATCAATAGTTGCAGGTGCTGAGCTCATGATTTTTTTATCGGCTGGTTAGAAAAATGGGGACAGACGCAAGCGTCTGCCCCCGTATATTGCCAGTTTACTGACCCATCCAGGCGGTGTAACGCTCGGAAACCGAGTCACCATAATCAGCCCACCAATCCGGGCTGGCTACGACTGAACGCGCCATAACTTCAGGACGGTTCGGCATGTGTTCCATAATGTTTTTGCCATTGTGGAACCAGGGCTCGCCTTTTGCCATGATGTCGAAGGCTGAAGCGCGCATCGGACCATAGTTGATGTACTTGGCCTGCTCCGCCTGTGAGGCAGTTGAAGAGGCGTGAATCAGGAAATCCATCGCTGCTTCCTTGTTCGGAGCACCCTTCATCATGACCAGCCATTCTTCTTCGAGTACCTGTCCGTCCCATACGGTGACGAACTTGGCGCCTTCAGACAGAACCGCGGCGCCGATCCGGCCGTTGTAGGCCAGTGACATCGCGACTTCACCCGACTGTACCAGTTCCAGGGGCTTGGCACCTGAGGACCAGAACACAGCGTGATCCTTGATCTTGTCGAGCATTTTGAACGCACGATCAATACCTTCTGGAGTACTCATGACCTTGTAGACGTCCTTGATAGCAACGCCGTCAGCCAGTAACGCCATTTCGATCAACGCGTTCGGCCAGGTGTGAATACCGCGCTTGCCCGGGAATTTCTTGACGTTGAAAAAGTCAGCAATGGTAGTCGGTTGAGCTCCGCTAAAAGTACCTTCCTGGTAGAAGGGAACATAAGACCAGAAAATCTGCGGAACGACACAGTCATTGGGAAGTTCAACCATGATGTCATCATCCATCGAGGTGCCGTCGGGCGCAGGCATGAAAGCACTGCGATCGAGTTCTTCGAACAGACCTTCATCACAACCTACGCGTGCTTCACTCGGCAGCACATCGACGATGTCCCAGGTGACATTACCCGATTCAACCTGGGTACGTACTTCACCAAGGCCACCGTTGTAGTTGATGAAGTTGATGCTATCCGGATCCTTGTAGGTTTCCTGGTATGCTTTTTGCTGTGAGGCAGTGTAAGCACCACCCCACGATACTACGTTTACTTCAGCAGCCTGTGCCGCGGCGGATACCGCAACCACTGAGGCCAGCAGGGTGTGTTTCAAAATTACTTTCATTTTAGAGTTACTCCTCTTCGGTTTACTTTTTTAACTACATAGGAACTGCGCGGTTAGTCGGACGGATCCAGGGCCCGGCAGTCTTCCGCATTCCAGCCAATATTGACCGTGTCACCTTCTTTGAGGTGCGCATGTACGGCTGAGTTTGGAATCTTTACAATAAAATCGTCGTGACCGAGCACAGTGAAACGTGTACGGATATGGTCACCCAGGTAAATGAGCTCTTCGGCCAGGCCGGAAAAGATATTCGGCAGGGAACCGGGTTCCGGATTGACCGTGACTCGTTCCGGACGCAGCGACAGGGTACTGCGGCTGCCGATACCTTCGACGTTCACTTTCTTGGCAACTACGGTGCCGACATTGTTATCGATTTCGACTTTGACGACATCGCCGTCTTCTTCAACAACCTTACCGACAAAGCGGTTGTTTTCGCCGATAAAGCCGGCGACGAAAGCGTTGTTGGGCTCTTCGTAAAGCACGGGTGGCGGATCGCATTGCTGAATAATTCCATCATCGAAGACAGCGATACGATTCGACATGGTCAATGCTTCGCTTTGGTCGTGGGTTACGTACACCACGGTAAGGCCGAGGTTTTCATGTATGTGCTTGATTTCGTACTGCATCTGCTCGCGCAGGTTCTTGTCGAGCGCACCCAGCGGCTCATCCATCAATACCAGGTCGGGATCGAATACCAGTGAACGCGCCACTGCCACGCGCTGCGCCTGTCCACCGGACAACTGTGCCGGACGACGATCACCGAAAGCGCCCAGTTGGACCATGTCCAGCGCGCGATTGACGCGTTGCTCGCGTTCGGATTTGTCGATGTGGCGAACTTCCAGTGGAAAGGCCAGGTTTTCGGCGACTGTCATGTGTGGAAACAGGGCATAGTTTTGAAACACCATACCGATGCCGCGCTTGTGCGGCGGCACCCGGTTGATCGGATTTTCATTCAGGAAGATTTCACCATGCGTGGCGGGTTCAAAACCTGCCAGCATCATGAGGCAGGTCGTCTTACCTGAGCCAGACGGCCCCAGCATGGTGAGAAACTCGCCCTTGGCGACGTCCAGGTTAAGGTTTTTTACGACCAGGGCATCGCCATCGTAGCTCTTTTGAATATCGACGAAACGTACAAGGGAGTTTTCACTTGGCATGGCAGGGTTATCTCGGCTGGATGTCTTGATTCAAATTATTTTCTGTATTAGTCGGGAGATTATTGTGTTTTCGATATCCCGATCCTTTTTAATTAGCGCCCAACCTTATCGGTGTTAACCAGCAAAATCAACCGTTTTGTCCAGATCGCAGGGTTTGAGTGATTCTAGCCATGCTTCCTGAATCCAGTATTAATCGGCTGCGGATAATGCACCTCAACCGAGCGTTTTGTCAGAATCCCCCATCGCCGGGTCAAGGCTTTCAAATTGACAATTGTAGGTAATGACCTCCCCCTTGACGCCGGCGATATTGCTCTGCACGCGGGTTGCGATCAGCGTTTCCACGGCAAAGTTGAAAACGAAGGTCCAGCTCTCGGTAGAAAAGGGGTTGGATGCCGATGACACCACGATAAGGCTGTGTTTGGTCTGCGAGCGGATCTTGATCAGGTTGTGCGCCTTGTCGGTGGTGTCAATTTTAATGCTGGCGCCTTTGGTTCCCCTCGGCTGCCATTCAAACCGGACCTTTGATTTCCCAGCGTCGAAATTCTCCGCCATCATCCATTCGGAAAAACGTGACTTGGCCTGCTCGGAATTTTTCTGCGATTCTGACTGACGGTGGCGTCCACGCAGGCTGGATTCGTCACTGATACAGGTAATTGTGGTGGTTAGCTGGATATCCGCAGCCGGGGCCAGGCAAGGTAGCGCCAGTAGCAGCAGGCAGAATAGTCTCATCGCCGCAGTATAGCGTCTCGAGGTTTGCCAGGCGAGTGATAGACAGAATGACAGCCGTCGGCTGAGTGCAGTTACCGTGGCTTGACAAGCCAACTTGCGGCGAATCTATAATACCTGCTCAAGAAACCATCCCGGGGGTGCCGCAATGTCCAGTATTCGACCAATATCACGGTTGGTCTTGATCCTGAGTCTGGTTTTTGTCGCGACGCTTAGTCTGTCGTTGCGGGCCGCGATTACTGAAAAACCCGAACAGCCTGTACTGCCGCAGCCTGCCATCGGGCTGCTTCCCGAGGATGTGGTGCGTATCGTTATCGAAGCCCTGGCGCAGAACGATGAACCCTATGCGGATGCGGGTATTGCGACCACCTTTGCATTCGCCTCGCCAGCGAATAAAGTGAATACTGGACCCCTGTTGAAATTCACCCAAATGGTGCGCACTCCGTCTTATGGCATCATGATCGATCACGTCGAGCATGAGTTCAGTGAAGTCGTGCTGATGGGAATTCAGGCCTATCAAATGGTCAAAGTACGCGCGATCAGTGGCGCCGAGGCCGTCTTCGCTTTTCGATTGAGCCAGCAACAGGACGGCGAATTCGACGGCATGTGGATGACCGATGCGGTCTGGCCGGTTGCTACCGGTAATATTCCTGAACAGGCGTTCTGAGTCGGCAGAATGCGGCGGGTGAAAGTGATCCAGTCTCAGGTGTTGGACGTAAAATTTTAACGAAGGCTCAAGCGAAGCTGATTAAAGCAAAGCTACCGAAGCTAAACCAACGAGCGAAGATTTCAAGCGAAAACCATTGAGTGCCTATCTTATGAAAACCTTACTAGTTATGTTGCCCTGTCTTTCACTCGCCGCCTGTGCTCTTGGCTACAACCCGAGATATTATTACAGCAATATCGAGGTCGCGAATCTCAGCGGTGGCGCAATTACCAACGTGGAAGTTCAGATCGGTGCAGATGGCCGTAACCTGCGTTGTGAATCCGTCGCCAAAAACGCGCTTTGCCAGGAGCGCTTTGGCAAGCGTCCCTACCCGCAGCAAGACATCCAGTTAACTTGGCAGGATAGCGATGGAAACCCACAATCGGCCACGATGAATCCCGATATTCCGGTGACACTGACGCAATCCTGGTCGCTGCGAGTTATGCTCGATATTCAAGAGGATGGTTCTGTTAAGGCTTATTTCAAACAGGACGAAGCCAGGCTTGGTGCACTGGATATCTCCTCTAAACCAGCCGGCTGAGATTAAATCCTGCCGGCAAGCAGGGTTCACCGTGTCTTTCCAGGCACGGTGAATCTTCTGCAAATGCAGCAATAAACGGAGCGTTTACGCCCGTAGGTCGCAATAACATGGTGATCAGTTCCCCTTTCGCGGAGTATGATGATGACCATGTCGAAACCAAGTGACCAGACCTTGAGCAAGTTTGTTAAACTGGCTCGTTTCATAGCGGCTCAGGCCGATACCGCTCTCACCCTCGAAACACTCGCCAGGCGCGTGCACCTTTCGCCCTCGCGCATGCAGCGAGTTTTCAAATCGATTTTCGGGGTCTCTCCCAAGAAGTTCCAACAGGCTGCCCGCAGTGAACGCTTCAAATCGTCGCTGCGCGCCGGTTCCGATATTACCGCGGCCATCTATGAAGCCGGTTACGGTTCCAGCAGTCGTCTATATGATCAGGACATGCACTCTATCGGTATGACGCCCAGGCGCTATCGGGCGGGGGGTAAAGGAGAAACAGTGACCTATGCCTGTCGCGATACTGTGCTTGGCCCCATTATGATGGCGGCTACCGATCGTGGCGTTTGCTTCGCACAGTTCGGCTGCGACTGCGATGCTTTGCTGGCGCAATTGCGCAGTGAGTATCCACAGGCCGAGTTGCAGGCCTGCGGGGCTCAGTCGTTTTTTCAGCTTGATCAATGGATTGCCGCACTCAATGCCTATATCCAGAATCAGCAGCCACGCCCGGAAATTCCGCTTGATCTGCAGGGCACCGCATTCCAGATCAAGGTGTGGGAATTCCTATTGAGCATGAAGGATGGCGACGTCGCCAGTTATGCAGAACTCGCGCAGGGAATAGACAGGCCGCGCGCCGCTCGCGCCGCCGCTTCAGCCTGTGCTGCCAACCGTATCGCGGTGCTGGTGCCCTGTCATAGGATCCTGCGAGGCGATGGTGGTATGGGTGGATATCGCTGGGGTGTTGAGCGCAAGCGTGCGCTGCTCGACGCGGAACGTGCGCGCAAATCACGGGTATAACCACCGCGGTGTCAATAATCTTAACTGTATCGACAGCCAGGCCGCAGGCCTGACAAAGGCGACTTCCCTATCGGCCTTGCGACGCGAATACCCTGGGTGCTGCCCGTTACTTACGGCTTCGGTGCCGTTGGCCTTCCCTGGCACAACCCACTTAAAGGGTGTACTCGCAGCGGTCTTCGGTGGCATGCTTGAGCTTTACGCCTTGCAGTAATTAATTATCTAAAATCATGCTAGCCGAGATTTTCAATATTGTTGCGCCGGTTTTTATCGTGGTTGCGGCAGGCTTTGCCGCGGTCAGGGGCAAGCTGCTCGGCGACGAACCTGTAGACCAGCTGATGAAATTCGCAATTCAGTTTGCGATTCCCTGCCTGTTGTTTCGAGCTACCTCGACTATTGACCTGGCAGTTGCGTTCGACTGGCGCCTGCTGCTGTCCTATTACGCTGCCGCCATCGGCAGTTTTGCGATTGCTTTTATCATCGTTCTCAAGGGCTTCAAGCGCCGCCCCGGCGAGGCGGTTGGTATCGCGTTCGGTGCGCTGTTTTCCAACCTGGTATTGCTTGGATTACCGATTTCGGAACGCGCCTGGGGGATCGAAGGTATGGCGCCGAGCTTCGCCCTGGTGTCGGTGAATGCGCCGATCTGTTACCTGGTGGGGATCACCACGATGGAATTGCTGCGAGCCGATGGGCGTTCAGCCGTCGAAACCACGCGTATCGTCATCAATGCGATATTCCGCAACAGCCTGATGATCGGCATCCTGCTCGGGTTTCTCGTCAATTTCAGCGGCCTGTCATTACCGGATCCGCTGATTGGCGCTATCGATCTGCTGGCGCGTGCGTCGCTGCCGGTCGCCCTGTTCGCGCTGGGTGGTTTACTGACTCGCTACCAGCTTTCAAAATCGCTGGGAGAAGCGGGCTTGATTTCAACGATGTCGTTAATCGTGCAACCGGCGCTCACCTGGTTGCTGGCCTGGCAGTTACAACTCCCTGACGCAACCACTCGTGCCATCGTCCTGATGGCCGCTGCAGCTCCAGGATTAAACGCTTACTTGTTTGCCGCAATGTACAACCGCGGGCAGGACAGCGCCGCAAGTTCAGTATTGCTGTCGACGCTGTTGTCGGTGTTTACCATCAGCGGCTGGCTTATCCTGCTGCAGTCCTACTAAACGCGGGCTTCAGTCGTTATTGGCCAGGTAGTCGAGCGCGGCCTCGACGCCACCCTTGTTGAAGGGTATCTGCGCGTTGGCCAGTCCCATTTCCACGCCGCCCAGGGTGCCGATCAGGGTCAGGTCATTGAAGTCGCCGAGGTGGCCGATGCGGAACACCTTGCCCTGAACCTTGCCCAGCCCGGTACCGAGTGACATATCGTAACGTTCGAGGATTATCTGGCGCAGGCGATCGGCATCGTGACCGTCGGGTAGCAGGATGGCAGTCAGTACCGCGCTGTACTCTGCCGGTTCCTGGCACAGGATCTCGAGGCCCCAGGCCCGTACTGCGCGTCGTGTGGCCTCCGCATGGCGCTGGTGGCGCGCGAAGACATGGTCGAGACCCTGCTCGTCGAGCAGCATTTTGAGTGCTTCGCGCAACGCGTATAGTAAATTGGTCGCCGGGGTATACGGGAAGTAACCGCCTAGATTCGATTTGATCATCGGCTGCCAGTTCCAGTAGGCGCAGGGCAGGGTGGACGTTTTGCCCGCCGCCAGGGCTTTGGCGCTGATCGCGTTGAAGCTGAGCCCGGGTGGCAGCATCAAACCTTTTTGCGACCCACCGACGGTGACATCGACCTTCCACTCATCGTGACGATAATCGATTGAACCCAGTGACGAAATGGTATCAACCATGAACAGCGCGGGGTGCCCGCTGGCGTCGATGGCCTGGCGGATCTCGGCAATACGACTGGTCACGCCGGTTGAGGTCTCGTTGTGGACGACCATGACTGCCTTGATTTCATGCTGCGGGTCATCTTTGAGTCGCGCTTCGACCATGGCCGGATCTACTCCGTGACGCCAGTCACCCTCGACAAAATCGACAACTAGCCCCAGATCGGTGGCAATACCGCGCCACAGGGTGGCGAACTGGCCGGTTTCGAACATCAGTACACGATCGCCCGCGGACAAGGTATTGACCAACGCGGCTTCCCAGGCACCAGTCCCGGAGGCAGGAAAAATAACGACATCGGCCTCGGTTTTGAACACCTTCTTCATGCCATCAACAACAGCGCGGGTCAGATGCACAAACCCGGGCCCACGATGATCCATGGTTGGCATGTCCATGGCGCGCAGCACGCGATCGGGAACATTACTCGGTCCTGGAATTTGCAGAAAATGACGTCCGGCGGTTTTAGACATGGCGGTGCACCTGGGCAATATAGTGTTGATTCTGGTCGCGAATCCTGCCTGAGCGCACCGGTGAGTGCAAGCCTGTGTTACGCGCTAGACCACGAAAGGCGGAGAGATTGGGCTGCCGTACAATTTTAGCGTTACTGGCGGGCGATTTTCTCTTATAGTCTGCGCTTTAGCAGCAACCCAAAGAACAGTCCCTTGGCCGTCAGCACCCCTTCTACTATCTCGCCCGGAGTGGCGCATTCCCGTATCGGCGACAGCGCACTTGCCGCCCGCCTGCGGCGTGAACTCGAAGGCGAGGTTTTGTTCGATGCCTTCAGCCGCGGTCGCTACAGTACCGATGCTTCAATTTATCAGATCGAGCCGATAGGCGTGGTTGTGCCACGCCATACACAGGACGTGCTGTGTGCGTTGCAGATCGCCGCGGACGAAGGCATTCCGGTGCTGCCACGCGGCGGTGGAACGTCGCAAATCGGTCAAACGGTCGGTACCGCGCTGGTCATGGATACCACCAGGTACCTGAAGCAGATCGGTGAATTCGATCCTGAGCAACGCTCTATCTGGGTTGAACCCGGGCTGGTGCTCGACCAGTTGAATCGCTGGCTGAAGCCCCATGGTCTGTTTTATCCGGTCGATGTCTCTACCGGCAACCGGGCCACGCTGGGCGGCATGGCCGGCAATAACAGTTGCGGGGCGCGTTCGCTGCGCTACGGCAACATGGTGCACAATTTGCGCGCCATCGACGCCCTGTTAGCCGATGGTACTGCGGCCCACTTCGGTGCGCTGAAGGACGCCGGGGAGCAGGGACCACCTGCCGAATTGCGGCGCCGGTTGATTGAGCTGGGACGCAGTGAAGCGGAAGAGATCGAACGCCGTTTTCCGAAACTGTTACGTCGTGTCGGTGGTTACAACATCGATGAGCTGGTCGACCCCGGCACCGGTAACCTGGGACGATTGCTGGTCGGCTCCGAGGGTACGCTCGCTTTCTTTACCCGTTTGCAGCTTGATTTACAGCCGATTCCGACGCACAAGGTGCTGGGTGTGTGCCACTTCCCGACGTTCCACGAGGCGATGGATTCGACCCAGCACATCGTCAAGCTTGATCCGAGCGCCGTGGAGCTGGTTGATCGCACCATGATCGAGTTGTCGCGCGAGATCCCGATGTTTCGGGCCACCGTGGATGGTTTTGTGCGTGGCCAACCGGATGCCCTGCTGCTGGTTGAATTTGCCGGTGAAGACCACGCCGCGCAGCTGGCCAAGCTGGCGCAACTGGGGGAATTGATGGCGGATCTCGGCTTTGCCGATGCCGTCGTCGAGGTGCAGGATATGGCTTTCCAGGCCGCGGTCTGGGAGGTGCGTAAAGCCGGTTTGAATATCATGATGTCGATGAAAGGCGACGGCAAACCGGTATCCTTTGTCGAAGACTGTGCGGTACCGCTTGAAGATCTCGCCGAATACACCGATCGACTGACCCGGGTGTTCGAGAAACACGGTACCACCGGTACCTGGTATGCGCATGCTTCGGTTGGTTGCCTGCACGTGCGGCCGATACTGAACATGAAGCAAGACGGCGCACAGAAGATGCGCGCTATCGTCGAGGAAACGCTCGACATCGTGCAGGAATACAAGGGTTCGCATTCCGGTGAGCACGGTGATGGCCTCGCGCGTTCGGAATTCCACGAGCGTATGTTCGGCAAGCGCATGGTGCAGGCCTTTGAATCGGTCAAGGATGCCTTTGACCCGAGCGGCCTGTTCAATCCCGGCAAGATCGTGCGCGCACCACGCATGGATGATCGCTCGCTGTTTCGCTTCGCGCCCGGCTATACGCAGCAGCCGGTGACCACTTCGCTGGACTGGTCGGAATGGGGCGGATTCGGCAGTGCGGTTGAAATGTGCAATAACAATGGTGCCTGCCGCAAAGCCAATGGCGGCGTCATGTGCCCGTCTTACCGGGTCACCGGTGAAGAGCAGCACCTGACCCGCGGTCGTGCCAACAGCCTGCGGCTGGCGCTGAGCGGTCAACTCGGTGCCGATGCGCTGTCCTCCGATGCGATGCGCGAGACCATGGATTTATGCGTTGGTTGCAAGGGTTGCAAGCGTGAATGTCCCACCGGCGTCGATATGGCGAAAATGAAGGTGGAATTTCTGCACCACTACCACCAGCGTCATGCCCGTTCCCTGAAGGATCGCCTGATTGCTTACCTGCCGCGCTACGCGATGCTCGCATCACGCTTCGCTCCGCTATTGAATCTGCGCAATCGTGTCGGTTTACTGGCATGGATTGGCGAACGCGCACTCGGGCTTAGTGCGCAGCGCAGCCTGCCGCGCTGGCATGCGCAGCGATTTAATGACAAACAGGTCGTCGAGGATGGTGATCATGTCGGCAATGGTGAAGTCGTGCTGCTGGTGGATACCTTCAATCGATATTTCGAATCCGACAATGCACGCGCTGCTCACGCCGTGTTGGTTGCGGGCGGTTATCGGGTACATCTGCTGCAGGCCGCGGATGGCAAGCGTCCGCTGTGCTGTGGACGCACTTTTCTGGCCAGCGGCATGGTGGACGAGGCGCGCAGCGAAGCGCGGCGCCTGCTTGAGGCCGTGCGGCCATATGTGTCGCGAGGGCTACCGATTATCGGCCTCGAACCTTCCTGCCTGCTGACCCTGCGCGATGAGTACCGCAGTATGTTGCCGGGTGATGAGACCGAGGCACTGGCGCAGCAGGCGATGTTGCTCGAGGAATTCCTCGCCGCGCAACAGCAACAGGGTAAGTTACAGCTTAAATTGAAGCCGCTGGCTGCCAGGCGCGTGCTGGTGCACGGTCATTGTCATCAGAAAGCCTTTGCCACCATGTCGGCGATGCAGCAAACCCTGGAATTGATTCCCGACCTGGAAGTCGAGGTGATCGATTCCGGCTGCTGCGGCATGGCCGGTGCCTTTGGCTTTGAGGCAAGTCATTATGAATTATCGATGAAGATGGCGGAGCTCGACCTGTTGCCGGCGGTGCGCACGGCTGCGGACGACACTCTGCTGGTCGCCAATGGCACCAGTTGCCGTCATCAAATCGAAGATGGCGCCGATCGTGCTGCCCGACACATCGCCTGCATACTGCAGGACGCGCTCGGCTGATGACAGGCACTGTTTTCTCAGGCGCTGTTTTCGGTATTGTGTACCTGCGCTCACGGTCGCTGCTGAAGTTGCCGGATTGTGAACGGGCTGTATGCCCGATTGCGGAATCCGACCATGGACGCTGATAACCCGCTTAAAGACGCGCCAGAACTGCTCGCCGGCAACGCCGCCGTAATGCGCAAGGCCCTGGTAGATTCGTTGTCGCTGCCGGCGTTTATTCTGTTTTTTACCATGATGGGTTTCGGGTCGCTGGCGCGCAGCGCCGGTTTCGGTGCTGAAATGGCCGCGGTCGCATCCTTGCTGATCTGGGGTTTGCCGGGGCAACTGGCCATGGTCGAGCTGACCCGCACCGGACAGGGCTTGATGGCTATCGTATTTGCCTGTTCACTTGCCAATGCGCGCTTTCTGCCGATGGTCGTTTCCTTCATGCCGACGTTGGCGCGTGAGCGCGCCAGTTTTCCGCGCATGCTGCTCGATGCCCAGTTGCTGTCGATTAATTCCTGGGCCATGTGTATGCGCGAGTTCCCGCAGGTAGCGGCCGACTGCCGGCATCGATATTACGTGACCTTTGCGAGCTCAATTCTGCTCGCCGCGGTGGCGGGCACATTGCTGGGATATCACATTGCCGTGCTGCTGCCGGTAACCCTGGTGCTGGGCCTGATTTTTGTCAGCCCCCTGTTCTTTGCGCTGGTGTTGTCGGCAGTGCCGGGTCGTGCGCAGCGTATGTCGATGTTGCTTGGCTGTGCGACGATACCGATTTCCCATCAGCTATGGCCTGCCGTGGATTTACTGATTACCGGACTGGTCGGGGGCAGCCTGGGTTTTGTGCTGGGAAACTATCTGGACAAACGGGCACGGCGTGATCATGCAAATTGATAACTTCTGGCTGATCGTGCTGGCCTGCGGTGCGGCAACCTTTTTCTGGCGTGCGCTCGGTGTGCTGGTGACCCGGCGTATCGATGCCAATGGTGCTTTTTTCCGCTGGGTTACCTGTGTGTCCTACGCCATGGTCGCGGGTCTGATATTCCGCATGATCGTGATGCCGGAAAGTGAGCTGGCGAGCGTATCGCTGCCGATCCGCGTTGGCGCCGTGGTGATCGCCTTCGGCGCTTATTTCCTGTTCAAGCGTCGCCTCGTTGCCGGTGTTGTGGCCGGTGGCCTGAGCCTGTCCGGACTGGTTGCCTGGTTCGGCTAGTCGAGGTTCGCTAGCCAGGCTCTGCATTCAGGTTATTTGATCAGCTGGCCGGGTCTGCCGTAGGCGATTTTGGCTTCTTGAAAAACGAACCATAGATGCTGCCCAGGAGGGTAGCGAAACCCGCCAGTAGCAGGCCGAGGGCAATTGGCCGATCGAAGTAACCACTCCACTCGAAATGCAGCATCTGCATCGCCTGGGCGAAAGTTTGTTCGCCGATCTTGCCGAGAATAAGGCCCAGCACTATGCCGGCCACCGAGTAACCCGAGCGTCGCAGGAAGAAGCCGATGACACCGGCGAGGAACATGACGACCACGTCGATGGTCAGGCCACGCACCGCATAGGCGCCTACGGTTGCCAGTAGCAGTATCATCGGTGCCAGGAACTGGAACGGGATGCGCAGCAGATTGATGATGGTCTTGGTTT
>Ga0316191_10001829_pt1 | contig 15200 bp, 12 predicted proteins | sample Eddworburr2cm_MG_FD_204928 | JGI IMG/M metagenome (GOLD analysis project Ga0316191, IMG submission 204928) | Coastal sediment microbial communities from Maine, United States - Eddy worm burrow 2 cm | ecosystem: Environmental > Aquatic > Marine > Coastal > Sediment | place: USA: Maine...
TGGAGAGTACGGTGAGATACCTCGGAATTGAGGTCGAGGACGCGCTGGAGATCGCTGAAAGGACGGATGCTTAGGTAAACGTGGGGTCAGAGCAGCCGTCTTCTGAGCGGCTGCTCTCGACCCAAAGCGCCCCTGCGCGCCAGTTGAGCAATTGGACTACCCGGACGGGGGAACTCCGCATGAAACGCAAGAATAAGTTAAATAAAAGAAGATTTGAAAAGTTCTAACGTAGTATGAGATGAGATGGAAAAACAGCCCCGAAATCTGCTTTAGTGGCATCCTTGAGGCTTCATAGGGTGGCGGTACTGAACCCATTCGCGGTGCTACTCGCTGACGTGGGGGTACCGATCGAACGTGCATTCCGTGACGTTGACCTGCCCCCCTCCGTGCTGGAAAATCTCAATAATTACGTACCTTCAGAGAGGTTCTTCGCCTTCGTCGCAAAAATGGCACGGGAAGAAGGCATCGAGGATCTCGGCTTTCATGTGGGCAAACGATTCGGCGCTAACTGCGCCGATCCTCACATGGCCGACCTGCTTCGGCAGTCGCCGACCATGTTTCATGGTTTGAGCATGGCAAGCGATCTGACCAACAGGACGATAACGCGATGCCGCCTCGGGCTGATGCGATCGCCTAATGCCAGTCAGACCTACTTTTATCACCTGCCCAGCTGTCAATACGGGAATGCAGCCAGCCACGACATCGCATGGTTCGGAGTGATGACCCTACTAGGCATGGCACGTGTTTACGCCGGCCCCGACTGGAGGCCTGCAGAGATCGGCGTGATGTCGCGCCGCAATCCTGCCCACCATATTTTCGAGTACCTGCCCAATACGCGGATACGGCTTGGACAGCAGTGCTCCTACATAGCGCTGCCTCACGCAGCAATCGCCCGCCCACCTACTTCGGCGGGCTTCCCTGAGGCCGTGCGGAGCTCAAAACCTTACATACCGTTCGAAAATTCGATGGTCGGCTCGCTCAAACAGGTGCTGCGTGCCTATGTCAGCGAGGACATCTCGCTTCCGATGGCCGCCGAACTCTGCAATATGAGCGGACGGACCCTCCAGCGACAACTCAAGAAAAGAGCAACATCCTTCAGAAAAGTACTGGACGAGGTTCGTTTTGAGATCGCTCGAGGGATGTTGGCCGATTCCGATACTACAGGTTGCGAGATCGGGCGACTGGTCGGATACGAGCATGCCACCGATTTCTCTCGTGCTTTCCGTCGTGTTGCCGGTTTGAGCCCTACAGAATTTCGCCGGGCGTATTCGAAGAACGCCGGCATCCACTAGCTTCTCTCCTTGACACAGGGGTCCGGTAACTACGCGTGCACTAAAGGGCCACCTGGGCCATCTTGTCTACGTGAGGATTGGGTTCCCGTAACACCAGTTGTCGACGGTTCTCCTGCACCCGCCTTCCCACCAGCCAGGGCAGCATCAATCCTGAGCATTTTGCGCCAATGGGATTCGCTCAAAATAAAGGCTTGATTCCCAAAGACTACAGTATAAGAACGCTAAACTCAGGTTTGAGGCCTCGCTCGGGTCTCAGTTGGCCAGACGGAACTGATAAGTTGGCTCGATTCGAGGTCGACTCCCATGCCCGATGTTGAGCCAAGCCTGATCGACCCGTCTAAGCTGAATCAGGAGGATGACAAATGGAATGTAAAAGAATGTTGTTAGGCGCCGCGGCAATTTGCCTGTTGGTTGTCGCACCGATTGGTGCAGCCATGGCGAATTGTGACAACGGCGTGCTGCTGGATGAAACCTTCACTGGAGATTTGCGTGTCGATAGCGACGCTTTCAGGTGCTCCATCATAGGAAGCACCATCGCGGGTGACCTTATCGTCACGAATGTCAATGATCTTTTGCTGTTGAACAACAAGGTTGGTGGCAAGATCAAAGTGAACGGTAATGCAAAGACCGGCACCGCGCGGGTCATTGCTAACACTGTCCTTAGCGGGAACCTCGTTGTAGAGGATATGGAGACAGCAGTCGTCATCGAAAATGAGACTTTGTTGGGAAACATCCGTGTGAAAAACAATATTACAGCGGTCGTCCAGAAAAATATTTCAGGACTAAACTTCACTTGCAGGAACAACACGGACCTTGATTCCTTCTTCAACTTCGCGAAGGCATCCTTAAACTGCGGCGAGTGATCGGGATAGTGAGCCGGAAGTGGCTTAGGATCCTGAGCCGTAAGAATGCGGGACCGCTAGTTTATTTCTAATCTAGAGCAAGTGATGGGGAAGCCGCCTTCGGGCGGCTTTTTCGTGCGTGGGGGATCGCCTCAGCAGGGCGCGATTACATGTCCTCTTCTGGCCGAAAGCCGCCGTTCGCCTGGTTCTGATTGATTCTTGTTTGCAGTGACACGGAAGGTGCGCTAACGACACTTGCAGGCACCCCGGAATCATTCAGCAAACAAATGCTGCAACTGAGATTCCAATAGTCCTCCAGGTGCAGCGGAACCGACCGGTCGGGACAAGCGGTTACTGGTCCCGGCGTTGCATCTCGCGAGGGCTACTCGGAGATGACCTCGAGCGTGACCGGACCGTGCCCATCCTCGACCATTCCGAGCTCCCGCGCTGCCGCCCCCGACACATCGATGATTCGGCCTTCGACATGCGGTCCGCGATCATTGATGGTGACGATGACCGATTTGCCGGTCCGCGTGTACGTCACCCTGACCTTGGTGCCGAGGGGCAACTCGCGGTGTGCCGCCGTCATAGCGTTCTTGTCGTAGGGTTGACCGCTGGCGGTCTTGTTGCCATCGAGCGAGTCGGCGTAGTAGCTCGCGTCGCCCTCCTGGATCCCGGCCGGGGTTTCGCCGAAGGCTGTTAGGCTCAACGTGCAGGCCAAGACAGCCAGAGGCAGATGATTGAATACCGATTGACACTGAGTCACGTCGTTTCCCCCCTTTCTTACTACCGAGTTGCCAGAGCGTCTGTCCAAAAGTCCGGCCCGAACGATGCAGACAGAAGTCACCGGCATTTTGTGTGGTTCGCGATCAGGTACGCAAGCCCATCGGCAGTTGGCCAACGGCCGCTTCTGGCCGAAAGCGGCCGCTCGCCTGAGCCCATAGCTGTATCTCCCGGCAGCCCCTTCTTGAGCACCGGTTGAAGCCGCAACCCAGAGCTGACCTTCGCCATGGTGCCTGATGGTTCCATAATCTGTCCGGTATCATCCAGGATGCGCGACGAGAAAGCAGAACGAGAACCCCGCATGTCCTTCAAGAAGGTGAAGTTATTCTGCGATCAGCTAAGGTTACAAATATGAGCTCTAAAACCATGAGCACGGCCGGCTGCAAAGAGACACAATGACGGTTAGTACTTAGAACCTTCCGATGGCATTGATAGGCCAATTCCGGCGTGACCTGAGGGTTGTCCTCTGGCCCGAGGAGCGACTGATCTACGTACGGGTTCCCAAGTCCGGCAACACGTCGATTTCCAGAGCAATCCCTGAGGGTCAAAAGTGCCGGATATCGATTCGCCGCCTGAAACGCTTGCATCCCGGTTGGCTCGCTTTCTCTTTCGTCCGCAACCCTTGGGACCGGCTCGTCTCCACCTATCACCAGAAGGTCGACCTCGAAAACGCAATTCCTGAGATGATGATTGATGGAGTCTACAGAGGCTTCCGGGAGCGCCAACTGCCGGTGCGGCCCGACATGAGCTTCGAGGCATTCGCGAAACTCGTCTGCAGCATCCCCGACAGCAAGACCGACAAACATCTGCGCTCGCAGACCTCTTTCCTAGTGCGCGACGGCCGCCTTGTCGTGGATGTCGTGGGCAAGCTCGAGCGCGTGGACGAAGACTGGAAAATCATTACCCACAAGGCAGGGGCTTCGGCTGTTCTCCCGCACCTGAACCGCACCCGGCATAAGCCCTACAGCGGGTATTACCGGGACCCGCGGATTTTGAGCCTGGTGGCGGACCGCTACCGCGAGGATATCGACCGCTTCGGCTACGAAGCTCCGTCTGGCGGCTGAGCGGCCACGTCGGCTACAACAGCGACCAGCCCGCAATTGTCGGGATCGCGACCTTGTCGGCTCAAGAGCCCAAGCCGCCTGCCAAGTCCCTGTTGTCATGCTCCGGGGAGCGTTTGCCACGATTGGGACGAGGATCGCTTGCGTCCTGGAGTGATCGCTCCTGGCTGATACCAGCCCCTCGCTATCCGGGAGGAGTCCATATACAAAGCAGACCCTCGCTGAACCGTCTTTGTCGACAATTTCTTCCCGTTCGCCGATGATCGATCGAATCGAGGGGAGGTCACAAAAACAACGATGTCGTTTTTCGGGGAACTCAAACGCCGCAACGTCGTCCGCGTGGCTGCCGCCTACGTCGCGGTGTCTTGGCTGGTCATCCAGGTCGTAGAGACCCTGTTCCCGGTCTTCGGTCTGAGCGATGCGGCCATCCGCATCGTCGTCATCCTGCTGGCCATCGGATTCGTTCCGGCGGTGATCTCCGCCTGGGCTTTCGAGCTGACCCCCGAGGGGCTCAGGCGCGATGCCGAGGTGGATCACGACTCTGCGGGAAGTCGGCGCATGACCCGGAGGCTGGACCGGCTGTTCCTGGTGGCGCTGGCATTGGCACTGGGTTTCTTCGTCTTCGACAAGTTCGTACTTGACCCGGCCCGGGATGCCGAGGAGTTGGCGACGGCAAGGCAGGAGGCCCGCCAGGAGGGCAGGTCCGACGCGATCATCGAATCCTTCGGCGACAAGTCCATCGCGGTGCTGCCGTTCGTCAACATGAGTTCCGATCCGGAGCAGGAGTACTTCGCGGACGGGATCTCCGAGGAACTGCTGACCCTGCTGGCCCGCATCCCGAAGCTAAGGGTCATTTCGCGCTCGTCCGCATTCAGCTTCAAGGGCAAGGACGTGAACATCCCCGAGGTCGCAAGGCAGCTGAACGTGGCGCACGTGCTCGAGGGGTCGGTCCGCAAGTCGGGTGACAGGATCCGCATCACCGCCCAGCTCATCGAGGCCCGCTCGGACACGCTTCTCTGGTTGGAGACCTACGACCGGACGCTCGATGACATTTTCGCGATCCAGGACGATGTCGCAGCGGCGGTCGTCGAGGAGCTGAAACTGACGCTGCTCGGCGAGGCTCCGCGGGCGGTACGCGCCAACCCGCAGGCCTATGCACTCTATATCCAGGCGGCCCATCTCTTCTCCATGGCTCACGAGGAGGAATACGGTCGGGCGGAAGAACTGGTAAAGCAGGCGCTGGAGATCGATCCCGATTACGTAGATGCGCTGCTGCTACTAGGCAACCTTTTGCGTTATTCGGAGACCGCGGATCCGGGGACCGCGGACGCGGCTTTCAGCCGGGTGATGGAACTGGATCCTGACAACGCGATCCTCCTGGCGTTCCGGGCGACAGAGCTGTGGACCCGGGAGGATGACATGGCGGGTGCAGCCCGCCTGCTGGAGAAGGCCTCGCAGTCGGACCCCTACCATCCGCTCGTCCTGTTCAACATCGCGCGGTTCGCCAAAGCCGTGGGCCGGACCGATCTTGCAATTGCGCTGAATGAATACATCGCTGATCGCGACCCCCTGTTCTTCTGGGCCCATCTCAACCTCGGGTCGACCTATTTCGTCGCCGGCCGTGTCGAGGAGGCGCTGCTGCAGTTCGAGGTCGCCCTCGCGATCAACACCGACGCCGGAGAGGTGCGCTGGAAGACGGGTCTCGCCCGCCTCGTCCTCGGCGACGCGGCCGGCGCGCTCGCAGAGTTCGAGCTCGAAGATCCGGGTAACCCGTATGCACTACATGGCAAGGCACTTGCTTATCACGATCTCGGCCGCATGGAAGAATACGAGGTCGCGATGCGGGAGCTTTGGCAACGCTTCCAGGGTATCGCCGATGTGTGGCCCTGGGGGTTCGCGCGCGCTCACGCCTGGGTCGGTAACGCGGATGAGGCCTTCCGTTACCTCAAGGCCGCGGCCGAGAAGAGCGTCGGTGATATCGGGGGGCTCGCGACTCACCCGCTATTCACGAGACTCCACGACGATCCGCGCTGGGAGCCGTTCTTGCGGTCGGTCAACCAGTCGCCGGAGCAGGTGGCGGCCGTCGAGTTCGAAGTTGCGCTGCCGGATTAGCGGTAGTAGTCAGGCGGCGTATAGCCCGATCCTCAATGTCTGCTTCTGGCTGCGGTTTCAACCGGTCAGAGCGAGCATCTGGGAAACGCGGTTAGCGGCTCAGCCGAGCGTCCGCTTGCGGCCAGCAGCGAACATTCCGGAGATTTTTAAAGAAGATGCGGTCTAGCGGTGAACGCGCCCGCAATCGGCGGTTACCAAACAGACCCGGGCTTAACGGCGGGGATGGGACGTTGTCAGTTCAAGGCATCAACAAGTGCGGAGATCGGGTGTCCCTCAGCCTGGGTCAGAGTGACGCCATAAATTGCACACAGACTCGGGGCGATATCGATCAGGCGAATGGGATCCGAGAACCTCGTCGGACCCTGACCCGGGCGATATACGGATAGCATCCCTGCTTCGGTGTGACTGCCTTTCCGGCTGTTTCGAGGCGGCAATTCGACAGTCCCGATGCGTGGCGCGGTAACCGCGCGGATCGGTTCGCTGCCGACCCACTTCACGATCAGATCCGGCAGGCAATCCAGCTGGGGGCCGGAGCAATAGTCCGACACCCGGACCACGTCGGCCACGACGGGATTGCCAGTGTCTGCATTTACGACTGAATTGAACTGCGAGGCCAGGAAGTCGCAGTAATCGTCGAACGCTTGACCGGGCTGCACGATGCCGTGCGGCTCGCGCCCAACGAGATTGATCCTTATGGCTCCGGCGTCATCCGCCGCGGGCAACGCGAACGCCATACGTCGGCGCCGATCGGGTTCGAGCAGCATGTTCCGCGCGACATTCTGCAACGCCAATAACCGGTCGTGAAACCTGACAGGAATGCTCCTCCACAGCGCACGGAAGTAGTTTACGGGCTTGCCACGGGCACGCGGCGCGCCCTGGAAACGGCGCAGAATCTCATCGACGACATAACTAGCGTGATAGGCCGGCCCGATGCCGTGACTGAGGAAAAGGAGCAGCTGGGTCGAGGCATCCAGCCGGGCCATGATCTTTCCAAGGGCGTCATCCAATGCCACGCAGGTGCGCTTGACCGGATCACCGATCGTCGCTGCAAGCTCGCTATCATGATCAGGATGCGCCCCATCATGAAGGTGCCAGGCATAGTGGCACACAGGATGGGCATCGTCGTAGACGAACAGCCCATGGTCCCAACCGCCTGTCATCATCTGGTCGAGCAGAAGACGCGTCTTTCGCTTGATGTTGCTAACGAGCGCATCGGCGAACACGGCGTGATCAGCCGGCCCGTTACCGCCGAAATCGTCGGGGGATACTGGATCGGGGCCATAATCTGTAATCAGTCGTCGCTTGTAATCTATTGGCCAGGTCTCAAATCCTGCATCCTTCTCCTGGTCATGGTTGGCCCAGTTGGCGACCTGAACTCCATTCAGCCCCTCCAAGGCATATGACTTGGGCACATCGACGATAAATACCTGGCGCCCTGCATCGCTCAAAGCCCTCCAGTAAGGGTCAAGCTTGAGCGTCTTGTTGTCGAACGCGCGGGTCTTGTAGGTTCCTGGAACAATCTGACTGTTGAAGTACCTGCCATGGTGACCGGGACCGGACGCAGTAGAGAAATTCGGCCAGATCGTTTCGCTGAGGTTCGGCGGATTGATGGTTCCGAAAGACACGGAGTCATCGCACAAGCGAGAGAAATTGGGTAACAGACCTTCGCTCATGAACTTCTCCACCACGGCTGGTGAGAGTGAGTCCATGCCGATCACGAGCATTCTCTTCTTGCGGTCCGCCACCGTTGTTCTCGATCCTCCGGAGAAGGTACTGAGTTTAACGCTCCCCAGGGCCGAATATGCGGAACGGCGTCAACAAACGCGGTACGCGGAATGGATAGAATGCCCGTGAGGACTCATAGTCGGCAGATCTGGTAAAGGCGGTTGCAACACGCTGGCGGACAGCACCGCAGCCACATTGCCCGACCGCCACGAACACGCGTTGCTCCAATATAAAGGATGCGGCAACTCTTCCAGACAACGACGCTGAGACATGGATCACACTCAAGAAAGTCAGCCGCCCGCGCATGGCCCAGACAGGTCGGCAGAGTAATGCGTATCTGCCTTATCTGCTCACAGATCGCCGCGTGGGGGAAGATCGGCGGATTCGGCACAGCTACGCGAGCGCTGGGGATCGGGCTGACCCGCAAGGGTTTCGACGTCACCGCAGTCGTCCCGCGTAGATCTAGGCACGGGCAAGGAACGAGAGAGAGCCTGGATGGCATCACGGTCCTCGGGGTGAGCCCGTTCGAAACCATGACGTCCGGAAGGATCTTCCGGGAAGTCGACGCAGACATTTATCACTCACAGGAGCCGACCATCGCAACCCGGTGGGCCCAGAAGACAATGCCGGGCCGGGTTCACATAGTGACCTGCCGTGACCCACGAGGCTGGCGGGATCACGCACTCGAACTGTCGTATGCGAACAATCGGCGGCGATTACTCTTCCCGATCTCAGTGCTCTACGAAGCGAGCCCCTGGACCAAGGAGTCGGTGCGGCGCGCGGACGCGGTTCTGACGCCTGCGCCGTCGGCGCTGGACGACCGCATCCGGGCATTGTACGGATCATCCATTCGGCCCCGTTTCGTTCCTTATCCCGTGGACATCCCGGCGACGAATCCGGTCAAGAGCAGCGAACCATCGGTACTCTTCGTCGGGCGTTTCGATCCGCGTAAGAGGCTGGAGCTGTTCCTGGAACTGGCACGAACCTTTCCCGATGTGACTTTCACCGCGGTCGGGATGGCACACAACAAGACCTACGACCGGCGCTTGCGCCGACTCGCAAAGGGGATACCCAACGTTCGTCTCACCGGTTTCGTGCCCCGGTTCGGCAAGCCCAACGTGTCCGACTACTATGCAACCTCCTGGGTCCTCGCCAACACTTCCGCACGAGAGGGTTTGCCCTATTCCTTCGTCGAGGCGGCGGCCTACGGGAACGCTATCCTGTCCGGCGTAAATCCGGAGAATTTCGCGTCGCGCTTCGGCTATAGGGTGACGGGAGACGACTACGCAGAAGGTCTCCGGTGGCTGCTGCAGGACGAGCGGTGCAAGAAAAAGGGCCAGCAGGCCGCCGAATTCGTCTCCGGCACCTGGAACGAGGCCAACTGTATTTCCCGCCACCTGGAGCTCTATGCAGAGCTGACCGGACAACCCGGCCCGCAATCTACCGGTGCGACTCCCAGCCGGACGGACGGGGAAGATCCCTGATGGTGACTCGATGAACTTGCGTAGCCGCCGTGTCGTGTCCTGGCTTCTCAGGCTCGGACTTTCCATCGCGCTCCTGGGTGCGTTGGCAAGCGCGGTCGGTTGGAAGTCGATCGGCCACCAACTCGCCCAGGCTGATCTCGGTTTGGTTGTGCTCGCGTGGTGTACCGGACTTTTTGCGCACCTGGTCAGCGCGTTTCAGATGCAGCTGATCATGCGCGGCGCGGGCCTGCAGGTCAGCCTCTCACGGATTTACCTGGCGAACGCGCAGAGTGTCTTCTACGGTTTCCTGATGCCCGGCGACCTGATGTCGGCCGCAGCCAAGTGGGCAAATCTTGCGGCCGCTACCGGAGAGAAGACGAGCGTGATCACTGCGATCGCTTACAACCGGATCATGATTCTGGCGCCATGGGTCGTCGCCGGCACCGTGGCCTTGTCCCTGACCAACCCGTGGAACTCGGCGTTCCTGACGATCATCGGATTTTCTATCGCAATCCTGATGCTGACGACATTTGTCCTGCTGTTCCTGCCGCGGCCAGGCGCTGTCCTCGACCGCATGGTGCTCGGGCTTGGTCGCAGGATCCTGCCTCAACGAATGAACAGAAGCATGGGGACACTGGTGGATTCCCTCGCAGCCTTCCGGCGGTTCGGCCTCAAGCAGCACCTCTGGATACTGTCTGCCTCAACCGCCGCCGCCGGGATCGGCATGCTGAGATTCGGCCTTTTCGCAGCCGCAATCGGCATCGTGTTGCCACTCCTGACGTTGGTCTGGGCGCGCAGCGCGCTTGTCCTGATCCGCCAGCTGCCGATCTCGATCCACGGAGTCGGCGTTCAGGAAACCGGCCTGGTCCTCATGCTGGGCGCCTACGGGGTCAGCGCCGACGCCGCCATCGGGCTCGGCCTTCTAATGTTTACCAACGTCATCGTCTTCGCGTTGATCGGCGGTGTATATCAGGGCGCCCTGCTCCTGGGCTGGGCCAGGTGGTCAATTAACAGTGAAGGCTCGGATGGCGGAAGCTCAAACTCTGGGCAACGTTGACCCGGTCTCTCCGCAGGAGTGACGATCGTGACCAAGGTGACACTCTGGGGAACTTCCTTCGCCAAACTGGGTGATGAGGCCCAGTTGCTCGCCATGGCGACGCTGCTGCGCTCATTAGACCCGGAGTGCGACCTCGCCCTGCTATCCCGACCGAGGGAGGAAGCCACTCGCAACTACCCTGACATACGTCAGATCCGTCTGGCTAATCTGCTCGGCAGCATCCGCCGGCTGGCCGCATCCGATGTCGTCGTCGTGGTGGGCGCACCATTCTTCGAGCACTGGAGGCAAGCACTGGGTTGTCTGTTTGTTTTCGCCTGCGCGATCGCATTGCGAAAACCCATCGTGGCCTACGGCGTGACGATCTTCGACCTCAAGACCAGGTGGGGGCGCTCGATCTACCGGAGGCTGTTGAATCGACTGCAGTTCATCGCCGTTCGGGAACGGATCGCCGAGGACACCTTGCGACGGCTGGGCATTCACGTGCCGATACACCTGATCGTGGACACCCGAGCGGTGTTGAACGAGATCCGGGGCGAACGGATAGACGGATACCTGACCGGTCTGGGTATCGACCGCGGCACGCCGATCATCTGCATCACGACACGCTTTATCGACGAGAATGCGCCGGCGTGGGTGAAGCGTGATCACCAGTTCACCGCGGATCATGTCAGGAATGCTGACCAGGCGCTGTCGAAGGCCGCCGCCGAACTCCTCCGGATGGCACAACTTCTAGTCATCCCGATGCATCCCGGCGTGGAGGACGATCAGGCCATGGCTGCGATGTTGGGCCGACAGACCGAGACGCCTGAACGGATACATCTCCTGCCGAAGCTCAGCGTGACGGCGCTCATTGATCTCCTTGGTCGGTCCGAAATGGTGATCTCCAGTCGACTGTCGTCGACAGTCTTCGCCTTGAGTCAGGCGACCCCCACGATCGCGCTGGCCTACGAGGCGCGTCAGATTGACCTGATGGACCGTACCGGCTCACCGGAGCTGGCCGTCGACTGGCGCTCGTTGGCGCCCGAGGAGTTCGCATCCATGTGCACGCGGGTATGGGATGCCAGGCAGGAGATTCGCACCCGACTCGGCCCCTACGCTGGCCAGAACACCCGCCGCGCTCTGGATGATGCAAAACTGTTGTTGCCGTATCTGCGCGGCACCTGAATGAGATCACCGCCAAGGATAGCTGGAGGCCCGATTGCGATAGGACGCATCGGTATATTTGGCTTTCTGGTGGAGTCTCCATCTCCCGGCCTTCAATACATGCGCGACACAATAGCCGCTTCGGGTCGAAAGCAGCCGGTCAGCAGAGATCTGGAAGGGGGCGTTCAGAGGCCCAACCGTACCGCTGCTTTCGGCCAGCAGCGAGCATCGTGAATGCATCTTGGTGGACAGCAGGGCGGGCCCGATCACCAGACCATAAACTTGTCGACACCCGGATCATTCAGACGTGCGCTTGGCCATGTGCAGGGCGATGGCGCGCCACTGTCCGTCACGCTTCACGTAGGTGGAGGTGTAACGCAGAAGCGAAGTCGTGTCCGCCTCTCCCGGCACGGCGAAACGCAATTCGGTCGTGCCGAAGATCACCGCAGTGTCGCCAGTCGCCAGGACCGAACGCTCGCTGATGGTCTGTCCGGTCATATTCCACCCCAGGACACCCTCTATCAGCGCCTCCTTCCCGGAGGTCTGTCCACTGTTCGAATTCAACACGAACTGATCGTCAAGCACTCTGCGAAGCGTCGCCTCGTCGCGGCTGACCTCGGCACGGATCCATTCATCCTCGACCGCGATCACGGCCTCTTGTTCGCTCGGGGACGATACGCCGGGCATGACTTCAGTGGCTCCCGCGACAGATAGATTGAACACCGCAGCCAGGGCCGCGAGGGCCATTCGTCTGCACATACTGTTGCTCCGCGGACGAGTTTCACCAGGCGCCTCGCGGCGCTCCGCACGCCCCAACGGGAGTCCGTGCGACATCCTCGAGCAGAGGCTTGCGCCCAGTATAGACCGGCGACGCCCGCCCGGACCGCGAGCACACGGCCGGCATGGCGCCGCGGCAACATCCGGCCCGGGCAGCAGTGACCACGTCGATGCAGTCATCCGCGTCGGCCCGGTCGCCAATCGGCCCCACAATTTGCCGCACGGGTACCCCGGCATGATAACGGCCCGCCCCCCGGCCGCGGCAGGACAACAGGCCCTCGTCAGGTCAGGCGATACTGGTCGTAGACCTCGCGCACCCAGTTGACCGACGGGCGCTCCTGCCAGCCCACCAGGTCGGCGGCCAGGTTTGGCGGCAGCTGGAGGCTGGCATAGGTCGGATGTTGCTTCGGTGCCGCAAGCGGCGCGAACAGACTCGCCGCGGCAATATCGGCACGCGAGAACTGACCGCCGACGAGGAAGCGCCGACCGTCGGACAACAGGCCGTCGAGCCATTCCAGTTCTCCCTCCACGATGCGGCGCGACTCCTGCCCCTGCTCGGCGCCGAGATCCATGCCCTGGATCATCAGCTTGCGGACAACGCCCCATGTGCCGCGGACCAACAGTTTTTGCGGCCAGGACAGGTCGCGGGTGAAGATCGGCCGGACCATCCGGGGATGATCGACCATGGCTTCCGAATAGTAGTAGCGACGTGTATGCACGCCGGCGACACGGTCGAGGCGTTTCTCGATCTGCAGGCATTCTTCCCGCCCGTCGTCGGGCGTCAGGCACCGCGACTCGGTCGACGCCCTGGCGTCCGCCCAGTCAACGATGGCCGCCGAACCCTGCACCGTCTGCCCGTCCGCAACCAGGATGGGCAGGGATGAGCGCCGCGCACCGAGTCGCTTCGCTGTCATGCGGTGCGGCCCGGGCGGCAGGTAGTGGACCTCGTGCCCGATGCCGAGGTAATCAAGGGCCCAGCGCGCCTTCTCGCAATAGTGCGAGATCGCGAAGATGTAAAGTTTGGGGCGGGACACTGGCGTTATCTCCTGGCCGCAAATTCGCCGTTACTCTGCGGCCCGAATTAGCGCGGCTGCCCGGCAAAGAGTCAAGCTTACCGCCATCCCGCAGCGATCGGCACCCGCCGCCCACAGACCACCATGAAGTTGAGTCCGGGGCTGCCGGCAATGGAAAACCGGCCCTATAACCCCAAGCGTTGATATGATTCGGAACCAACACGACAAACGGGGGCTGTGGTCGGTGGCGGAGACGGGACTGATTTCCTTCTGGAGAGAACTCCGGCGGCGCAAGGTCGTCCGGGTGGCCATCGTCTATGTGGTGGTCGCGTGGCTGCTGATCCAGATCGCCGAGGTCACCTTCGATCCACTGCGCCTGCCCGAGTGGACGGTGACCCTGGTCATCGCGCTGGCCGCCTTGGGGTTCCCGCTGGCACTGGTGCTGGCCTGGGCTTTTGATCTGACACCTGACGGAGTCAGGCGAGACAATCCGGCGCACGATACTGAGGCCGTGGCCAGCAAGCCTGATGCCACCCACGGCGAACACACCCCCTTGCCGCTGCGCGCCGCGCCGGTCGCAAGGAAACCCCCGGCGGAGCGGGTCGACGAGCGCCGCGCGATTGCCGTACTGCCGCTGACCAATATGAGCGGCGACCCGGAGAACGAATTTTTCAGCGACGGCATCACCGAGGAGATTCTCAACCTGCTGGCCAGGCAGCCCAATCTGCGGGTGGTGTCGCGGACCTCGTCGTTCTCCTTCAAGAACACCATGCTGGATGTCCCGGCCATCGCTGACAAGCTGGGCGTGGACATCGTGCTGGAGGGCAGCGTGCGGCGCGCCGGTAATCGGGTGCGGATCGTCGCACAGCTGATCGATGCGGCCAACGATGCCCACCTGTGGTCGGACAGCTACGACCGCGAGCTCGAGGACATCTTCGCAGTGCAGACTGACATCGCCAAGCGCATCGTCGATGCCATGGACCTGGACCCGGACACCTGCGTGGACTGCGGCGGCAATACCCAGGACATCGACGCTTACGACTACTATCTGCGCGGCCGGCAGTACTACCACCAACTCACCAACAAGGATCTCGAATTCGCCTGCCAGATGTTCCGCAAGGCCATCGATATCGATCCGGAGTTCGCCCGCGCCTACGCCGGGCTGGCCGACGCCGAGAGCGTGATCGCCCAGTGGGTCGATCGCTCTCCCGAACACATGGAGGCGGCTGATGCGGCCAGCCGCAAGGCCCTGGAACTCGCTCCGGAGCTGGCCGAGGCCCATGCATCACGCGGCACCGCCCTGTCGGTCAAGGGCGACTACGCGGCGGCCGCCGAAGAATTCGAGAAGGCGCTGGCGCTGGACCCGGTGCACTACGAGTCCCTCTATCACTACGGTCGCTCACGCTTCGGCGAGGGTCAGCTCGATCATGCGGAGGAATTGTGGCGACGCGCCCACGAAGCCTGGCCGGACGAGTTCCAGGCCGCTGCGCTGCGGGTCGGCGCCCTGACCGGGCTGGGTCGCACAGAGGATGCAGCCGAAGCCAATCGCATCGCGCTGGAAGCCATCGACCGGCGGCTGGCGCTCAATCCAGACGATCTGCGGGCGCTGATGCTGGGCGGCTGCGTGGCCCACCAGGCCGGACGCGAGGAAGACGGCCGGGCCATGATCGAGCGGATCCTGCAGCTGGCGCCCAACGACGGCGGCGTGCTGCACAACGTGACCTGCTACTACTCAAGTATCGGCGACGTGGAGAAGGCCATCGAGATGCTGGAACGCCGCATGGCGGTGATGGGCACCATCTACCGAGACTGGGTCGACAACGACTCTGACTTCGACAGTATCCGCGACGACCCGCGCTTCAAGGCGCTGATTGAGACGATGCCGCGGCGCCCGGGGTGACCGGGCCGGCGAGACGGACCTGAAGGCAGGAG
>Ga0316191_10001830_pt1 | contig 15184 bp, 11 predicted proteins | sample Eddworburr2cm_MG_FD_204928 | JGI IMG/M metagenome (GOLD analysis project Ga0316191, IMG submission 204928) | Coastal sediment microbial communities from Maine, United States - Eddy worm burrow 2 cm | ecosystem: Environmental > Aquatic > Marine > Coastal > Sediment | place: USA: Maine...
GGCCGGGCGCCCGATGCTCGGGCATGTGCTGGAAACTGCGGCTCGACTCGATGCCGGTTCGACCCATGTCGTTTACGGGTTCGGCGGCGAGCGGGTCATCGAAGCATTCCCCGGGCTCGACGTCAACTGGGTCCTGCAGGCGGAACAGCTCGGCACCGGACATGCGGTGGCGCAGGCGATTCCGCATATCGCCGATGAGGACATCGTGCTGGTGCTGTGCGGCGATGTGCCGCTGATCCGCGCCGAGTCGCTGCAGCCATTGGTGGAGGCGGCGCGCGCCGGTGCGGCCGTGCTGACCGTGGTGGCTGACGATCCGTATGGATACGGCCGGATCGTGCGCGGCGACGCCGGGCAGGTGCTGCGGATCGTCGAGGAACGCGATGCGAACGACGCCGAGCGCCAGGTCAGCGAAATCAATACGGGTCTGATCGCGGCGCGCGCGGAGCACCTGCGGCGCTGGCTCGCGGCGCTGACCCCCGACAATGCCCAGGGTGAGTACTATCTGACCGACATCGTTGCCATGGCCGTTGCGGAGAAGGTACCCGTCGCGGCGGTGAAAACCGGCAGCGCGGATGAAGTACGCGGTATCAACGACCGCATCCAGCTTGCCGCGGCCGAGCGGCTTTTGTGCCTGCGACGTGCGCGTGACCTGATGCGACACGGTGTAACCGTCGCCGACCCTGCCCGGCTTGATGTGCGTGGATCGGTGCAATGCGGGCACGACGTCTTTATCGATGTCAATGTCATTCTCGAGGGCGAGGTCGTGCTCGGCGATAACGTTCGAATCGGAGCGAACGTCCGCCTGAAAGATGTGCGCCTTGGCGCTGCGACCGAGGTGCTCGACAACAGCGTAATCGAATCGAGCCACACCGGTTCGGGTTGCGTGATCGGGCCGTTCGCCCGGGTCCGGCCCGGTACCGAACTCGCGGCCTCGGTAAAGCTGGGCAATTTCGTCGAGATCAAGAAGAGCCGGGTCGGCGAGGGCAGCAAGGTCAATCACCTCAGCTACGTTGGCGACAGCCTTGTCGGTGAATCCGTGAATGTCGGCGCCGGCACGATTACCTGCAACTACGATGGTGCCAACAAGCACCAGACGACGATCGGCGATGGCGCATTTATCGGCTCCGGGGCGATGCTGGTCGCGCCGGTCGATATCGGTGCCGGGGCAACGATCGGTGCCGGGTCGGTGATAAGCAAGGAAGCGCCGGCGGGCGAGCTTACCGTTGCGCGGGCACGCCAACGCAGTATCCCCGGCTGGCAGCGGCCGAGAAAAGACACCGCGGGGAAATGAGACCTGGATCGATGCGGGTTGCAGCCGGGGTTTTGCATAATGGAAAGCTACTACGCAATGGAGGGCGTCTGGGCCTATGTGCGGGATAGTCGGAGCAGTTGCTGAAAGAAACGTCGTCCCGGTGCTGATGGAAGGTCTGCGCCGCCTCGAATATCGCGGTTACGATTCGGCCGGGCTGGCCGCGCTGGACGAGGCCGGCAAGCTGGATCGCCGGCGCACGCTCGGCAAGGTCGGCATCCTCCAGGCCGCGCTGGATTCGGCACCGGTCAGCGGTCACTGCGGTATCGCGCATACCCGCTGGGCCACCCATGGCGAGCCGAGCGAGCGCAATGCCCATCCGCATCTGTCGGTCGGTGGCGATCTCGCGATCGTTCACAACGGCATCATCGAGAACCACGAAAAGCTGCGTGCCGCGCTTATCGAGGACGGCTACGCCTTCGATTCAGAAACCGATACCGAGGTGATCGCCCACCGGATTCACTATCATCTTGCGCGCGGCTGCATGTTCGTCGCGGCGGTGCAGAAGACGGTAGCGGAGCTTGAGGGCGCCTATGCCCTCGCGGTTCTCAGCGAGAAGAACCGCGATGAGCTGGTCATCGCGCGTGCCGGTGCGCCGGTGGTCATCGGGATCGGCATCGGCGAGAACTTCGTCGCCTCAGACGTTTCGGCATTATTGCCGGTTACCCGCAAGTTCATCTTTCTCGAGGAAGGCGATATTGCCCACGTCCGTCGCGCGGGCGTGACGATCTACGATGGAAATGGTGAGATCGTCGAACGCCCGGTGCGCGAGAGCGAGCTGGCCGCCGATGCGGTCGAGCGCGGCGAGTTTCGTCACTACATGCTCAAGGAGATCTACGAGCAGCCGGTCGCCATCGCGAATACGCTGGAAGAACGCATAGCCGGCGGCAGGGTTCTTTCCGCGGTGCTGGGCCCGCGCGCCGACATCCTGCTCGAAAAAGTCGAGGCGGTGCATATTGTCGCCTGCGGCACCAGTTACCATGCCGGGCTGGTGGCGCGTTATGTCATCGAAGATTTGTGCGGTATTTCGTGTCGGGTCGAAATCGCCAGCGAGTACCGCTATCGCTCACCGGTCGTCGGTCGCAACACGCTGTTCGTAACCATCTCGCAGTCCGGTGAGACCGCGGATACACTGGCGGCGCTGCGGCGTGCGCAGACGCTGGGTTATCTCGGTACATTGTCCGTATGCAACGTGCCTGAAAGCTCGCTGGTCAGGGAGTCCGACCTCGCGCTGATGACCCGGGCCGGGCCGGAAATAGGCGTCGCTTCGACGAAAGCATTCACCACGCAACTCGCCGCGCTGTCGATGCTGACGTTATTGCTGGCGCGTCATCACGGCATGCCGGCTGAACGCGAACGGGAACTCACCCGCCAGCTCGAAGCCGTGCCCGCGCTGGTCGAAAGGGCGCTCGCGACTAGTGATGCGATTCGCGAGCTGGCCGAGGATTTCGCCGACAAGGAACATGCCTTGTTCCTCGGGCGTGGCATCCACTACCCGATCGCGCTTGAAGGGGCGTTGAAGCTCAAAGAGATTTCCTACATTCACGCCGAGGCCTATGCCGCGGGCGAGTTGAAGCACGGCCCGCTCGCGCTGGTCGATGCGGATATGCCCGTTATCGCGGTTGCACCGAACGACCAGTTGCTGGAAAAACTGAAATCGAACCTGCAGGAAGTCAAAGCACGCGGCGGACAACTCTACGTCTTCGCCGACCCGAAGGTAAATATCGGCGATGAAAATGGCACGCGGGTATTGACGATGCCCGACTCGGTTGAGTCGTTCCAGTCGCCGATTATCTATACCCTGCCGCTGCAACTGCTCGCCTACCACGTGGCCGTGCTGAAAGGTACCGATGTGGACCAGCCGCGCAACCTGGCCAAGTCGGTGACGGTCGAATAGTTGCTCGCGGCAGTCGGAGTGCTTTTTTGCATTAATAACTGTCGGATTGCATTAGTAGTTGTCGGAAAAATTCCCAACTCGTTGATCGAAGGTGGAAATTGCACGAAGGATTGCAATTAAGGTTGTCGGAGGTCGGCCTCAACGGCCGCTTCGAGTCGGATACCGGCCTACCAGGTAATTCAGGGTAAAATGGCGGCTACTGACCCAAAGCAGACGCTCGAATTCGTGCTCGACCGAAATGACATTTCGATTTGCTCACGCTGAAGACTTCATCGAACTAACTATTCTCGAAGTTGCTGAGTCTCCTGAGTCGGCTAGCGATGCTGAACTGCAAGTAGAGGTTTGGTCTTCCCCGGGCTCGGCGCGCGACACCTTGGAAAGGATCGCTTCCAGCAATGGCGTCATGAGGCCCAGCCGCCGCATCTGGATGATCGCGTTCCAGACCGGTTCGAATTTCTTCCAGCCGCCCGTGTAGAAGAAGTGCTTCAGCTTGTGCTTCGTCGTGAAGTGGAAGAGGCTGCTCCTGATGATCGCGCTCCAGCGATAAAACTGCTCGTACGACGAATCGTAACCAGCCTTCAACTCCTCGGCCGTCATGCCTCTCGGCTCGAACACAACGTGGCGCGTGTCGTACAGGTTCCAGTCGCGCGTCAGCATGCGGCCGGCATCGTCCATTTCCCGGAAGAACCCGGTGTCGGGGTAGGGGGTCGCAATATGAAACGTTGCGGTGGTGATACCGCGTTCGATCGCCCAGTCGACCGTGCGCTCGAAGACGTCGGGCCTGTCGCCGTCCAGGCCGAATACGAAGCTGCCGTTGATCATGATGCCGAGGTCGTGCAGACGATCAATGGCTGACTGGTAGTCGCGCCCGAGGTTCTGTTTCTTGCGGCTCTGCCTGAGATTTGCCGCGTCGAGGCTTTCGAAGCCGACAAACAGGCTGCGCAGGCCGGCGTCGGCCGCCCGTTCGATCAGGCCGCCGCGCAGAATCGAATCGACGGTCGCGGCGCCCTGGAAGATACGCCCCATGCCGCGCATGCCCTCGAACAGGCTGCCGGCGAATCGCTGGTGTCCCAGCAGGTGGTCGTCGAGAAAGTACAGGTGCCGGCCCGGCAATCGCTCGATCTCGGCGAGCGCATCGTCGACCTGCTGCGTGTATAACGACTTGCCGCCCTTGAAGAAGGCGTCCTTATAGCAGAACGTGCAGTGATAGGGGCAGCCGCGGGTGACCACGATAGAGTTCGGCACGAGATAGCGTTCGCGCTCTATCAGGTCGCGGCGGATGGGCGGGACGCCCCGCAGCGTGCGCTCATCGCCGACGTAGACGGGCTTCGGTGCACCGCGTCGGAAGTCGGCAAGAAACTGTGGGAAAGACGACTCGGCCGGGCCGAGAAAGATGCAATCGGCGTGCGCGGCGGCTTCGTCGGGAAGTGACGTGACGTGCAGCCCGCCGAGAACGACTAAGACGCCCTTCGCACGATAGTGATCGGCGATCCGGTATGCGCGATAGGCGTTGGTGATGTAGACCTGGATAGCGACGACGTCCGGCGTATCGGACAGGTCCAGTTTCTGGACGTGCTGGTCGACAATCTCGGCATCGTCCCCGTCGTCGAGATACGCCGCAAGCGTTGCGAGCCCGAGCGGCGGAAACAGCGAGTACTTGATGGGCCGCCAGAACGGGCTCTCCGCCTCGGTGAGCGCCGGCAGAATGAATTTGATCTTCATCGCCGGGGAGCATAGCTTGCCGACCATGGCCCGAACAGGATTGACGTCACACGATATCCGTTGCGTTAATGGATGAACGGCCGCTTCTGGCCGTTAGCGGCCCCTCGAATCCGGCTTGGGTGAGCCCGTTGAGTGGCCGGTTTGAATAAAAGCAGCCATTTGGTCTCCGACAAGTTCAATTACAAGAAACGCGCATTCGGAGAGCCGGATATCAAAGGCTTATAGCCTGGTTTCCGACAGCTTTAATCACGAGAAAGCAGGAGTTCTGTCAGGTACGGGCCAATAACCATTGTTCCGATGACGACGATGAAGACCTCGAGTAGCGCCGTACTGCACTTTCGTTTACCCAAATCTCATGACTATCCGCTGAACAATCAAGGCCCTTCCCTCGTTGCAGTGCGGCAGCCTAGCTAACAAGAGGGTAAATTCAATCGGCACGGCAATCGACCGAGGGTTGCCGGCCGAGACATCTCTGAGGGCGGATCGGAACCGCACCTGAGCAGATTATTCTCGTTGTCCTTTTCTCATTGTGCCTTCGTACCAGAATCGACGATTTCAATCCGTTGCACTGCGCGAGAAGGTCAGGATTGAGAGTCTACGCCTGCGCCAGCTGGGGCAACCGCATGAGCCAGCTCCGGACACCTTTAATCAACGGGTTAGAATCGAGTTGACGAGACTTTTGGTTACGCTCAATCGAGAGTGGGATACACTGTCGGGGACATTGGCAATGCTTCGACTGACTCAGATGATCCGATTTGCCCCCCTGCTTGGCGTGCTCCTGCTGCTTGGCGGCTGCAGCACCTTCACGATCGATACCCGTTACGACAAGGACTACCGATACAACGAGTTGCGCAGTTTCAGCTGGAGCAACCTCGCCCCGGACATTACCGGCGATGCCGAGTATGCGCGACCGGAGGTCGACGAGGCTATCAGGGTAGATTTGGGTCGCGCCTTCGAGGCGCGAGGGTTTCGCGAGGCTGCAGACGCGGAATCGGCCGATTTTCTTATCGCCTACCGCCTGCTTATCGAAAACCGCTTGTCCGAGCGGGTACTGAACGACGGTTACGAAGTCGGACCCGGCTGGGGTCCGGAAGGGATCGACGCGCGGCAGTACGCGCACAAGACCCAGGAGACTTTTGTCATTGAGTACTCGGAAGGCACGATGGTCGTCGATGTATTCGAGCCCGAAAGTCGGCGCCTGCTTTGGCGCGGCTCGGTCCAGGGCGAACTGCACGAAGCAGAGGATTGGGCAAAGCGCCGTCTGCGTCTGCAACGGGCGATACGGGATTTGCTGAAGAAGTTTCCGCCGAGCTGAGATGCGGTCAGTGCATCAGCGCGCGGTCGCGCTGGCTTGGGGCTTGACGAGACGATGTTCGGCCAGCGCAATCACGTTCTCCAGTGTTTCCTCCGGCCAGGTAAAACACTCCGGTCGGCGGCGTAATGCGAGCCCGAGGTCATCGCCACGATCGGCAATTTTTCGCAGGTACTCGAGGTTCTGCTCGATCGCCATCAGGTACGGATTGGCACCGTCGAACAAAACACTGGCGTATTGATAGACGCGGTCGAAGCTGCTATCGAGCCGGGTCTTGACGCTGTTGCGATAAAAGTCATCGGTCTTCTTCAGCAAGTCATCGCCTGACCTGTAATTGACCGTTTCGTTGCCGTGACCGTCCTTTTCTATCGCGATACCTGCGAGGACGAACTCCGGGTACAGGCGGTCGCGACACTTTTCGAGATAGCAGCGGTCGGCCATTTGTGCCATCAGGTCGGCGGTGCCGAGCAAATGACCGAGAAGACGGTCCTTCGGCTCGGTCACGCGAATCTGTTCGGGCCGGACTTCGTAACCGCTGAAATGGACGATCTGCGCCGCAGTCGCGGCGAAGTCCGTAAATCCGATCCGCGGCATATACTGTTCGAGAAATTTTGCGCTGCGGCTGACATGAAAGCTGGTGACTTCGGCGCCGTTGCTGAATTCGTCGTCGTCACGCTTGCGAATGTAGCCCGCATCGTGGAAAAGAGATGTCACCAGTGCTACCACTGCACGGCGCGGACCGAGCTGGTCGCGGATAGGATTCGACATTTCGAAACCCGCGATGAGTCTGGCGTTTGCCAGAGTCATGTCCAGCGTATGCTGGATATCGTGGTACACGGTGTCGCAACCGTAGTACCCCGGGTACTCGCCGTTGAAGAGCCGCTGGAAATCGAGGAATGCGCGGCTGACCGGTTTGAAAGAGTCGCGTGGGTACAGGCCGCTGAAAATTCCGTGCACGGCCGCACACACGGCTGATGGTGAACTCACCCTGACCGTGTTCGTGACGTCATAGTCGTTGCGTCGCTCCGCCAGTCGCTGCGCCCAGAGCGATTGTTGTTGTAAATCGGACACCTGGCGAAGTCTATGGAAAAGTCATGCTCTCTGCCAACCCGGTTTCGGACATAACCCGCGTTTTTTTGTTGTTTTTTTCACCTATTTCCCGAATTCGGCAATGACGGGAGTGTGATCCGACGGTCTTTCCCATGCGCGCGGCTCAATGTCGATGTCACAATTGCGGCAGTCGGCGGCGAGGCTTTCGGTCGCCAGGATCAGGTCGATCCGGAGGCCATTGTTGCGCCGGAACGCGCCGCGCCGGTAGTCCCACCAGCTGTATTTCCCGTCCTCCTGCGAAAAACGCCGGAACAGGTCCTCCAGGCCGAGTCCCTGCAATTTTGCCAATGCTTCCCGCTCCGGCGGGCTCACATGCACCGATCCTTCCCAGGCCGCGGGGTCATGGACATCGCGGTCCTCCGGCGCAATGTTGTAATCGCCCATTACCAGCAGCCGCGGATAACGTGCGATTTCCTTTTCCAGGTAGTCATGCAGCGCCTGGAGCCAGCCCATTTTGTAAACGAACTTGTCGGAGTCCAGCGCCTGCCCGTTCGGCACATAGATATTGACGACGCGGGTTGCGCCATAGGTCGCGGCGACAAACCGGCGCTGTGGATCTTCGATACCCGGGAGATCGGTCATTACGTCCTCGCCGGGCAGCCGCGACAGCAGGGCAACACCATTGTAGGTGCGTTGTCCGTTGACGATGGCCGTGTATCCCGCTGCACGGATTTCCTCTGTCGGGAAATCCTCATTCTGTTGCTTGATTTCCTGCAGTCCGAGCACGTCCGGTTCACTCGACTGCACCCAGTCGAGGACCTGCGGCAAGCGCACGCGCAACGAATTGACGTTCCAGGTGGCGATGCGCATTGCAGAAATCCTCCGGCTCAGGCTGCCTTGTTGATGCCGCATTGTTCGAGCAAAGGTTCGAGCTTCGGCTCGCGGCCACGAAATGCAACATAGGCGGCCATGGCATCGCGCGTGCCGCCGACCTCGAGGATTTCACCGCGAAATCGGGCAGCGGTAGCGGCGTCGAAAACACCGTTTTCGGCGAACGCGGCGAACGCGTCGGCAGCAAGAACCTCGGCCCACTTGTAGCTGTAATAGCCGGCCGCATAGCCACCGGCGAATATGTGCGAGAAGCTGCTGGGGAAGCGGTTGAATGAGGTATCCGGGACCACGGCTACCCGGTCCCTGATCTGGCGCAGGATTTCCAGTACCCGTGGTTTGTTGTGCGGGTCATATTCGGCATGCAGGCGAAAATCGAACAGTGCGAATTCGAGTTGGCGCACCATCTGCATGCCGCCAAGAAAGCTGCGCGTGCTCAGAAGGCGCTCGAAGAGCTCGTCCGGCATCGGTTCTCCGGTCAGATAATGACCGGAAATCCACGGCACAACCTCGCGCCGCCAGGCAAAGTTCTCCATGAACTGACTCGGCAGCTCCACGGCATCCCACGGCACGCCGTTGATGCCGGCAACGCTTGGAACGTCTACCCGGGTCAGCAGGTGATGCAGCGTGTGACCGAACTCGTGGAAAAGCGTTACCACGTCATCGTGATTGAGCAACGAGGCCGAGTTGCGCACCGGCGGCGGAAAGTTGCAGACCAGGTAGGCCACCGGCAATTGCAGACGGGCGCCGAGCTTCTTGCGCACAGCGCATTCGTCCATCCACGCGCCGCCGCGTTTGTGTTTGCGGGCATAGAGATCGACATAAAAGCCGCCAATCTGCTCGCCGGCATCGTTGCTGATCTCGTAGAAAGCGACGTCCGGGTGCCAGACCTCGACACCGTCGCGACGCGCTATCTTCAGTCCGAACAAGGTCTTTGCCACACGGAACAGGCCATCCAGGACCCGTTCGCTTGGAAAATAGGGCCGCAGCGCCTCGTCGGAGATCGCCAAGCGCTCGCGCTTCAGCCTTTCGCCGTAGAAACTGATATCCCAGGCCTGCAGTTCGTGCCCGGCGAGTTCCTGGAGTTGCGCAATTTCGCGACGCGCAAGCTCTACGCTGCGGTCGGCGAGGTCCTCGAGAAACGTAAGGACATCGGCAACCGAGCCGGCCATCTTGGTCGCAAGCGACAACTCGCAGTAGTTTTCGAAACCGAGGATGGCCGCGGCTTCATGGCGCAGGCGCAGTATCTCGTCGATGACCGCGGAATTGTCCCAGCGTCCCGCATGCGGGCCCATATCGGAGGCCCGGGTCGACCATGCTTCGTGAAACTCGCGCCGCAGGTCACGATTTTTTGCATGGGTAAGCACCGCGTGATACGTCGGGTAATCGAGCGACAACAGGAATCCACTGCGGTCCTCGTGTCTTGCGGCGTCGCGGGCACGCTGGCGGTCGATGTCGGGAAGTCCATCGAGATCGTTCTCGTCGTTCGTGTGCCATTGGAACGCGTTCATCGAATCGAGCACATTCTCCTCGAAGCGGGACCCGAGCTGGGCAAGCTCCTGCATGATCGCCTTGAAGCGGGACTTGTCATTCGCGGGCAGATCGACGCCGGCGAGATGGAAGTCGCGCAGCGCGTCGTCGATGACTTTTTGCTGAGTGGCGTCGAGCGCGGCGTATTCGTGAGCCGCGATATATTTATAGGCCTTGTACAGGCGCTCGTTTTGCCCGAGTTCGGTCGCATAGGCCGTGATGTGAGGCAGGCACGTATTGTGGGCATCGCGTAACGCTTTGCTGTTTGCAACGGCATTCAGGTGGCGCACCGGCGACCACACCCGGTTGAGGCGATCTTCCATTTCCTCGAGCGGTACGACGATACGGTCCCAGCTGGGCGCCGACTCCGAGTCGAGCAGCCGCTCCAGATCTGCGCGGTTCGCCTTGAGCACCGAGTTGATCGCTTCTTCGACATGCGCCGGTTCGATGCTCTCGAAGCTCGGCAGACCTTCGCTTATCAACAATGGATTGGTATTCGACATGATTGCCCTTTTCCCTCGTATGAGGCCGAATTCTAGCTGGTGGGGGGCGCTATTTCAGGCGCCAATGCGTAGTGCAAAAAGCCAGGCGAGGATTCCTATGCTGGCGACGAAACCTGCGCCGCTGGCGAACGCAGCGTAGCGCCAGCTCCTGGTCAGGCTGTCCTGCTCGCCAACCGCGAGCAGAAACGGGCGCCGGTCCTGCGGATGGCCGAGCACCGGGACGCGCGGCAAATGCGGCTCGTCGGCGCGCTCCCGGCGCACCTGTTCCAGCGCCTGCTCGCGTGCCCGCTCCCATTCCTCGGTGCTGATCTCGCGGTCGCCGTCGCTGTCGAATCGCTCGATGAGCCCGCGTTGATCGCGTTTCCATTCGGCCAGCAGCGCGCGTAACTCTTCGGTCTCGGAGAGACCCTGCGCAGCATCGTGACTACGCAGGAATCCGATGGCATGTAATGGATCGCCGATTTCGATGCGCCGTTCGGTGTAGCGGTAACGGTTGCCGAGAGTGGTTCTGAATCGAGCCCGTTTGTCGCCGTCGGTGCGACGCCGCGAATTACTGGTCCAGGTATTGCGCCTTGCGGTGCGGACGATAGCGCCTTCGGGGTCGACGATACATGTGCCGGTGGCATCGCGAACCGCAAAAATCGCGTCGCTGACACCGCTGTCGATCGAGCGCCAGCCATGACCGCCGCGGCTGCGTTGTTCGCGCTCCTCGACGCGGTATGACCACCACGCGCAGGTTTTTCCACTCAGAGGCGCCTTGATCGGTTCGCCGGGCAGCGCATAGGCTTCGCCAGCGAGTTCGAGATACCCCTGCGACGCCGAGCGGATCTTCGATGTCGGAGTGTCAGCGGCGAGGTGGGTGTGATGCAGCATCCGCCGAAACAGGTACAGGCACAACCCGGCTACCGCGACGGCAACCGCTGTGACGAGCGCGAACTGGAAATCGGAAAGGTTGCGCAAATGCTCGGTCAACGCGGCTCCCCCGGCAATCAGGCGAACAGCGCCTTAACGTCGACGTCGGCCGTTTGCGCCTCGGAGAACTCGAGCAGGTCGGCCTTGCGGAAACTGAAAAGACGCGCCACGATCAGTTGCGGAAACTGATCTATCCGGATGTTGTTGGTATTGACGCTGTCATTGTAGAGCTCACGCCGGTCGGCAATGCTCTCCTCGAGTTCGGTTATGCGTCTTTGCAATTTCAGGAAGGACTCGTTGGCCTTCAGCTCGGGATAATTCTCGGCCAGAGCGAACAGGCGCCCGAGATCGTATCGCAGTGATGTCTCGGCATCGCCGAGGGCGTCGAGATCGGCGCTGGTGCGTGCGCTGTCGATCGCACTGCGGGCGCGCATCACGCCCTCGAGGGTTTCACGCTCGTGGCGCATGTAGCCTTTGCAGGCCTCAACGAGTTTTGGCAACTCGTCGTGCCGCTGCACCAGGAGAACATCGATATTCGACCAGTTTCTGCGGACGTTTTCGCGCAGAAAGATAAAGCCGTTATAAATGACGATAAAGTAAACTATCAGAACGATGAAAGCCGCGCCGAAAATGGAGGCGAGAACCATAATGGCATACCTGAAAGGCGGGAAAACCGCGCGGATTATAGCATTCGGCAAACATTGCCGGTCCGGTGAAAGCGAATGAGCAGGCATTACGATCTGGTGGCCGTGGGTGGCGGCAGCGGCGGGCTGGCTTGCGCCCAGCGTGCAGCGGAATACGGGGCGCGAACCGCAGTAATAGAAAACGGGCCACTGGGTGGCACCTGCGTCAACGTTGGTTGCGTGCCCAAAAAAGTCATGTGGTATGCGGCGCAGCTCGCGCATGCGGTCGATGATGCTCCCGCCTACGGATTCGGCGTCAGTGCGAACGGTCACGACTGGGCGGCGCTGAAAGCAAAGCGCGATGCTTATGTAAAACGCCTTAACGGGATTTACGAAAACAACCTGGCACGGCGTGAGGTTGAGTATCTGCGTGGCACGGCGAGGTTTACCGGCGCGAGCACGCTGGAGGTCGACGGTGACCCGGTCAGCGCCGACCATATCGTTTTGGCAACCGGCGGGCGCCCGATCGTGCCGCCAATCCCGGGCGCGGAGCTGGGCATCACCTCTGACGGTTTTTTCGATCTCGAGCAGATGCCGCGGCGGGTTGCGATTGTTGGCAGCGGCTATATCGCGGTGGAATTCGCCGGTGTGTTGCGTGCACTCGGCGCCGAAGTTTCGCTATTCGTCCGTTTTGACAGCGTGCTGCGTTCCTTCGATTCGATGTTGCAGCAGGGGCTGATGCAGGCGCTGACCGACTCCGGTGTCGAAATCGTCTCTGCTTTCCGTCCGGCAGCTGTCACGCGTGGCAGTGCAGGGCTTGATCTTGCGGCCGAAGACGGGCGGGTTTTTGCCGGCTTCGAAGCGCTGATCTGGGCGGTCGGGCGCAAGCCCAATACCGCTGCACTCGCCTGCGATGCCGCCGGCCTAGAACTCGATGCCGCGGGTTTTATTCCTACCGATACCTTCCAGAACACCAATGTCGAGGGCATCTACGCGATTGGCGACGTGACCGGCCGCGCCGCTCTCACACCGGTGGCGATAGCGGCGGGACGCCGTCTCGGTGACCGTCTGTATGGCGGTCAGAGCGAGCGCCATTTGTCTTATGACGACATACCCACCGTGTTGTTTACTCATCCGCCCATCGCCACCATCGGCCTGACCGAGGCGGCTGCGCGCGAGCGCTACGGCGATGCGACAAAGGTCTACACGTCGAGTTTCGTGCCGATGTATCACGCGATGACCGAGCACAAGCCGAAAGCGTCGATGAAACTGATTACGGCCGGTGCCGAGGAGCGCGTCGTCGGTTGTCACGTGATCGGCGACGGTGCCGACGAAATGATGCAGGGATTCGCCGTCGCGATAAGAATGGGCGCGTGCAAACGGGATCTCGACGATACCGTTGCGATCCATCCGACCTCTGCTGAGGAACTGGTGACGCTGCGGTGACGCCACCGGATCCGGTGCGTGCCTACCAGGACCGCTGGCCACAGATCGGCGAGCGCGTTTTCATCGATCCCAGCGCCGTCGTGATCGGCGCGGTCACGCTGGGCGACGATGTATCGGTATGGCCTACCGCTGTCGTGCGCGGAGACGTCGAGCGCATCGCGATCGGGGCGGCCAGCAATATCCAGGATGGCGCGATTCTTCACGTCACCCATGATGGGCCGTTCAGCCCCGGCGGGCGGGCGCTCGAAATCGGCAAGCTGGTGACCGTCGGCCACCGCGCTACGTTGCACGCCTGCAGCGTCGGTGATCGCTGCCTGATCGGAATCGGCGCAATCGTGCTCGACGATGCGGAAATCTGCGCCGATGTGCTGATTGCCGCGGGTTGCCTGGTACCGCCGCGAAAACGCCTTGAATCGGGCTATTTGTACGCCGGATCACCGGCGCGGCGAATACGCGAATTGAGCGGTCGCGAAGTCGAACAACTCAGGTATAGCGCGGAACACTATGTCCGGATCAAGGACAGCTACCGCGGGGACGGCGGCGCGCCCTAGCCGGATTGGAGCCGCGCTATCACGGAGCCGGTTTCGGGGCGCCGGCCGTGCCAGAACTCGAACGACTCGGCAGCCTGTTCGACCAGCATTCCCCATCCCGCCGCGAGTCTGCGGGCGCCTGTGTTTTCGCACCAGCGCAGAAAAGCGGTACCGCCGCGGGCGTAGAACATGTCATAGCAGAAAGTAGACGGAGCGACACAGCGACGATTAAACCTCGGGGTCTGGCCACTGAGCCCGGCGGATGTTGCATGGATGACGAGGTCGAACGGTCTGGACGTTGTTTCGAGGTCGTCAAACCCACAACCCTCGACGGTTCCCAATTCGCTGAAATCCGCCGCCAGTGCCCGGGCCCGTGCAGCGGTGCGATTGGCGATACGGATCAGTGCCGGGCCGCCCTCGAGTAGCGGTCCGAGACAGCCGCGGACCGCGCCGCCGGCGCCCAGTATCAGAATTCGGGCAGCGCGGAGTTCGAGGCCATGGTTGACGCATAAATCGCGTACCAGGCCCGCGCCATCGGTGTTGTCGGCAATCAGGCGGCCGCGCTCCGCGCGCAGCGTGTTGACCGCGCCGGCGATCGCGGCGCGATCGCTCGTCTGCTCCGCCAGCGCGAACGCCGCCATTTTGTGCGGTACCGTGACGTTGAGACCGCGACCGCCGGCGGCAAAAAACTCCCGCACCGCGGCGTCGAAACCGGCTCCATCGACATCGAGCAGGTCATAGCGTAGCGGCATCGCGAACTGCTCCGCGAACAGACGGTGGATCAGCGGCGAGCGGCTGTGTGCGACGGGATGGCCGATCAGCGCATACCGCAACTCGACCGGCGACTCCTGTTGCATCGGCGTCGGCTCAGTCTCCGCGGAGCCAGCCAGCTACGACCGGCGCGAAGTAAGTAAGAATTGCGTCGGCGCCGGCGCGTTTGAAGGCGGTCAGCGCTTCGAGTACGACCGGTTTCTCGTCCAGCCAGCCATTGCCGCAAGCGGCTTTCAGCATCGCGTATTCGCCACTGACCTGGTACACGAACGTTGGCATGCCCAGGGCCTCTTTGACCCGCCAGACGATATCCAGATAGGGCATTCCCGGTTTGACCATCACGATATCCGCGCCCTCTGCGGCATCGAGCGCCACCTCGCGCAGCGCCTCGTCGCCATTGGCCGGATCCATCTGGTAAGTGTATTTGTTGCCCGAGCCCAGGTTGCCTCCCGAGCCGACTGCGTCGCGGAACGGACCGTAAAACGACGACGCATACTTGGCCGAATAGGCGAGGATGCCGGTATTGCGAAAACCGGCCTGTTCGAGCGTATCGCGGATCGCGCCGATCCGCCCGTCCATCATGTCCGAGGGGGCAACAAGGTCCGCGCCGGCCTCGGCGTGCGAGTGCGCCTGCTTGCACAGGACCTCGACGGTCTCGTCATTCATCACGTAACCTGACGCGTCGATCAGG
>Ga0316191_10001833_pt1 | contig 15179 bp, 13 predicted proteins | sample Eddworburr2cm_MG_FD_204928 | JGI IMG/M metagenome (GOLD analysis project Ga0316191, IMG submission 204928) | Coastal sediment microbial communities from Maine, United States - Eddy worm burrow 2 cm | ecosystem: Environmental > Aquatic > Marine > Coastal > Sediment | place: USA: Maine...
CTATGGCTACTGAGTTTAGGCTTTTCTCTTATTGGTACGCTTGGCGGATTAATGTGGTCTTACAAGTACGACTGGCCTTCAGGTGCTGCCATCATACTCATGTTATGCGCATTATTTGTATTAAGCTGGAGCAGCGCTTGGCTTAAACAGCAAAGCACCAAATAACAACGACTTTTGGAACTTTACAAGGACTCATGGTAGAAACCGCACATGCCACCATTTGATTATATCCAAGCCATCGAAAACGCCCGTGTTTATGATGTTGCAAAAGAAACACCGCTTACCTTAGCCCCAAAACTATCCGCACGTTTACACAACGAAGTGCTTCTCAAACGTGAAGATTTGCAACCTGTATTCTCATTCAAGCTTCGAGGCGCATACAATAAAATTGCGCATTTATCCGATGAGGAAAGGAAAAAAGGCGTCATTTGTGCATCTGCTGGAAATCATGCACAAGGTGTGGCGATGAGTGCAGCAAAACTTGGCATTCGTGCAACCATTGTGATGCCTGTAACCACCCCTGAAATTAAAGTGCATGCGGTTGAAGCGCTTGGGGGGCATGTGGTTTTAGCAGGTGATTCTTATTCCGATGCATCCACCCATGCCAAAGTATTACGCGATGAAACAGGCATGACTTATATCCACCCTTATGACGACCCTTTGGTCATCGCTGGGCAAGGCACCATAGCTGAGGAGTTGTTGCGCCAAGCTAAAAATAAAGATTTGGATGCCGTGTTTATTCCCATTGGTGGCGGTGGCTTAGCCGCTGGTATGGCAGTTTATCTTAGAGCATTATCACCCAAAACTAAAATCATTGGTGTTGAACCCATTGACTCAGCAGCCATGTTTGACTCGCTCAATGCAAACAAACGCGTAGTACTCAAACAAGTAGGTATTTTTGCAGATGGTGTTGCGGTCAAACAAGTAGGTGAGCATACCTTTGATATGTGCAAAACATACTTGGATGAAGTGATATTGGTACACACCGATGAAATTTGTGCTGCCATCAAAGATATTTATGATGAAATTCGGTCCGTTGTAGAACCTGCAGGTGCACTGGGGCTGGCTGGTCTTAAAAAATATGTAAAACGTGAACAAGCGCGCGGTTTAGTTTTGGCCGCTATCAATAGTGGTGCGAACATGAACTTTGACCGTTTACGCCACGTGGCAGAGCGCGCTGAATTGGGTGAAAAACGCGAAGCGCTGTTTGCAGTTAAAATTCCTGAAAAACCTGGTGCATTTTTAACCTTTTGCGAATTGTTATCAGATCGAATCGTCACCGAGTTTAATTACCGTATGTCTAGTCGCGATGCGGCTTATGTATATGTGGGCATTGGCATCAAACATTCGATTGAAAGCAAGCAGGTGGCAGAAGAACTTACAGCTCAAGGTTATCAAGTCACGCCATTACTGGAAAATGAAACAGCCAAATTGCATTTGCGGCATTTGGTGGGTGGGAAAAGTGCCGATGTACGCAACGAACATTTGTACAGATTTGAATTTCCAGAACGCCCACGTGCGTTATTGGATTTCTTGACCAAACTTGCTGGGCGCTGGAATATTTCTTTATTCCACTACCGTAATCATGGCGCAGCCTATGGGCGTGTATTGGTTGGAATGGAAGTACCAGATGCCGAACTGGAGCAATTCCATTCCTTTCTGGATGACGTGGGTTACAGCTACGTAGATGAAAGTGAGAATGATGCGCTTCGTCTATTCGTATAGATAAAAAAAGAATGGTTGAACACTCTCTCCTTTTTGAACGCAACCATGTTTGGCATCCTTATGCCTCCATGCAAAATCCTGCGGATGTATACAAAGTTGAATCTGCCAAGGGTGTTTATCTAACATTATCAGATGGACGGGAAGTCATTGATGGTATGTCTTCATGGTGGTGTGCTATCCATGGATATAATGTACCCGAGCTGAATCAGGCCGCTCTTGATCAGTTAAACAAGATGGCGCATGTGATGTTTGGTGGTTTAACCCATCAACCCGCAATCGATTTAGCAGAAACATTGTTAAAAATAGCACCAAACAACCTTAAACATGTGTTTTTTGCAGATTCCGGCTCAGTTTCCGTTGAAATTGCCCTCAAAATGGCTCTGCAATATTGGATTGGTAAAAAGCAACCCCAGAAAACCCGTTTCTTAAGCCTATCTCACGCCTATCATGGGGACACCTTTGCAGCTATGAGTGTATGCGACCCCGTTTCAAGCATGCACCATCTCTTCTCAGAGCTTGTACCCCAACACCAATTTGCCGATGTGGATTACCAAAGTATCAAAGCCAAACTAGAACAGCACCACCAAGACATTGCTGCCATGATTATTGAGCCCATCGTACAAGGTGCAGGTGGTATGCGCTTTTATAGCGCAGAACTGCTCAAACAAATTCGTGAATTATGTGATGAATATGATGTATTGCTCATAACCGATGAAATTGCCACGGGTTTTGGGCGCACAGGTCAGATGTTCGGCTGTGACCATGCTGGCATCCAACCTGATATCATGTGTGTAGGCAAAGCGTTGACAGGTGGTTATATGACCATGGCTGCAGTGATGACTGATCCCAAAATCAGTGAAGGCATTCACAAAGAAGGCAATGTATTGATGCATGGCCCTACTTTTATGGCCAACCCGCTGGCTTGTGCTGTAGCCAAAGCTAGCTTGGATTTATTGTTAACTTCTCCTTGGCAAGAACGCGTTCAACATATCGAAACCAAACTCAAGCAAGGCTTAAAACCATGCAAAGATTTGGAAGCCATTGCAGATGTGCGTGTGATGGGAGCCATTGGTGTAGTCGAAATGAAAGAGCCTATGGATATGCCCAAAGTCCAAGCCTTACTCTTAGAGCAAGGCGTATGGCTCCGACCCTTCGGCAACCTTCTCTACACCATGCCACCATTTACGATTAACGATGAAGAACTATCCACGCTAACTTCTGCCATGTGCGCCGTGGTAAAAGGAAAACATACCTGATGTCTGAATTACGCTTAAATCTGATTACACGCGAATGGGTGGTGATAGCAACCGAACGCGCAAATCGGCCAGATCAGTATGCAGCTAATCACAATGCGTCTGAGCACCCTGTTTATGCGGAAGACTGCCCATTCTGCCCCGGCCATGAATCTCAAACGCCTGGCGAAATCATGCGTTGCCCTGAAAAGGGAGAATGGGAAATCCGGGTAGTTCCCAATAAATTTTCTTCGCTGTCACGCAACGCAGCCAAACAACGCAAAAATGACGGGCGCCATCACAGTGTCGCAGGTTATGGGCACCATGAAGTGGTGATTGAGTCTGATAAGCATAACCTGTTTCTAGCTCATCAGCCGCTTTCAGCGATTGAAACCCTGATTCATACATTTAAGACACGCTTTCAAGCCATCTATGAAGACCCCGATATTGAACATGTCACCATCTTTAAAAACCATGGTGAGGATGCAGGAACATCTTTGGAACACCCTCATTCTCAGATTATTGGCACCCCCATCACCCCTATCCAAATTAGAGACAGATTAGATGCGGGTAGAGATTATTTTGATGACACTGGTGAATGCTTGATGTGTGCTACACTTAATGATGAATTGAGCGCTGGCTCGCGTGTTATTTTTGAAACGGCGCTTTTCCTCGCCTTTATTCCATACGCTGCCCTTTCACCCTTCCATACTTGGATTTTCCCCAAACGGCACACTGCATGTTTTGGTGATATCAGTAATGAAGAAGTTTCTGAACTAGCGCTTCATTTAAAAACCATCTTGGCAAAGTTATTTGTAGGATTAGATAATCCTGCTTTTAATTTTGTGATTCGTTCTGAGTCTCCAAGCGCCGCCAGTTCAGAGTACTTTCATTGGTATATCAGTATTGTACCTAGGTTAAGTCGCCCTGCTGGTTTTGAACTTGGCTCGGGTATGTATATCAATACTGCTATCCCCGATGACAGTGCAGACTTTTTAAGAAGTATACATATAGAATAGAACAATAACTAAAGCCTGGAATATGTACCCAAATTACAAAGTGGATTTTAAGTTTTTTAAGCCTTACTTCGCATCAAATGCAATGTGCGGATAGCCATAGAATCGTACATTTGAAGAAGCGTTTCAATGAGTACTGACACTTCTTCATCCATGGATTTATCAGCTTGAGCCTTAGCTTGTTCAATACTCAAGCCATTTTCAATTCCATGAACAGCTTTTGCCAAGCGCATATCATCGCCTAAAATATGTAAAACTAGCCAGCGAGAAAGAAACCGCAAAATATCTTCAATGGTTTCATCAAGAGAGCGCCCTTCAACCTCTTTTTTCAATTCAGTGACATCGGTAATGAACGTTGAATGAATATGCTGATGATTTGTTACCCAAGGGTCATCCTTTAAAAAACCCGCCCAAACTTTCTCTTCAGCTTTAAAATGGTAATCAGAGTATGCTGCTAAAGCATCAAAAATTTCATTAAGTTGAAAATTGTCCGCTCTATGCCCCAAATAAAAACCCAACTTATTTAACAGCTCAACCAATCGCTTATGTTGCGCATCAATATGTGGGATACCCATCTCGAAACTTTTGTTCCATGGAAATATCTCAAACCCACCAAGAGATTTTAAAGCCATATACCGACACCCTCTATTTGCACTTTACCCAATTTTCAGAGCATATTGCCAGATTATTTCTCATTTTGAGCTCATTAGCAACTTTTCGAAATATGTGCGTTTAGCTGCGCATCTATCTTGCAAAATGGGGGCTTCAACAAACATCAGAAGCTTCCCTTCTCCTCTCAATTTAAATTGCCAAGGCTGTTTTTGCATGACCACATGAACATACATTGCATATGCTTCTGCAAAATCTTCAAACTCATCCAGTGATCCATACAGACTTACAAAGTCAGTCTCGTGCAAGTCCTTATAAGCTTGAATTTGAACAGATACTGGAAGTTTATCTTTATCCTCAACGTAAAAGCGAACCGTATTCCTTTCACTAAACTGCTTGTCCCAGGTTGAATGCACTTGGTCATCTTTCAATAACCAAGATATGGAAGAAAAAGGATATTTCTTGGGATCCTGGCGATTCCACCAAAGTGAATGCGCACCATTTACAGCGCCAATCAAGTGTCCAAACTCATGCAGCAGAATATAGCTGATGGCAGTTTTCCGGTTATTATTCTTTTCATCAGCTAACCTGACGCTCACATCTACCTTTGCACTTGAAACAAAAGGCGTGCCTTCTTTCCATGTTGCCCAATCATTTGCATTTTGCATTGTATCCACATCCAGAACAATGAAACCAGCATGATGTTTTTCAAAATCTTTGACCACATCATTGTAACCAGAGCTCCCAAGACCAGAAATGAGAAAAATACCAATCGCATGCGCTTGAAGTTGCTTTTGAATGACCTCAGGCAAATCATTGATTGCCGCAATAACATCCTTTGCAAACAAATTTGCATGTTTGGGTATTGATGGTATTAATTTTATGTTATTGAGCTGATTATCCAGGGCGATGTAATCCACCAGAAATTGTGGCGCTACACGTACTCTCTGTGCAAGTGCTGTTTTATTCCATTCTCCCCAGATTGAAATATTTCGCACTTGATGCTCAGCAAGTTGTTTTCTCAATGTCTGCTTTGGGTCAATTGTCGCGCAGCCAGCAGTCATCAGGAGAATCAATATGAAAGGCATCGTTTGAAAGAAAAACGCTATTGGGTTATTTCGTTGATTGGATTTTATTTTTCCATTCACATCAACCCCCTTCAAAAAAATACCAAAATGCAAAAAAAAAGTATGAACGATTTTAATTCAAATAGCGAATTACATCAAAATTGAAACGGATAACGTTATCGCTTCACAAAACTTTACAATCGAGAAATTTTGCAGACATATACCTGCTCTAAAGTTCGCCATATCAGTGATGCACGACAGACACTGAAAGAGGAGAATATCATGAATAAACCAGACGAAACCAATATTGAAACACAAGCAGAAGCCTCACAAGATAAAAATAAGAATTGCAGCGAAAACCATCACCGTTGCCACGGCAGACGTTGTGGAGGTACAGGAAAATTCTTTGTCGGCGCACTCGCACTCTTTGGCCTTATCTCACTTGGAGGTATGTTATTTGGTTCTGGTTGTGGATATGCAGGTGCTCACCATTGGAAAGACGTAAGTGTGGCCGAACGCATGTCGCATATGAGCGAACGTTTGATGCATAAAGTAGATGCCACCGATGAACAAGAAGCTCAAATCAAAGCTATCGTAACCAAATACGAACCGCAGTTCACCGCCATGAAATCAGAGCACAAAACATTCCGTGAAGCATTTTTGACAGCGCTAAAACAGGATATAGTTAATGATGCAGAGCTTGAGCAAATCAGAAAGAATATGTTGGATTCAGCTAACGACAAATCAGTGGTTATCACCAGTATGATTAGTGAAGTTGCAAGTGTTCTGACTGTCGAACAACGTCAAGAATTGACTGACAACTGGCAAAACCGTCGTCATCACTGGTAACACACAAAATAGCCACATTGACCATTCATCAGTGTGGCTATTATTTTTGACCCAGTTCGTATATCGTTTGAACAGGCAGTAATATGACTAAAGTGTTAATTATTGAAGATGATCTGGAGCAATCCAAGATGTTGGCTGAGTATTTAAGCTCGGCCAATATGTCTGTGCAATGCAGCCACGATGGTGCCACTGGAATCGCCAACCTTAAAAAAAGTAACTTTGGCATTGTAGTTCTTGATATTGGCTTACCTGACATGGACGGGTTTGAGGTATGCAGAAATATCCGAACATTCTCCTCAATCCCTGTGCTCATATTGACGGCTAGGGGTGATGAAATGGACAGAATCATAGGTCTGGAAATTGGCGCTGATGATTATTTGGCCAAACCATTCAACCCCAGAGAACTACTCGCCAGAATCAAAGCTATTCTTCGCCGGGGCTCTCAACATACCCCTGCAACACCTGCCAGATTTGGTCGTTTAGAAATCAATGAACTTGCTCGCGCAGCCTACATGGATGGACATGTTATACACCTGACAGCTTATCAGTTCGACCTCTTGCTCACCCTATCTAAACATGCCGGCCGCGTATTATCCCGTGACCAGATGATGGATGCGATGAAAGGTCACGATATGGATGCTTTTGATAGAAGCATTGATGTACACATTTCAAGAATTCGGTCGCAAATTGAGGATGATGCGAAAAAGCCAAAACGCATACTTACCATTCGAGGCACTGGGTATGTCTTTGCCAAGGAGCAGGATTAATCATGCGTCATAAGTTATATTTACAAATCTACATTGCATTTTTCATCGGGCTGATTTTATTTGCTATCATCAGTGCTGCTATTGCATGGAAACAATTTTCATCCTTTGAATCGGGCGTTCCATTTATAACGGGTATGAAAGAACTCGTTACCCAAGCGGTGCAACCTGGCGCCCCAACGCATCGTACAGAAAGAACACTGCGCAGGTTGGCAAAGGGTTTCAGTGTTGAACTCAGCCTGTATGATCAACAAGCTCAACATATTGCATCTTCTCACCGCACCATAGCGCTTCCAAAAGACTCAGCCCAACACGGTTGGAAACATGAACACCGTAGAGGTTTATTTGTATTGAATCTAAGTGATGGCAGGCAGCTGGTCATTCATCATCGCAGACCACCTATGGGCGGAAAGTGGTATATGTTTATCGTATTGATGCTTGTCTTTGCTGCGGTGGCCTACCCGCTTGCCAAGCGGCTTACATCTCGTCTTGAAACACTTCAGAAGCAAGTGGATGCGTTTGGAGCTGGTAATTTAACCGCTAGAGCTGAGATTAAAGGTAAAGATGAAATCGCAGCACTTGCTCAACGCTTCAATCACACTGCTGAGCGCATAGAGCAACTCATCAAGGCACAGAAACATATCTTAGCTGGCGCATCTCACGAGCTTCGCACACCTTTGACCCGTATGCGTTTGGCTATTGAATTGATGCAAGAAGAAAGCTTGGAAACCACTCAAATGAAGTTAACTTCTTATATCACTGAACTTGATGACTTGGTTGGAGAACTGCTCTTAGCCAGCAAACTTGATGCTGATACTGACCAAGCTATGGATACACAATCCATTGACCTGCTAGCGCTTGCCGCTGAAGAAGCTTCCCATTATGAATCCGAAGTCACTGGTGATAGTGTCAACATTCAGGGAAATGAAAGATTGCTAAGAAGGTTGCTCCGAAACCTGTTGCAAAATGCAGATAGGTATAGAATTCATCAGCCCATCAATATTCTAGTTCAAGCTACTGAATCACAAGCCATATTGACTATTTGTGACGATGGATCGGGCATTTCTGAAATAGATGCTAATCGGATATTTGAGCCTTTCTATCAAGCCAGATCTTCTGGGAATAAGACTGGGAATATTGGGCTGGGCTTATCGCTCGTAAAAAAAATCGCTGAAAAACATCATGGTCGGGTTCGTTATCTCAATCAGGAAAATCATGGCGCATGTTTTGAGGTTCGAATTCCTAGAATTTAAACAACTACCTCGGCATATGTTTTAGATAATATGGGATACTATTACCAGAGACTTGCGACTCTTTTCTAATAAATTTCTCTTGCATTGAGACATCTAGTTCTGCATATGCAGCTTCCGTTAGCATCAGTTCATTTGCCTCGGCACTGTCCTCCCCCAGTTTCGAAGCAAGGTTCATCTCTGGACCATAGAAGTCGCCATATTCACCCGTAACCAATAAATCACCATATCCAATTCCTGCACAAACTTGAAAAGCCTCATCATCGGATAACATCAACTTTTTTTCTCGAATGGTATGATGAATCTCCAAAATCGCATCCAGTGCATTTTGTACACTGGGAAACAAGGCAATAATGCTATCTGCTTCAGTAATATAGATCTCACTATCGTGTTTCTCAATAATGGGTATCGCGATATTTCTTTTCTGAGCCAGTCTTGATAAAAAATGAATAATACCAAACTGATTGGTTGTTCGCGTAAAACCTGTTGAATCTAGCACCAGAATAGCATGTCGTTCACCAAATCGCTCCCACAATTCTTGTTCTTTGCTAACTGGGTCAATACCTTGTGCTATCATTTCACTGATAACAGCTAATAATGATTTTTTCATAGTCATACTCACTTAACCTTGGTAACTACTAGCGGATACCGCTATACGTTCAGCCATACTGCGAACCGCCATAGATAAAAAGTTCACCAAGTCTGAGCCTTCCTGATAATTAGCTGATAATAAATTGGAAACACGCCCATCAGCAACAAACTGGTATGCACTTCCCCACTTCTCCACATGGTTTTTATCGTATACCGCAATAGATATTCCACCTTCCTTTTTAATCATCGAGAAACATGGGATATCAGTGTATCCATCACCGACAAAAATCATTTGGTTCATGGGCACACGAATTTGCTCAGGTGTTAACTTCTTATTCACATCAAAAGGTTTTCCTTTTGATGCTTGGCCAATTATCCCTTTTTGAATTTGGAATATATACCGAGTTTTATCAGTGAAACTCACCACTTTCTTAGGTGCCACTGCCATGCCTTGTTCATCATAGTGAAACTCTGAAGCCCAAATATCATGGAATTCATGGGCTATTTTTGTTTGCCTCAACACATCGCCAATACCGCTACTGATAAGATAAAATTCCAGAGAAATACGAGGATTGGCATCTTTCACAATCTTACGAATGTGTTTAAACATGTTTTCAACCCCTTCAAAAAAAGGAAGTTGTGACCCCCATGCCATCAACGCCTCTTTTGTCAGTGGTGCACAATCACCATTTTCAGATGTCTGAATCATGTGATGCAAATATGCAGGGACTGGATCCCAGTCCTGTTTCATCATCTGACCAACTTCTGCCCAAAAGTTCCCAATATCTTCAACGCCCGCTTGTTTGAGAAAGCCTGAAGTACTATCCGGACCCAAAGTGTCATCAAAATCAAAAATGACCGCTATGCGCTCCTGCATACACCTCTCCTCACACCATTCATTCAAAATAAAAAACAATTATGCACATTCGTACCGCCCTTTGCACATGATTTCACTACATAAGCAACAAATTCATTATCGACGTTGCGCTGACTCAGTATTGTACCAAACTAAGATATTGGGTAGCCGTCCACGCTAGAAGTGTGTATAATGCCACCGCATTGTCAGGAATGAGCAAGTAGCGTTCCCTTGTCCAACAGAGTAGTGTAAACTTTGCACTGCAAAGCTTGGAGGCTTCGGGCTTGTAGCAGCAAATTTAGGTTTGGCCTATACGACCCCAAAAATAATATCACTCTCGCGATTTCCTTCATTAGGTAAAATTGCCTAATATGAAACAAAAGGAATGGTAGCGACCCAAGTGATATGTGAAACGATATATAAAAGGAGCAACGCGTTGATTCGTTCAAATAGCTTGCCAGCAAATAAAATGTGTGGTGTCATATAATAATGGCAACGAAGAAAGTTAAACAACAAGCAAAAAGTATTTTAAAAGAAATTTTTGGATATAATGAATTCCGCCCTCCACAAGAAGAAGTAATTTGTTCCGTACTTGATGGTAAGGATGCATTTGTATTAATGCCCACTGGTGGCGGTAAATCTTTGTGTTACCAAATACCATCTATTATGCGTGAAGGCACTGGCATTGTAGTTTCCCCTTTGATTTCTTTAATGAAAGACCAAGTAGATGCACTGATTCGTTGCGGCGTAAACGCCGCATATTACAACTCATCACTCAAAGCTGCAGAAGCAAAAGAAGTCATGGAAAAATTTGAGCGTGGAGAGTTGGATTTATTGTATGTCGCTCCCGAACGCTTATTAACCAAAGCATTTCTATCACGCTTAGAGAAAATTACAGTCGCCCTTTTTGCTGTGGATGAGGCACACTGTGTATCCCAATGGGGTCATGACTTCCGACCTGAATATGTTCGCTTAGGTGAATTGCGCGAGATTATGCCTGATGTACCCATGATTGCGCTTACTGCTACAGCTGATGTGCATACACGCGATGACATTGTAAAACGTTTGAGCATGAAGCGTGCAAAACGTTATGTATCAAGTTTTGATAGACCCAACATTCGCTATTTGATTGCCGAAAAACGTCAACCATTAACACAGGTTTTGCAATTCTTGGAAGATTGGAAAGATGCTTCAGGCATCATTTACTGTTTGTCCCGGAAACGCGTGGAAGAAATGGCAGTAAACTTACAGCGTCATGGCATCCGAGCTTCAGCATACCATGCTGGCATGCCGGGTCGTAGCCGAGAAAAGGTACAAGACGATTTTTTGCGTGACCGCGTCAAAGTAATCGTAGCGACAATAGCTTTTGGTATGGGCGTGGATAAACCCAATGTCAGGTTTGTGATTCACCATGATTTACCCAAAAGTATGGAATCTTACTATCAAGAAACGGGGCGTGCTGGACGTGATGGCCTAGAATCTGAAGCAATGCTTCTGTATGGATCTGGTGATGTGAATTTGGTTCGACGTTTGATTGAAAACGTTGAAAACCCAGAGCAGCGTCGTGTCGAAGTGCATAAATTAAACAGTATGATTTCACTTGCTGAATCTCTCACCTGCCGACGAAAGGTATTGCTAGGTTACTTTAACGAATACCTTGAAGATGATTGTGACAACTGCGATGTCTGCCTTGATCCTCCCGAAAAATATGATGCCAAGAAACAAGCCAAGATGGTCGCAGAAACTATCCAAGAGCTAAACGGCGATTATGCTGTGGGTTATATTGTTGACGTCTTACGGGGCTCAAAAAGCAAACGTATACTTGAGAAAAATCATGATGCTTTAAAATGTCATGGCATTGGCAAAGATACCAACGCTGATGAGTGGACTTCTATTGTACGCCAATTGGTTCACAGAGGTTTTTATTCACAAGATATTTCCAAGCGCGCAGCAGTGGTTCCTACAGATAAATCAGAAGCCTTATTGAGTGGTAAAAAATCTGTCATTTTGGCAAAATATCAACCAGGAATAAAACGTAAACTAAGACGTTTCTCAGTCGTGAGAGACAATACCTTATTTAACAAACTTGTTGAATTACGTAGTGAACTGGCACTAAAAGAAGATTGCGCACCGCATACCCTCTTTAGTGATGTAACACTTACAGAATTGAGCCAATTGGGAAATATTAATGAAGTAGAAAATCCATTTGTGCTAGTCAGTGGCATGGGTACGCATAAGATTGAAGCTTATGGTGATGCTTTTTTAGAAGTCATCCGATCCCATGTTGGCAAAAAGTCTTCTGCCAAGTCTATGGCTGACAGCAAACCTATTTTGCTCGCCAAAGGACCTTCAGCAACGGACACTCAAGTGTATACCTGGAACTTATATAAGGCTGGCAAATCTGTTGAAGAAATCGCTGCTGAACAAGGTGTTAGTGAGAAAACTATTCTTAACCACTTTATTGCTTTGGTAAGGGCTGCTCACTATATCGAAGTGCGTGATATTATTGGTGAACGTTTTGATGAGGCCATGACTGAGTTAAGAGATGCAGATCCATATGCCTCACTTTCCGAAATCAAGCAGGAGTTGACCGTTGATCTTACCAATGAGGAATTTCGTCTTATCCTTGCTTGGCGTGAAGGTATTGGCGTTTCGTAACCGTTAATTCTCCCGAAACTTATGCGTGATTGGATATCTCCGCTCTCTACCAAAAGAGCGGTGCATAATTTTTATGCCCGGAGGCGCTTGACGGCGTTTGTATTCTGCTAAGTGCAACAAACGGACGATGCGCACCACTTCTGCGCGATCAAAACCCATTGTTGCAATCTCATCAACGCTTAACTTATCTTCAATACTCGCCTTAAGAATTGCATCCAACACCGCATAATCAGGCAATGAGTCTGAGTCTTTTTGATCAGGTCGCAATTCAGCGGAGGGTGGCTTATCAATGGTATTTTGTGGAATGACTTCTTTGTCCTTATTCAAATGATGACACAGGGCAAAGACATCCATTTTATACACATCTTTTAGCACTGCAAAACCACCCGCCATATCACCATAGAGCGTGGCATAACCCACTGCCATTTCTGACTTGTTTCCTGTGGTCAGTAACATTCGCCCCGTTTTATTGGAAATGGCCATCAACAAAAGCCCTCGCGATCGTGCTTGGATATTTTCTTCTGTCACATCAGCTTCTTGTTTGCCCCAGGACTCAAAAGTAGCACCTAGAGCTCCTTCAACCGCAGCTACAACATCTGCAATCGGCAAAGTTATGCTTTCTATACCTAAGTTGTTGACCAACTGCTCTGCATCCGCAATAGAATGATCACTTGAAAATGATGAAGGCAACAAAACGCCCAATACATTTTCAGCACCCAGTGCCTCTACTGCAATCGCTGCAGTCAGAGCTGAGTCAATCCCGCCTGATAACCCAAGCACCACCTGCGTTGAACCATTGCGAAGCACATAATCTTTAACACCCAAAACAAGCGCCTGTCGAATTTGTTCAATTGTTTCTGGAATTTCTTGGATTACTTGCATGCCCGTTTCTGCAATGTTGATATCAAAAACATCATCCACAAACAATGGGGCTCGTAAAATAAGGTAGCCATTGGCATCCATCACATGAGACCCACCGTCAAACACAACTTCGTCCTGCCCACCCACTGGATTCACATACACCAGAGGCGCATTAAATTGTTTGGCTCTGCGGCTAGTCAGCGCTTCGCGCTCTAATTGTTTATTTATATGGAAAGGTGAGGCATTGAGGTTCAGCCAAATGTCACATGGTAACTTTTGTTGCTTTTCTGCCAATGAATCATGCCATAAGTCTTCACATATCCCTACGCCAATACGCCATCCATTGACCTCAAAAACTGATTGTTTCCCATCGCCAGCAGTAAAGTAGCGCTGCTCATCAAAGACACCGTAGTTGGGCAGACACTGTTTGTGGTAAATTCCTACCAACTTCCCATTATAAGCAATTAAGGCACTGTTTCTTAAATTTTCACCATCAAAAAATGGTGCTCCAAAGACCACAATACTTTGCCCGCTTTGCTGGATGATATACTGACTGGCTTTATCTACTTCTTCCAAGAAGGCAGGACGAAGCAACAAGTCTTCAGGGGGGTAACCTGTCAACACAAGTTCAGGGAACACCACCAAATCCATACCATCGTGATTAGCCTTTTCCATGGCATCACAAATCAAATGCTTGTTACCCTCAATATCCCCAACTCGGGGTGTATCCTGGATGATTCTTATCTTCATAGCAGAAGTGTATCGACCTTGATGCGTGATGAATAGATTCTGTGTACGCTATGCCCATGTCCAACACTTTGAACATTCAACACATCAACGAAATGGATCGTGGTTTAGCGTACGCTGAAGCATGTTTTGAAACCTTCCGAATCATTGAAGGTGAAGTATTTCAGTGGCCTGAACACTGGCAACGAATTGCTTTGGGTTTGAAAACATTGGGCATTAAAGCAGATGAGGCATGGGCGCAACAAATATTGGAAACTTGCCTTCATCAAGCCAAACAGACTTCATCAGACTGCCTTGTTCGCCTTACTATAAGTGGTGGAGATGCAGCATGGGGACTGACTCTAAAGGCTCAACCCAAAGCATATATCCAAGCCACACCTTATATCTTAAAAAACGAACCCATCCAGACAATAAGTGTCGAATATCCTTTTCCACTTCGTGAGAAGTTGGCCAAGTACACCTCTGATTATGGAGAAACGCTGCGTGCGATTCAGTTATGGAAGGTTCAACATCAAGATGTTTCACCGCACCAGTTTGTTCTCTGCAAAAATGGTTATGTTCTTGGTGGACTCACTTCAAATATCTTGCTTTATCATCGGGGCAAATGGCTGACCCCAGAGGGCAATGGCGTGTTACATGGCACGATGCGTCAGTACCTGCTAAATAAAAAACTTATTCATGCAGCCAAATGCACGGTTGATTTATTGCAAACATGTGAGGCCGCTTTATTTCTGAATAGCGGCCAGTTCCTACGTCCTCTTCAAAGTATAAACACCTATAACAAAGACACCCGTCATGATGCTATCATCCCTATTCAAATAGCCTTAAAAGCCGAAAAAGGAGTTAAACTTGAACATCTCTAAGCCTTTGCTTATCAGGTTATCCGCTGGAATAGGCGTTTTATGTTTACTATTTACTATCAATTTTTGGAGTACTGTTTCCGACGATACGCAT
>Ga0316191_10001836_pt1 | contig 15174 bp, 15 predicted proteins | sample Eddworburr2cm_MG_FD_204928 | JGI IMG/M metagenome (GOLD analysis project Ga0316191, IMG submission 204928) | Coastal sediment microbial communities from Maine, United States - Eddy worm burrow 2 cm | ecosystem: Environmental > Aquatic > Marine > Coastal > Sediment | place: USA: Maine...
AAGAACAGTCATAAATTTGCCCGTTACCTGACCGGCAGCGTATTGCTGTCCTTTACCGCCTTCAGGCTGAAGTTCGATTCGATGTTCTTGACTCCCGGATACTTCAGGATGCGCTCCATCGACAGCTCGGAAAAATGATCCATGCTCCTGGCCACTACTTTGAGCAGGTAATCGTGAGAACCACTCATCGCATGACACTCGACAATGTGTTCCTCCGCCTCCACACGGGCGAGAAAATCCCGCTGCTTCCTGTCTTCCTGTTTGTCCAGTGACACCTGCACGTACGCGGTAACCTGCAGCCCCAGCTTGCGTTGGTCCAGTTCCGCGCTGTAGCGCCTGATCACCCCACTCTCCTCCAAACGCTTCACCCGCCGGAAGCAGGGGGATTCAGACAGGCCTACCCGCTCCGCCAGCTCCACATTGGAGATACGCGCCTCGCTTTGCAATATCCGCAGGATGTCTCTCTCCGCGCGATCCATCTCTATAGACATATTCCACCTAATTAATAATTTATATAGGTTAATTCCACCTATAATTAACATAATTTCGCCGTATTTAGAAGAATAACACTGCTCCGGCACCTCTATAATTTCTTCTATGCACTCGCAGCCGCCGGGCGCGGCCATCACCGGGAGAGACAACATGACCGATATCTTCGACAACCCCATGCAGCTGGACGGATTCGAATTCGTGGAATACGCGGCCGCCGAACGCGGCATCATCGAACCGGTATTTGAGATGATGGGCTTTACCCATGTGGCCAGCCACCGGTCAAAGGACGTGCACCTGTGGCGCCAGGGAAAAATCAATTTCATTATCAATTACGAGCCCGGTTCACCTGCTGCCTACTACGCAGAAGAGCATGGCCCTTCCGCCTGCGGCATGGCCTTCCGGGTGAAGGATGCTACCGCCGCCTACCATCGCGCACTGGATCTCGGGGCACAGCCTATCGACATTCCCACCGGGCCCATGGAACTGAAGCTGCCCGCCATACGTGGCATTGGTGGCGCTATTTTGTACCTCATAGATCGATACGAGGATGGCGTCGCCATTTACGATATCGACTTTGAATACCTTGAGGGCGTGGATCGCCATCCCGAGGGCTGCGGCTTCGAGTTGATCGACCACCTCACCCACAATGTGTACCGTGGGCGCATGGACTATTGGGCCAAGTACTACGAAAAACTGTTCAACTTCAGGGAGATTCGCTACTTCGATATAAAGGGCGAATACACCGGCCTGCGTTCCCGCGCAATGACCGCCCCCGACGGCAAGATACGTATTCCGCTCAACGAGGAAGCCGGCGGCGAGGGACAGATTGAGGAGTACCTGATGGCTTACAATGGCGAGGGTATCCAGCATATCGCCTTTGCCTGCGACGACCTGCCCGCCTGCTGGGACAAACTCAAGGCACGGGGAATACCCTTCATGAGTGCGCCACCGCAAACCTACTACGATATGCTGGAGGAGCGACTGCCCGGTCATGGGGAACCCGTGGAAGACTTACAATCCCGCGGTATCCTGCTGGACGGCAGCACGGAGGGCGAGCAACCGCGCCTGCTGCTGCAAATATTCTCGGAAACATTGATTGGCCCGATCTTTTTTGAGTTTATCCAGCGCAAGGAAGATGACGGCTTCGGCGAGGGCAACTTCCAGGCGCTGTTCGAATCCATGGAACGCGACCAACTGCGACGGGGTGCGATACAGGGCAACGAGTCGGCGGCTTAAGGAGCTCAACATGAACCTGAAACGTATACACCACGTGGCCTATCGCTGCCGGGATGCGGCTGAAACCGTGGCATTTTACCAGCGGGTCATGGGTATGGACTTTGTGCTCGCTATTGCCGAGGACCAGGTACCTTCTACCAAGGCGCCTGATCCCTACATGCATGTGTTTCTCGATGCCGGCATGGGCAACGTGCTGGCCTTTTTTGAATTGCCCAATTCACCGGAGATGGGAACAGACCCGAACACCCCGGACTGGGTGCAGCATATCGCCTTCGAGGTCGAGGATATGGCGTCCCTGGAGCAGGCTCGCGAAGCACTCCTCGCAGAAGGGCTGGACGTTATCGGTCCCACCAACCACGGCATTTTCCAGTCGATCTATTTTCGCGACCCCAATGGCCACCGCATCGAGCTGGCCGCGAACACCTGCTCACAGCATGACATGGACCGACTGCACGATGTAGCACCGGCAATGCTGGAAGAATGGAGCCGTACCAAACGCGCACCGAAGCACGCGGCATGGTTACACGATAGGGAATTCAACGGAGAGCAATTGACATGAAGCTGGCAAGCCTGAAATCTGGCCGCGATGGCCAACTGATCGTGGTATCACACGATCTCACCACAGCGGTCGCAGTGACAGACATTGCAGACACCCTGCAGCACGCCCTGGATAACTGGGCCGCAGTCAGCCCGGCGCTGCAACAGCGCTACGAGGCCCTGAATGCGGGAAATGCAGAAAATGTTTTCGCTTTCGATCCCGCCGCCTGCAGCGCCCCGCTGCCGCGCGCCTATCACTGGGCAGACGGCAGTGCCTATGTGACCCACGTGGAACTGGTACGCAAGGCCCGTGGCGCCGAATTGCCACCGTCATTCTGGAGCGACCCCTTAATTTATATGGGCGCCTCGGATGCCTTTATTGGTCCCCGTGATGATATTGAGGTAGAAAGCGAGGACTGGGGCATCGATTTCGAGGCGGAAGTGGTCGTGATTACCGATGACGTGCCCGCCGGCACCAATGCCAGCCTCGCCCGGCAACACATCAAACTCATAGGTCTGGTAAACGATGTGTCACTGCGCAATCTGATCCCGGCGGAGTTGGGCAAACAGTTCGGCTTCTACCAATCCAAGCCCTGGACCAGTTTTACCCCGGTGCTGGTGACCCCGGACGAGTTGGGCGCGTCATGGGACGGCGCCAAACTACACCTGCCGCTGCGTGCCACACTCAATGGCGAGCTGATAGGCGCCCCCAACGCTGGTGTGGATATGACCTTCGACTTCCCTACCCTGATTGCGCACTGCGCCAAATCCCGCTCACTGATGGCCGGCACGGTCATCGGCTCCGGCACCGTGTCCAATGTGGACAGCAAGAATGGTTCCTGTTGCCTGGCTGAAGTGCGCTGCCTGGAAACCATCGCCGATGGCGAGCCTAAAACACCTTTCATGTCTTTTGGTGACAGGATAGAAATCGAAATGCTGGACGAAGACAATAACAGCATTTTCGGCAAGATCGACCAGGTCGTGGTGCAATACTATCCCCCGACTTCAAAGGCCGGGGAGTAATAGTCAATTGACCCAGCAGGATATCGTTGCCAGCTTGCCGGCGCACCTGCGCCCGTTCGTCAAAATCCAGGAGTATTCCCGCTATACCCCAAGGGACCAGGCGGTGTGGCGTTTCGTGATGCGGCACCTGAGCCGCCATCTGGCGGACACCGCCCACCCGGTTTACATGGAAGGCCTGCAGCGCACTGGTATCGCGCTGGACCACATCCCGTCGATCGACGAAATGAATACCTGCCTGGCGCGATTGGGCTGGCGTGCGGTAGTGGTGGACGGGTTTATTCCCCCGGCGATCTTCATGGAATTCCAGGCCTTGAAAGTCCTGGTCATCGCGATCGACATGCGCAGCGTAGAGCAGATATTTTACACTCCCGCGCCGGACATCGTGCACGAATCTGCCGGGCATGCGCCGTTCATTGTCGATATCGACTACGCCGAGTTCCTGCAGCGCTTCGGGGAGATCGGCATGAAAGCAATCGCCACCCAGGCGGACCTGGAGGTCTACGAGGCGATCCGTCACCTGTCGATACTCAAGGGTTGTGCCAGCAGTAGCGCCGGGGAAATTGAACAGGCCGAGGCGGAACTGCGGCGCCTGGATGCGGCGAACACAGAATCCTCCGAAGCCAGCCTGCTGACACGCCTGCACTGGTGGACGGTAGAATATGGACTGGTCGGTGAGGTTGACGACTACCGCATTTTTGGCGCCGGTCTGCTGTCTTCCCTGGGGGAAAGCCGACACTGCCTGGACGATGACCAGGTGCGCAAAGTACCGCTTACGGTGAACGCGGTCAGTCAGCCCTACGATATTACCCGGCAACAACCGCAGCTCTTTGTTACCAAGAGCTGCAAACACCTGAGCCAGGTACTGGAGGAATTTGCCGCCTCCATGTGCTTTCGCCGCGGTGGCGCACAATCCCTGCGTACAGCCATCGCCGCCGCGAGTGTTTGCACAGCACAGTATGACACCGGCACGCAGGTAAGCGGCGTAATCAGCAATGTAATGGTCGATGCCGTAGGTAATGCTACATACCTGCAAACCACCGGTCCCACCCAATTGGCCTGGGGCAATCAGGAAATTTTCGGCCACGGGGTTGATCATCACGCACAGGGCTTCGGTTCCCCTGTCGGGTATTTGAAGGATTTCAGCCGCTGCCTGTCCCATTACACCATCGACGAACTCAAGGCACACAATATTGCCATCGGCGAGCGAGCAAAGCTCGAATACCTGTCGGGCATCACCGTCGAGGGTTGCCTGAAGCATGTGTTCCGGCAGGAGCAGCGCAACCTGATATTAAGTTTCGAAGACTGCCGCGTGACAGATCTCTCCGGCAAGGTACTGTTCGACCCGTCCTGGGGTATCTATGACATGGCCGTGGGATCGCGCATTGTGTCGGTGTATGGCGGCGTGGCCGATCGCGAAAAGCTGCAGCTGTATAAACCCACCCCGACAACCGAAACCCCGCAGCTTGCACAGGACGCGCAACTGATGGCTCTGTATGCGACTGTGGACGAGATCAATCGCGGCACGCAGGCATTGACCGCGAAAAGCCGGGAGCAGCTATTGCACGCCATTGAGGCCTACCCCGAGGAGTGGTTGCTGATGCTGGAAATGTTGTCTCTTGGGGATGAGGGCCTGGAACAACCGCTACGAACTGCACTGGCCCCGTGTCTGGACGCGCAGCCGGATCTGGCGGCCCTGATACAAACCTGACTACAGCGGAATATTTCCTGGCGCATCGCCCACTGTATCGGAAATTGAAAACGAAAGATGATTGACATTATCTTTTTCAAAGATAATGTTGGTACTATTGGCGCCGTGGTTTGCGGCTGTTAATAATAAAAGTGAGGTCAGTTCAATGTTGCAGGAATTCAAAAAGTTCGCAATGCGCGGAAACGTTGTTGATATGGCGGTGGGTATCATTATCGGTGGCGCATTCGGCACTATTGTCAAGAGTCTCGTCGCCGATGTCATTATGCCTCCAATAGGGTTATTACTGGGTGGTGTGGATTTTTCCGATCTGTTTGCCACTCTCAAAGAGGGCTCTACGGCTGGCCCCTATGCAACGCTGGCTGCAGCTCAGGAGGCTGGCGCCGTCACCATCAGTTACGGCTTATTTTTAAACTCGGTCATTAGTTTTCTTATCGTCGCCTTCGCAGTTTTTTTGCTGATTAAAGCTATCAATAAGATGCAAACCGAGGAAGAAGCACCTCCCGAAGAGCCCACCACCAAAGATTGCCCTTTCTGCATGACCAGTATCGCAATTAAGGCAACGAAGTGCCCGAACTGCACTTCACAGCTGCCTGATTAGTTAATCAGACGGCTGTATACCGATCGATTACGGTTTGCTGTTACGCTCATGTCTCGACAGGACAGCCTCGATTCTTACATCAGTTTACCTCGGCATATACCATTTCCATGGGTATACCGTGTGAATCCAGCTCGGGTGCTGCCGGCACGCTCACCCACTGCTGCGACATGGTAGCTACTACTGCGCAGACCAGCGCGTCCAGAATATCGTCTTTCGCCACCTCTTTTCTCAGGTAGGAAGATAGCGCCGATTCAACCAGGCTGTCGGCAGCCGGGAAAAGCGGTCTCAATACATCCAGCCTTTCATTAAATCCCGCCAATGTGCTCTTCTTGTGGATCATGGCATGCCCGCCCGCGAGCCCCCAGAAGCACAATTCGGGGTGTACCTCTCTAAACAGAGACCGCGCACTGCTATTTGTTCTCATGAGCGAGTCGACCTCATGAATCTTGGGCATTATGAAGAATGTCTGTTTGCTGGGAGACTTACCCGTTAGCGCCCTGCTCTGCGCTCTGGCATCGTCAAACTCGCGAGCCTGTAAAATGGCTCGGATTGGGGCCGGAAAGACGCTGGATCGACGGGGCGGCCCCAGTAATTTTCTTGCTGCCGTATCGCACTGCCTGGCTGTGCCGTCCCGGTCGCGCAAACCTATCGGGATATCAATGAATACCTGTTCTGCCTTTAGCGATGGACGCAGCAGGGACTCTACCGTGGGTACGACACCGAAGGTGTAATGTGCACCCACTATTCGCACATAGAACCAACCTGCTTTACACCCGTCTACTCCAATGTGCGCAGGGGTGCTCAATTCCAGAGGTCTTTAATCAGTGCACGGCCACTTGTCGACCAGTGCGCGGAATATCGCATCCACCGGCGATTCTGAGCCGTATTGCGGGTTGGCATTGATATACTGAATAAAAACACTCAGAGCCTGTCCACGGGTAACCTCGGGGGGCTCACACAATATGCCCCTGTGCCATTTAGGCCCAACCAGTGAATCGTCATAGTTAGCGGCACCCTCGAAAAACCCGTAGCAAAACGCGATGGCGACCTCATAATCATTATGTCCCGCCTCGATCGTACAGACGTCGACAAGATCGCTCGCCGTGTCCAGGCCCAAATCTTCGATCGAGTAACCGTCGCCCGGGGTAGCCCGCAGGCTGGCCGACGAGAGCAAACCGAGAGTCAGGACCAATCCCAGAATTCCAACCCAGCCTTTACCCTGCATAGTTCTCACTCCTCTGGCCGCCATCATTGTTGTGCCTGCTCGCGCAAACGCTGGTTTTCCGCTTCAAGCCTGAGGCGTTCATTTTCCGCCCTCAGCCGGGCATTTTCGTCGTCCGCGTCGCTTCGCTTCTCATGCTGGTCATAAATATAGCCACCCGCCGCACCAACTGCGGCGCCGATGGCTGCGCTCTCCCTGCTGGTACCCAGTACCGCACCCGCCAGGGCGCCAATTGCCGCACCGCTCCCTGTGCGCTTCTCAGTTTCATTCATAGCACAGCCGCCAAGGCCAAGCGCCAGGATCACGACCACCCCTCTGATGGGTAAAACCGACATAAATCGGGGGCAAAACATTTGCATCTTTGCTTTGGTTCGCATGGTGGGTAATCCCTCTCGTATTAGGCAATGCTGGATCCTGGTGGATAAACACTCAGGATAACTGAATGGGGTGCCGCGCATTACACAGTGCGGCAGTGCATTGTGGTGCTGCAAATTTAACGTATAGAAAGACATTAATCCACCTCACCGAATCGAATGTCTCATTGTGGTGCCTGGCCTTTGGAGTGCTATTCTAACAAAATCGGGGCCGAGGCCATGAGATTGAGACCGACCGGGCAAGGGTGATTGGATCAGTGAGTGGGAATTGGCGGGGTGGAGTTTTGAGTTTTTTGCTACAAGGCCTTTTCGCGTTGTTGGCGCTTCTGATTCTGGCCCTTCTGGTGGTGACCCTGTTGCGTATCCCCCTGGACCTGTCCCGCTATAAACCAGTGGCAGAGGAAACCCTCAGCGAGGCCCTTGGCCGCCGTGTGAGCATAGAGGGCAAGGTCGTGGTAACCACCTCCCTGTGGCCCTACTTCGAACTCGAGGGCCTGCATATAGCCAACCCATCGGAATTTCCCGAGGGGGATTTCGCCCTGATGGAGAAAGCCAGGGTCAGCGTCGGTTTGCTGCCGTTGTTACAGCGCAGAATTGAGATTCGGGAATTCCACGTCAGCGGTTTGACCCTGGACCTGGTGCGCAGCGCAGACGGCGCCGCGAACTGGGTGTTTGAGCAGTCCGCGCCCGAAGCCGAGGTCACCTCGGATCCCAATGCTGAAAAACCGCGTGATCACCCCATACGTACCGACATCCTCTCGGTTAATACATTAGAGCTCGAGAACATCCAAATCAGTTTTCACGACCAGGGCAAGGAACCCCTGGTCTTTGCCATGGAGAGTGCCCGGGGTGGCGCCCCTCTGGGTGAGCCCATGGAGTTGTCCATGCTGGGCATTCTGCTGGAGGAGCCGTTCACGCTGAAAATCAAGGCAGACTCACTGGGCGATTTCCTGGCGATGACGCGCTCGCGATTGGGTATGCGCCTGGATATCGCTAAAACCCGGTTCGAATTCGTCGGCCTCAGCGAAGCGTTGCGTGGTGGCCGCGGTACCGAATTGCAGTTGTCTGTGGCCGGGTCGGACTTGAGCAGCCTCGATGACCTGCTGCGCCTGGATTTACCCCCCCTGCAGAATTATCACCTGAAGGCCAATTTGCGGTCCGAGCCGGGCCGCCTGGAATTGAAATCTTTGGATGCCGGTGTTGGGGACAGTAAGCTGCAGGGTAGTATGCTCATCGACAGAACTGCCGCTGTGCCGTTCGCTACTCTCGATCTGAACTCACAACGCATTCAGTTGAATGATTTCGATACCGGGGACTGGTCAGCACAGGACCCGGGCGCAGCTACCCGTGTGTCCAAGAAGCCAGCAGACCCGTCGCCGGAAATAGATACTGACTCCCCCGCTGCGAGACAAAAACTGCTCAGCCAGGAGGCTCTGGCCAGGGCCAATGCCAGCCTCAGCATTACGGTTGACGAAGTGCTCTCCGGCGAAGACCGCCTGGGCAATTCGCAACTGAAGATATCCTTGCAAGACGGGCGTATACACATCGACCCGTTGCGCTTGCAGCTGCCCAAGTCCTCGCTGCAGCTGCAGGCTTCGCTCAAACCGGGACGGCGGGCCTCGGACGCGACACTGCGGCTGATAATCGATAACTTTGATTTCGGCGTGCTCACCCGGATTTCGAATCCCGAAAGCGATGCCGGCGGCACAGTGAATATGGATATCGACGTGGCTGCTTCGGCCAGCACCATACGCGGCATACTCAGCGGCGCCAATGGCTATCTGGACGTGGCCGCCAGGTTGGAGAACGTGAGTTCCAGCCTGGTGGACCTGTGGGCGGTTAACCTGCTGTCCGCCGTTGTCTCGTCCGCTATAAAGGATGACAAGCAACCTCAGATAAACTGCGCTATAAGCCGCTTTCGACTGGAAAACGGCCTGATGACGGCGGAGCAACTGGCCGTAGACACGTCGCGGATTCGTATCTGTGGCGAGGGCGAGATCAGTTTTGTGGATGAATCCTTCGACCTGGTGGTAAAACCGAACGCCAAGCGTCCGGAGTTTTTCAGCCTGGCGACGCCCCTGGCGGTACGGGGAAAATTCGACGACTTCCGGATCGGTATGAAGACAGGTATCCTGACCCTGGGCACCACCGCCACCAAGTTTGTCATCAGTCCGATTACCACACCCTTCAAGCGCCTGTTCAAGGACGACCTGCCTGAGGATGGTGCGGATATCTGCAGTCTGCCCATCGGGCCGCGAGAGCAGGTGCTTGAGCCTCTGCCAGGTTGCTGATCCTCGTTGAGCGCTGTGCACGCATAGCCGATGGCTGAACGTGTGATTTTGGAGACCGCCGGCTTGTCAGCCAGTGACGATGAGATCAGCGCAGTCTATAACGCCGGGTGCACCTACCTTAAATCCTTTGAAAATCTTGGGGATGAAACACTCATTGCAGACGCTGATGCCGCAGTAGTGTTCCTGCGTGACTTCGTAGAGCGTCACTACAGCCAATTGCGCCCGAATACCCTGATTTACGAGCATATACAAAACTGCAAAGACATCGGCCTGAAAGATGACAAGATCAAGGCCAACTTGATCGGTCCCATATTGATCTCTGCCAGCAATACCATGGGTATCTCATCCGCGTTCTTCCTGCGCAACCTGATCCGCTACCCGGACGTACGGCGCCGCCTGCAGGACAACCCTGCCCTGCTCGACAACGACACTGTGCTGCTGGAATTCCTGCGGCGCGACAATCATGTCAAGGCGCTCTCGCGGCACGCCCATGGAACGGTAAAAATCGGTGCGTTTGAGCTTGGCGAAGGCAGTTCGGTATGCCTGTTTTTCCCGGGCGCCAACCTGGACCCCACGCAATGGGTAAATCCACTGGCGATCGATTTCGACCGGGACCTCAACCAGCAGAACCACATTATCTTCGGTGGTGCCAGGCATGTGTGTATCGGTAAAACACTGGCCGTCGCCTTTTTACGACGGCTGGGCCAGGGCTTTATCCGCTACCTGCCGGACTCCGTGCATGTCAACGACGCCGAGATTGAAATGGACGGCAGTTGGGTAGCTGAAAGAATCATCACCAGGATGCCCATCAGTATCTGATCCAATGTTCCAACCCGCTGCTCCCCGAGTAAATTCCAGAGTAGTATTGTAGATCAGGCTCACTGGCTATTCCGGTAAGTCAAAAGACCAGGGTACCCCGTTGATATGGCCACCGCCATCTGCGTGGATGGTATTACCAGTGATATAGCCCGCGGCATCGGATGCAAGGAATACCGCCAGAGGAGCAATATCGCGCTCGCTGTCACCCAATCTTCCCATGGGATTCATATCGAGAATTTTCTGCGCCGCATCAGGAGCCATCTGGACATAGTTCTCCCAGGGTTCAGTGACCGCCGCAGGGCAGATAATGTTAGCGGTGATTCCGCATCGTCCCCATTCCGCTGCGGCCGTTCGGGTCAGGGTGCGCAGGGCCTCTTTGGAACTGTTATAACCCACAGTGTAGCGGTGCGCATTAATGCCGTTAAGGGAACACATACTTATAATGCGACCCCAGGCGTTGGCTTTCATGGAGGGAAACAGCTTCTGCATTGCCCACAGGGGAGCATGGTAATTGACCGTCGCGAGTTGTTCGATGCGCGCACTTTCCGTGTACTCTAGCCGAAGAAGCTGGCCATCACCCGAAGGGGTGGCGTTGTTCACCAGGATACCGATATCGCCGAAATCCCTGGTGGCTTCGTCAAGCCTGGCTTCGAGTTGCTCACGCTCGGCTACATTGGTTTGGAGAAATACTGCCCGCCCCTGGGGGCAATCACGATTGATCTCTTCGGCGGTCTCAGTCCCCGCATCGATACTCCGGCTGGCGATAATAACGGTGGCGCCCTCTGCCGCATACGCTCGTGCCACGCCCTTGCCGATACCGCGGCTTGCACCAGTGATAAAGGCGATTTTTCCCTGTAATTGCATTCAACTGACTTCCCCGTTAATTGTGCAACGAAGTAAAGCAGAACAATCGGGAATGAGCGAATTCCTGTGCATAATTCCTGAGCGCAATAGAGTTTATGATTGCGCCGCACATTCGATTTGAGGTCCAGCCGGGGGAGCAAATCAGCGATGACCTGGATAAAAGCCTGAATGGACAGAACATTGCGCCGATGCAGCTAGCGCAACCGTTTTCACTGCACCAGCGGACGTTTTACTGTTAGTTAAAAAAGGATGTCGCGGTTTCGGTGCACATCAGTTGAATACCTTCCTATCCGGATTGCGACGCAATTTGCGGAAGTAACTGAACTCCCAGGGGCGCAAGGCCACAATGATGCTGGTGCCAAAGCGCTCCTCCAGAGGCAGACCGGTATCGTCTTGATGCAGCTCATTAAATTCCGCCATCAAGCGTTCCATTTTTTTCATGATAGTGGCATTGGAGCCACGGGAGAGCATGCCATTGCGAAACAGTAGCTTTTCTCCGGCGCCGGTAAAAGATGAATGCATAAAGTCTTGTTGCACTTCCCGACCGAAGAAATCCTGTATTGGGCCATTTACAATCCAACGGAAGTCGTTTGCCACAATGACCCTGAAGCGGTTGAGTGGCAGTAGCTCGATGATCTTAAGCCGATCCAGTTTTGCCAGCAGTTGCACACATTCATATTCGTCCAGTTCATAAGCTTCGAGAATCTCGTCGTATGTCCAATGATTGAGGACACAGATCGCGACCAGCAGCAGCCTCGCGTTTTCCGCTACCTCGCGCTCCTGTTCAACAGTAAGCTGGTCGATCTTCTTTCTACCCTCTGCCATCTTCTGCACCAGGTCCGAGATCTCCAGTCCTACGAGCTGGCACAATTGTTCTAGCCTTGCCAGGGAGAGATTGGAACTCGAAAACAGTCGCTTGATGCTGCTTTCGGAGAGACCCAGGTGGCATGCCACCTGGGCGTAGGTGATGCCCTGTGCCTTGAGTTCGCGTTTCAGCGTGTTAAGCAGCGTGGGGGCCTGGCTCACATAAACCTCCTTAAAGTATCGAAATATAATACCTGGGGATCCCTATTGTAAGACTTTTTATTATATAGGTGCATTAAATAATTCTTTGCTGATACTGGTACCCGGTCATCCCGGAGAGTACCCGGGGTGCAATTAACTGCCACCAGTCAATGCGAGGAGCCTACTATGGCCAGTTTATGGAACAGCTTCAGATCCGGTGTTGCGGCACTGACGGCCGCACTTTCCCTTAGCCAGGGTGCCAGCGCTGCGGGCTTGATGACGCCGGCAGGCGCTGATCTTCCGGCGCTGCAGATCCGACAACATCACGTCAATGTCATTATTGAGGATGGCTATGCCGTCACCACGATCGAGCAGCAGTTTTTCAATCCACACAACCAGGTTCTGGAAGCAATTTACTCCTTTCCGGTGCCAGAACATGCCGCAGTCGGAGAGTTCACCTATTGGATCGATAACAGGGCGGTAACTGGCGAGGTCGTAGAAAAAGACCGGGGTGAGGAAATTTACCAACAGGAGAAGGCACAGGGCCGGGAAGCGGCGCTTGTCACACAGGAGGCGTACCGCTCCTTCGACAGCCGTGTTTATCCGGTCCGGGCGCAGGATAATGTTCGCATCCGCCTGGTGTATATGCAGCCGGTGCACGCAGACCTGGGTATCGGCCGCTATGTCTATCCGCTGGAAGATGGTGGAGTGGATGAAGAACGACTGGCCTTCTGGAATTACGAGGAGATGGTGCAGGAAGCGTTCAGTTTCAAGCTGCGCATGCGTTCTTCTTATCCCGTCGAGGAATTCCGCCTGCCTCAGCACCCGCAGGCGGCTGTAGTAAGAGAGAATGAGCAGACCTGGGAGGTTTCATTCAGCGCTGGCCAGCAGGCGGATGACTCTGCAGAGGGTTCGCTGGAGCCGCTCGCGAGTGCCTACCGGCTGAACAAGGATATCGTGGTGTACTGGCGGCACCAGCAGGGCTTGCCCGGTGCTGTCGATATGATTGCGCACAGGGCTCCCGGTAGCGGCCGCGGCACCTTCATGATGACCGTGACCCCCGGTGATGACCTATCAGACATCCAGGGTGGGCGCGACTGGGTGTTCGTACTGGATTTCTCCGGCTCCATGCAGGGCAAGTACCAGAGCCTGGTAGAGGGCGTTCGGAGGGGCCTCACCAAACTGCATACCGACGACCGGTTCCGCATCGTGCTGTTCAACAACCGCGCGCAGGAGCTCACCAAGGGCTATACGCCGGTCAGTAAAAACAATATCGACCACTACACCCGGAGATTGGACGGCATCAACCCGGAGGGCGGCACAAATCTCTATGCGGGCCTGGAACGGGGATTCATGGGCCTGGATGCCGATCGGCCCAGTGCTGTCATCCTGGTCACAGACGGTGTGGCCAATGTCGGTATGACCGAGAAAAAGGATTTTCTTTCCCTGCTTGAGAAACGCGATGTGCGCCTGTTCAGCTTCGTCATGGGCAACAGCGCCAACCGGCCCCTGCTGGAGGAGATGACCAGGGTGTCCAATGGCTTTGCCATGAATATCTCCAACAGCGATGATATCGCGGGTCGCCTGATGCAAACCGCTGACAAGCTGAGCCACGAGGCCTATCGCGATATCGATATCAAGGTGGCGGGAGTCAAGGTGAGGGACCTGACACCGGCAAAGTTCGGCTCTGTGTACCGCGGGCAGCAGTTGATTGTCTTCGGTCACTACTGGGGAGAGGGCCCCGCCGACGTGCGGATCAGCGGTAAGGTCTCTGGCGAAACCCGCGAATACGGAACACGTGTTGAATTCCCCACGCAAAGTACGCTGCACCCCGAATTGGAACGGTTATGGGCATTTGCCAGCATCGAGGATCTGCAGAACCGCATCGACTATCTCGGCCCGGACAGTGACAGCGAGCAGGCCATCGTCGACCTGGCAGTGGAGTACGGCCTGGTCACCCCTTATACCTCCATGCTCGTTGTGCGCGAGGAATTATTCGAACAGTACGGTATGGAACGCAACAATGCGCAGCGCGTGAGCAACGAGCAGGCGGCTCGCGAGCAGCGGGCATCCAATCCGGTAAGTAGTCACCGCCAGGATGTGGCTCAGCCGGCCTTTAATGGCAACCGCGCCTATCCCAAAAGCGGTGGCGGAGCGGTGGGACCATGGATGGTGCTGATACTGCTGCCACTTGTGCTGCTGGAGCTGAGATCCAGCCGACCCAAAGCCGGCTTACACAGGTCGTACCGATGACGCGTATTCCGCTCCTGTCCCTGCTGCTGGGCGCAGTTACCTTGCTGCTGATGGCGTCACCGCCTGCAATACATGAACTGCTTTATTTCGACACCCGGCAGCTACAGCAGGGTATGCCCCTGGGTATTATTACGGCGCACTGGATACACGCAGACGGCGAACACCTGGCGTGGAATCTCGGCGCGCTGTTACTGATTGCACCGTTAATTGAAATGCATTCCCGCACCCTGTTGTGGTCCAGTCTCCTTGCCGGTACGGTATGCGTTGATCTGCTGCTGATATCACCCTGGAGTGACCTGCAGCGTTATTGTGGGCTATCCGGAGTACTGAATACGCTGTTCGGGACGCTGCTCTACCTGTACTGGCGGCGAACGCGCTCACCAGTAGTTGTAATTGTCAGCTTTCTCGCGGTGGTAAAGATCGCGCTGGAAGTGATATCAGGGCAGGCTTTGTTCACCGATTTCGGTTGGCCGCCGTTTGCCATAGCTCATCTTGCAGGCATACTGGCTACGCCACTGGCGATCTGGTGTGCTTGCCATCTAAAAAGCAGGCAATGCCGCATGGCCACAACTGCTGCGAGGAGTGTTCATGGGGATCTGGTCACGGGCGAGTGAGATCGCCGAGGTAACACCACTGGAGAGGAACCGCTACGTAGACTTCCTGCGTGCGGTGTCCATCGTCTTTGTCATTACCGGTCACTGGCTGATTACCACCGCCGTATGGGATGCCGGAAATGATACCCTGCGCCCCGT
>Ga0316191_10001838_pt1 | contig 15171 bp, 9 predicted proteins | sample Eddworburr2cm_MG_FD_204928 | JGI IMG/M metagenome (GOLD analysis project Ga0316191, IMG submission 204928) | Coastal sediment microbial communities from Maine, United States - Eddy worm burrow 2 cm | ecosystem: Environmental > Aquatic > Marine > Coastal > Sediment | place: USA: Maine | collected...
ATCGGGACCGAGGATCACCGGCATATCACCGGTGAAGTCGACGGTGCCGAAAGCGTAGGCGTTGTCATGGATGTTGGAGGGGTGCAGACCGGCTTCGCCGCCATCTTTGCGCGCCCATTGGGGTTTCGGGCCGTTCAGTCGCACCCCGGTGCGGCTTGAGTTGTAGTGCACCTCCCATTGGGTGGCGAAGAACTCCTTGATGTCAGCATCGGTAAAAAAATCCGGTGCCCCGTGGGGCCCGTAGATAACCCGCAACTCAACCTGATTTCCCAGCTCCGGGATCAATGCCGGGTTACACACGGAGATGCTGGCCGGCTCAGTCGCCGCCTGCAGATTCAACACATCACCGGCACGCAGGGCACGGCCGTTATGGCCACCGAACTGACCCAGGGTGAAGGTTGATCGCGAACCCAGATAGGCGGGGCAGTCGATACCGCCACTCACCGCCAGGTAACTGCGCGCGCCTGCGTTTTGAATCCGGCCTAACACCAATGTCTGGCCGGCTTGAATATCGATAAGCTGATGGCACGGGACAGCTTCACTATCCAGTTTGGCATCGATGGCTGCGCCGCTGATTACCACCCGGGTGGCACAGCTGAACTGCAGAGTCGGCCCCTGCATGGTGATCTCAAGCCCGGCCGCAGCGTCGGGATTATTGAGTAAGCGGTTGCCCAGACGAAACGAGTAACTGTCGAAAGGACCCGATGGAGGGACACCCACATCCCAATGGCCGCGACGCCCCGGGTAGTCCTGAATAGTGGTCTGGGTACCGCCCTGCAGGACGTCGATTCGCGCCGGTTGATAGCAGAACTGATTCAGGTAACGGGTGGTCACCTCACCGCGCAGCAGGCTGGGATCGCGAGTCAGCGCACGCAGGTAACCCAGGTTGGTTACGCTGCCGTAGAGGCGGATTGCATCCAGGGTGTCTTGCAGCTTTGTCAGTGCGCTGGCGCGGCTGGGTGCATGCACGATCACCTTCGCCAGCATGGGATCAAAATAGTGCGGCACTTCAATGCCCGCCTCGACCCAGTGATCGATACGAATGCCCTCGCCATCAGGGAAGGCAACGTCGGTCAATAAACCAGCACTGGGGCGGAAATCGAGGTATGGGTCTTCAGCGTAAAGCCGTACCTGGATGGCATGACCTCGAGGTGCCAGCTGCGACCGCCTGGATTCGAGATCCAGCGCTTCGCCGGCAGCCTGGCGTACCATCCACTCCACCAGGTCGATACCATAGACCTCCTCAGTGACACCATGCTCAACCTGCAAGCGGGTGTTCACCTCCAGGAAGTAGAACTGCCGGGTATCGGCATCGAAAATGAATTCGACTGTGCCGGCATTGCGGTAGTTGACGCTGGCGAGCAAGGTCTCGGCGGTGCTGTAAAGTTTCTGGCGTACCGCATCGCTGAGGTTAGGGGCCGGGCACTCCTCTACTACTTTCTGATTGCGCCGTTGACTGGAACAGTCCCGCTCCCCCAACGCCAGTGCGCCACCCTGTCCGTCACCAAACATCTGTACTTCAATATGGCGGGCACGAGTGATAAATTTCTCCAGGAATACGCTATCGTCAGAGAAATTGTTGGCCCCCAGGCGCTTGACCGTCTCGTAGGCGCCCTCCAGTTCGGCTTCATCCTGACACAGCTGCATACCGATGCCGCCGCCCCCGGCGGTACTTTTAAGCATAACCGGATAGCCGATGCGAGCGGCTTCAGTGCGTGCCGCATCGAGATCGGCCAGCAGGTCAGAACCGGGCAGCAGCGGAACCTGCGCGGCCTCGGCCAACTCACGCGCACGGTGTTTCAGACCGAAAGAGAGCATCTGTTCCGGAGTAGGACCGATAAAAACCAGACCCTCAACTTCACAGCGACGCACAAAATCGGCATTTTCACTCAGGAAACCATAGCCCGGATGAATCGCCCGGGCGCCACTTTCGGCCGCGATCCTGAGCAGTTTTTCCACATCAAGATAGGTTTGAGAGGCATCCCCCTCCCCCAGCGAATAGGACTCGTCGGCATGGCGAACATGAAGACTTTCCACGTCGCTTTCAGCGTAGACCGCGACAGAGCCAACCCCTAGTGCCTTCAGGGTACGGATGATACGGGTCGCGATGGCGCCCCGGTTTGCGATCAAGATTTTGGTAAACATAAGAGAGAACCTTTTACGGGCCGTCCCGCTATGATTCATACCCTCAGAGGTCGTCCACTGAAAGGGCTTTAGGCTATTGTCGCGTTAGTGATCCCATACCAGCAACTCAACCGCAGTCGGGTTGTAACCATTACAGGGATTGTTCAATTGCGGGCAGTTGGAAATCAGAACAACTACATCCATTTTGGCGGTTAACTCGACATATTTGCCCGGGGCGGAGATGCCATCCTCAAAGGTCAAGCCGCCGTCCTCGGTAACAGGAACGTTCATAAAGAAGTTGATGTTATGGCTGATATCCCGCTTACCGATGCCGAACTCGGGACGCTCGGCGATGGCCAGCATCCAGCTGTCACGGCAGGCGTGCATGCAACGCTTTTCCAGGTCGTAGCGCACCGTGTTGCTTTCGGTCGCACAGGCGCCGCCAAGGGTGTCATGGCGACCGCAGGTATCGGCAACGATCTCCAGCATTGGATTGTTCTCATTGGAACGCAAGACGCTGCCGCTGGTCAGGTAAACATTGCCCTGCTCGCGGATGGTATCCATGGCACTGTAGCGTTCGCCTGGATCGTCGGCGTTGTAAAACAGGGTATCAGCCGCCTGATTACCCTCCAGGTCGAGGATGCGCAGGGTTTGCCCTGCGTTAACCCGGCCAATGTAGTAATCACCGGCATCGATCACCTGGCGCAGTGTGGCCTGATCCGGCTTACGTGAGCTTGTGGTCTGCATCACTTGTCCTTATCCCTGTCCCAGGTGATACAGCGCGTTATTGGCAAAGCCCCGCTGGTTCTCGGCTCGAAAGTTACGGCAGTAATCATCGTCGCTGACGGCAGCTGCCTGAACCAGGCTGATCGATACAGGCGAGGCCGGATACTCGGCCTTGCGGTTGAGCGGATGGGGACAACTGTGCAGCAGCACCAGGGTATCCATTTCAAAACGCAGGCTGATACGACTGCCAGCTTGACTGTGGTCCAGAACAAGTTTCAGCTTACCCTCGGCGTCCGTCACCACCTTGCTGAAAAGATTGAGGTTGGCGGCCAGATCGGCGCGGCCCAGGCCGTACTTGGCCAGTTCAACAAGGAAGGCGTCGTGACCGTTCTGGTGCCATTCATTGCGATCATTCTGGTAATCCCGGGCACCCCATATTGCCGCCACCTGATCGGCACGAGAGTTGCCGCAGACCGTCTCATGCCAGCCCAGGCTGTCCTCTACGATGGAAGCAAAAATCCGCCCCATATCGGAGTAGAGACAATTACCGCGAGTGAGCTTGAAGGTGTGCTGGCACTTGAGTGTATCGGGGGCGTTGTAGCGCTCCAGCAGGTTATCCGGGTTGTAAAACAGCATCCCGATATTGGCGCCACCGCTCATATCGGTCAGCGTCATCTGGATCCCCTTGCGCAGCCGTAACGACCAGTGGCAGCCAGGCGCCAGGGTGGTGCTGTAATGTGGTTGATTCATCGAACCGAACTCTTCGCAATCTGTCGATTATACCGCAATCGGTATGGGTGCCGGGCGCAGGTTGTCATCAATGGCTTGATAGGTTTCGGGATCCATCTTCCCTACCGGCAGGTCGTAGGTAATGCTGGCACCGTACGCGTTGGGGGCCTGCGGATCATGGCGGAGCTTGTCGAACACCCACAGGCGGGTCCCCAGAAAGAACCCTTCTTTGAGATCATGAGTCACCATGAAAATAGTCAGCTTGTGTTCACGCCAAAGACGCTGCACCAACTGATGCATCTCCGCACGGATACCCGGGTCCAGCGCCCCGAAAGGTTCGTCCAGCAGCAGAACGCGAGGCTTGCCCAACAACGCCTGGGCAATCGCCAGCCGCTGTTTCATGCCCCCGGAGAGCTGGTGCGGATACTGTTTCAAGGCATGCCCCAGACCCACCTCTTCGAGTAGCCGGGTGGCTTCCGTGCGCGCCGCACGCTTGGCCTGACCAAACAGATAGCCGCTGATCCCCCTGCGCTGAAAGGCCTTGGCGGCCATCACGTTTTCCAGCACCGTCATATGGGGAAACACCGAGTACTGCTGGAATACGATGCCACGGTCGGGTCCCGGCTCCTGCGGTATAGGCTTGCCATCGATCAGCAACTCACCCCGCGTCTGGTTCTGGGTGCCCAACAGCAGGTTCAAAAAGGTGCTCTTGCCACAGCCAGAGGCACCGACCATGGTGATGAATTCACCCTCCTCCACCTCGAGATTGAGCCGTTCAAGCACCACATTGTCGCCATACTCTTTCCACAAATTAATTGCTTCGATCATGATCGACCTCCATGAACGTCCCATGGATACAGACGGGTGTTGAGCCATGCCAACAACTGATCGAACATAAACGCCAGCAATGTAATCCAGGCCACATAGGGCAGGATCACATCCATGGACATATACCGCCGCACCAGAAAAATCCGATAGCCCAGGCCATCGGTGGCGGCGATCGCCTCGGCGGCTATCAGGAACAACCAGCCAGCTCCCAGAGACAGGCGCACCGCGTCGATCAGTTTCGGCATCAGTTGCGGCAGCAGTACCCGCACCAGGATCTGGGAAGTGTTGGCACCCAGGGTTTGCGCTTTCACCAGTTGCTCGGAGGGGATCTCCAGGGTACGGCGCTGTATATCGCGAGCGATAAAGGGCGTGATGCCGATGGCGATCAGCACCACCTTGGACAATTCACCCAGACCGAAAACAATAAACAGCACAGGTAACAGCGCCAGCGGCGGGATCAGCGAGGTCACCGTCAACAGTGGCGACAGACCCGCTGCGATCAACGGCAGCGCCCCTGTCAGCAGCCCGATCATCAATCCGAGGACGGCTGCGATCAGCACACCCAGGGATAAACGTGTCAGGCTGCTGGCAGTATCCACCCACAACAGGTAGTCGCCACTGCGCTTGTTCGGTTCGAACGCCATCCGATCAATTGCAGTGCCGATCTGCTCGAAGCCCGGCAATAACTTATCGTTGGGATTGAGTTCAAGGCGTGCATCGGAACCAACCATATAAAGGATCACCAGCAATACGAATGGCAGCAATCCCAGCATCAGGTTGAACACCGGCGCGGGCTTGTAATTGATCATACGTTTCATTGAACCGCTCCCGTCTCTGTTTAATCGGTCAACGGTTTAAAGCTTGCCGTCGGCGGCCATCTGCATGTAGCTCGGGTCGAAGCGCAGTTTGACGTTGCTCGCATCACCGTAGATTCCTGCAGGGGTTTCAATTCCGATGAAGCCGGCGTCAGGTGCACCTTCGCCCAACAAGCCATGTTTAAAGGAGAACTCGGCCACGTTTTGCATGGTGCTGACCAGCTGCTTGCTACCGGTAAGTTCCAGGGCTGCGGTGGGGGTGTAGAACATCTCGGTACTCGCCAGCTGAGCATCGTATCCAGCCAGATCGGTAGCGGAAGCCTCGGCCATGGCGGTACGGGCAGCAATACCCTTGTCACCGGCAGCACTCATGGTTGCCATGATTTCGTACCAGGCACCGGTCAGGGCTTTGCCCAGCTTGGGGTTTTTCTTGAGAGTCTCGGTGTTGATCACCAGCAGATCGATGATCTCACCCGGAATCTGGGAAGAATCAAACACTTTATGGCTGTTGGGCATACTGAGAATTTCGTTCAGCAGCGGGTTCCAGGTGGTCACCGCAGTAACGTCGTCAGTACCGTAAATCGCTACCATATCGGCGTCAGAGGTGTTGACTACCTTAATATCGCGCTCGGATAAGCCCACTGTATCGAGCCCACGGGCCAGCAGGTAATGGGACACGCTCAATTCCACCAGGTTGACACTCTGCCCCTTGATATCAGCGAGAGAGTCGGTTCCTTTCAGGACCACCCCGTCATTACCGTTGGAGAAGTCGCCCACGATCAGCGCGGTGCTGTCGACGCCGCCGGCGGCGGGAATAGTCAGCGCATCCATGTTGGTCATGGTGCAGGCATCAAACTGACCAGAGGTGTATTGGTTGATCGACTCGATATAATCGTTGATCTGCACCACATCGATATCAATGTCGTACTTGTCCGCCCATTTTTTTACAATCCCCTGCTCGTCGCCATAGGCCCAGGGCATCCAGCCGACGTAGATCGACCAACAAATTTTGAAGTTGTCACGGGCCAGTGCATTGCCGGAAAGCAGCACAGACAGGGCCAGAACAAGGAGTTGTTTCGTAAGGAGTTGCTTCATGAGGTACCTCTCAGGTTAACCATCGATTACACAGAGCACTCTCGGCAATACGCCAACTCAAGTCTCCCGGGCTTTTATCCCGCCGTGTAACCTTTGCCTGAAAGGTCGAGTGCTCTCGGACCAGTCACTGCTTCATATGCAGCCGGAACCCTAGCGCTCTATTGTGTGGTGCCGTCTTACCAAGAGTACGGACATGTTCAATAAAGCATCATCCGTGCCAGTAAACGTATTCTATTTAAAAACAACTACTTGTACTTTTTACAACAAACTCGGTCTTTACATAGCGCACCACAACAGTGCTTGACGACCATTTTCAGTGCAGAAAATGAGAGGGGTTCGCTCATCGCGAAAGACCAGGGACAGACCACGATTAAATAGTCACTCATAAAATACATTCTGGTCTGTCCCCGACTACCGACTACGATTAATCAGGTACAGTAATAAAGCTAATTACAGCTAGTTAAAAACCTTCCAGTACAATCTTTCCGACAGCTTTACCAGACTCCAACTCTTCATGAGCGGCTCTCAGGTTGTCGGCATTGATGATGCCGAGGTTTTTACCCACGGTGGTCTGGATATAGCCCTGGTCAACCAGGTCTGATACACGATTCAGCAATTTGCTTTGCTCGTCCATATCAGTCGCGTTAAACATGGAGCGTGCAAACATAAACTCGATGTGTAGCGACTGGCTCTTTGGCTTCAGCTTCATCACATCCAGGGGCCTGGCAGGGTCATCGATCATGGCAATCTTGCCAAAAGGCGCCAGCAGTTCTGTATAGCGCTCGAAATAGGATTCCGTGCTATTCAGGCTGGCAACATGTGTCACCTGGCCGATACCCAAATCCTCAATTTGCGGTTGAAGCGGTTTGGTATGATCAATGACATGATGCGCTCCGAGCTTCGTCACCCAGGCTTGCGAGCTTTCGCGTGATGCGGTGGCGATAATCGTGGCGCCGGTAATAGCTTTGGCTATCTGAATCAAAATAGAGCCAACCCCACCGGCTGCACCAATAACCAAAATGACTTCATCTGATTTCTCTTTTGCATCCGGGCGTTGCTGCTTGATAGACAGATGTTCAAACAGCATTTCCCAGGCGGTGATTGCTGTTAGTGGTAGCGCGGCGGCTTCAGCATCAGACAGGCTTTTGGGCTTGCTGCCGACAAGGCGTTCGTCAACCAGCTGATATTCGGCATTGCTGCCCTGGCGATTGAGATCGCCGGCATAAAAGACCACGTCACCCGGCTTGAATTGCGCAGCCTCCTCGCCTGTCGCGACAACCTCACCCACGGCATCCCAGCCAATCACCTTGTATTCACCTTCCGCGGGAGAGACTTTTTGACGAATTTTGTAATCCACCGGATTAACCGCAATCGCCTTGACCTTAACGAGTAAGTCGCGCCCGCTTGCAACAGGCTGAGGCAGCTCGATATCGGTTAAAGACTCAGGGTCATTGATAGGCAGGGATTTGCTATAGCCAACAGCTTTCATGGTGATTCTCCAGTTGATTACTTTTGGTGGACGAAATAGTAGATCTTGATTGCCCCGCATTAAACAGCACAATAGTAAATTCTTTATATAAATATTAGACAATATGCTGTTGGAAGATCTTCAAGTCGTCCTCAAAGTAGCTGAATTTCGCAGCATCACCACTGCAGCAACCCGTTTGGATATGCGCACCCCGGCTGAACTATGGCTTGTCTGCCCGGGCAGACAGTCGATTACACCAGCTGCCCGTCTACTCAGAGATGCTTTCAAAAAAAAAGAGTACCGGGATTTTGAATCAATTGGCTGAAAAAGGTATTTTGGACGACAGCATTCTTAACTGGAGTTGGAATTATTTTTGGCTCTAACTACCTGCAACAACTGTCAGGAATATTTAACTTCATGGCTGCAGTAACGATACCTGGCAATGAGTAGCCCGAGACAAGCTGCATCTTCCGCTATCTAATGACAATTTTTATTGTACTGGTTGCACATCAGGCGATGTACCATCTCTGCACCGGGAGATTGCAAACATAAATGAAGAAGAGTCTGTTCATTAAAGCAGTATTGCTGTTGTCCTGTCTGTTCGCACCTGGCACCCTGCTGGCCAATGGCACGGCAGTGGTCTCGACCGAACATGCGACGGTCACACTGCTGAGCGAGCAGGTAAACGCCGCACCGGACCAGACCCTGTGGCTCGCGCTGCGTTTCGAACTGATCCCGCACTGGCATATCTACTGGCGAAATCCGGGCGCCTCGGGCAGTGCGCCGGTTATCCGCTGGACGCTGCCGCAAGGCTGGGAGATCGGAGAGATACACTGGCCGGTGCCAAAGCGAATACAGGTAGGGCCGCTGACCAACTATGGCTACGAGGAAGACGTCACTTTACTTGTGCCTGTCGAGTTACCCCCGGGTGCATTGCTTGCAGGCCCGCAGACCATCATCGCTGACGCCGAATGGCTGGTGTGCCGTGTCGAGTGCATTCCTGAAGACGGTCGTCTCACACTCGAACTCAATAACACCGACAGCGATCCCATCATGGCCACCGAAACGCGTGAGCTGTTCTCCGCAGCCCGGGCTCGATGGCCTGAGGCAAAGACGCTGATGGGCCACTATCGCCTGGCGGGTGACACGCTGGCGATCTCAGTCGCTATGTCAGACACGCTGTCATCTGCCCCTGCCGATGTCTGGTTCGCAGCCAGCGAGTGGGGACCTGTTGATGCCAGCGGTGTGCAACAGTGGCAGCGGACCGGGACGGCAGTGACACTCACAGTGCCGCTCGGCGATGTGCCTCCCGCGGCTGATATCCCGCTGCAAGGCCTGCTGGTAGTGGAATCGGAACACGAGGGTACGCCGGTGCGCAGCGGCTATCAGGTACAGCTGGCAGCGCAGCCGCTGGCAACGGGAAACCTGAGTCTGATGACAGCCCTGCTGTTTGCCTTCCTCGGCGGACTGATACTCAACATCATGCCCTGCGTCCTGCCCGTTTTGAGCATAAAAATACTGGGCTTCGTCAGAGAAGCCGGCGCAAATCAGCAGCGTCTCACATTTCATGGTCTGGCCTATGCCAGCGGTGTACTGGCCAGTTTTACCGTGCTGGCGACCGTCCTGTTGATGCTGCGCGCAGGCGGCGCATCACTGGGCTGGGGGTTCCAGCTGCAGTCTCCGCTGCTGGTGACCCTGCTGACCTACCTGATGCTGCTGGTGGGCCTTAACCTGTCCGGTGTCTTTTCTGTTGGCGGCAGACTTATGGCTGCTGGCCAGTCCTTAACCGCGTCCAGCGGACTCGTCAATACCTTCGCCACCGGCGTGCTGGCCGCCATAGTAGCCAGCCCGTGTACTGCGCCCTTCATGGGAGCAGCCCTGGGTTTCGCGATCACCCGTCCGGGCTGGCAGGCACTGGCTGTTTTTCTCACCCTCGGTGCCGGCTTTGCACTGCCCGTATTGCTACTGAGTCTGTTCCCAGCCTGGCTCAAGTTCATCCCCAGACCGGGACACTGGATGAAAACCTTCCAGCAGGTACTGGCCTTCCCCATGTTCGCCACTGCGGCGTGGCTGCTGTGGGTGCTCAGCCAGCAGACGGATGCACGGAGCTATGCCGGTGTACTGGCGGGACTGGTGGCGGTTGCCTTCGCGGCGTGGCTATACGGCCAGTGGAAACCGGGTAACTGGCGACTCGGGCTGCTGGGTGCTGGCCTGGCGGCAGCCCTGGCGCTGGCCATCGGTCCGATGCTTGCCCCGGATGCACCTGCGCATTCCCGCGCCGCCTTGCGGGACGACAGACCCTGGTCAGAGGAACTGGTGCAGGAACTCAATGCTGCAGGACGACCGGTATTCGTCAACTTCACTGCGGCCTGGTGCATCACTTGCAAGGTCAATGAACAGCTGGCCCTGTCCACGGACAACACCCGGCAGCTGTTCGAAACCCGCTCCGTGGCCTACCTGGTGGCCGACTGGACCCGGCGCGACCCCGCGATAAGCCAACAGCTGGAACGCTATGGTCGCAGCGGTGTCCCTCTCTATCTGTTGTATTCACCGACTACCGGGCAACCGCTGGTGTTGCCACAGCTGCTAACTGAAGGCATCGTAGCCGAAGCCATCCACGCACTTTGAAAACAGGAGAAGAATCATGCTCAAACAGTTTTTCCAGACGACGTTCATCATGCTTGCCTTGTATTCCTGCGGATCGGGGGCGGCGTTGCGCATTGGTGAGCCGGCGCCTTACTTCGAGGGCGTCGACAGCAGCGGGAAGGTCCAGCGGCTGGCAGATTACCGCGGCAAAATCGTGGTACTGGAATGGACCAATCATGACTGCCCGTTCGTGCGCAAGCACTACGGCGCCGGCAATATGCAGGACCAGCAGCGACAGGCAGCCACACAGGGCGTTGTCTGGCTGTCCGTTATTTCCTCGGCTCCCGGCAAGCAGGGCCATGTAAGCCCCGCGGAGGCTGACGAACTCACCCGCAACCGCAACGCACAACCCCATGCGGTCATTCTCGATAGCGGGGGCAAGATCGGCCGCAGCTACAATGCCAAAACCACACCGCATATGTACATCATCGATGCAGCAGGCAAACTGGTTTACATGGGCGGCATCGACAGCATCACCAGCAGCAACCCGGATGATATCTCCCGGGCCACGCAATATGTACACGTCGCCTTGCAGGAAATGGCAGCCGGCAAACCCGTCAGTACGGCAGTGACGAAGCCCTACGGCTGTTCTGTCAAGTACTAGTGTCTCCTGCAGACAGTTCTGCAACGGCGGGGGCATTGCAGGGAGTCGATGCAAAAGCAGACATCCACAGGTACAGAAAATCCCGCTATTGGGGGATTCCTGTTAGTTGACTATCGAACCATGACTTGCCGTTCACCAGGTTTCTGTGAACTTCCTGGTTGCAACTTCGGACGCTCCCCATCCTGCAATTGCGCGTCTGTTGTCGCCACAACCGGGCATTTACCGCACCAGATCATCAGGCAATAAAAAACCCGCCGAAGCGGGTTAATTTGGAGCTATGCAGATTTATTTCTTCGGGCAAATCCCAGACCTGCAAGGCCGATGCCTAAGAGTGCGAGAGAGGCAGGTTCGGGGGCTGCTACCGGATCAACTACATTGGTAAGCACAAACTTGAAGTCGTTGTAGTCCAGATCGCCACCCCCATACAAATCTTCAAATCCCACCCAAGTGAGATACTCTCCGTCCACTAACGATGTAGTCGCAAAAGCGTGTGCCAGACCGTCCGGATTGCGGGTACCGACGCCCGTAAAAAAACTCAGCTGAGTGTTTTGTACATCTAGTCGAAACACCAGTTCAGTGCCGACCGTAAACTCGCCCAGGTCTACCAGGCTGCCATCAACGGGACTGTACTTGTTGAAAATCTCGTCAGTACCCCAATCGCTAGCTGAATCCAGGTAAAGCGTATTGAAGTACCCGGCATCACTGCCCAGAAATCCCGCCCTGACGTGGCCATCCCCGACCACGAGTAAACTGCCTCCAAGAATCGGGGTATCAAGCATAAGACTCGCCTGCGCGGTCTGCAGAGAAAACAGCAGACATAATGATGTAGTTACACTTGCCAGGTGCTTCTTGCGTGCGATGGATCTGATTAGTTGTGTTAACACGCTTTAATACCTCTGCTGGCTTGTATTGCTCATGTTAATTAACATGCAATTTTAGCGCCATATCAGCAAGCACCTGAAAGCATTATATATAACTACTATTGATGTGTTGACTAAGTTTTATATGTAAAAAAAGCTGACAGAGTTCTACAAGTTACAGCCTACTCTGTTAAGTCAGAATGTTGCTATCTGAGACACATGCAGGTTGGCTGCTACAGAAGGACCAGTTGTTGCGGTCTCCTGCTGTTTCACCCAGCCAAATATAGACTACCCCTCCCCCGCTAACCGTATACCACCAAACGCTAAAAGACCTGAATGGGTCGAAAATTGCCGAACAGAGTCCGGCTTGGAAACGACCGCTTTCAGGGACTTTTATGCAAGAACTTACACTGTATGACCGGGTTGGGTGTGCGCCGTGCAAAGGCGGCATTTTCCAGTGGGTGAGAGTCCCACCCGGCAATTTCGCTCCAGCCGGAAGTAATCGAAGCAGTCATGGAGGTAACGAAGTGGCTGAAGCCTCTGATGTAACGGGTCACATAACCATTTGATGATCTCTATCGAATGAGCAACACTCATATGAGCTAATAATAGTAATCTTCCGGAATTACCCCAAATGAAAAACAAACACACTCCCGATTTTGCATCAACGATGGCTTTTAAACCCGGGCTGTGGACACAGTGGCTGATCGTTGTGCTGTGTCTGCTATGGCCACTGGTTCCAACGGCTGCGGATTTGGATGAGTACCTGCGCGATGCTCAGGCCTATCTCGATAAGGGTGAAATCAATGCCGCCGTTATTCAGCTGAAGAATGCGCTACTGGTTAATCCTGATAACAGGAAAGCACGCCTACTGCTAGGCAAGGCCTATATTCAACAAAAGGATGGTCTCTCAGCCGAAAAGGAACTGCTCCGCGCACAGGAACTGGGGGCAGTGCGTGAGGCTGTGCTTGTGCCCCTTGGGCGTGCCTTGCTGATGACGGGGCAGCACGACAAGCTGCTCCAGACGATTACCCGTGAAGCAGGTGATTCCGAGGCACTCCAGATTGACATCCTGCTGCTGCAGGGTCAGGCCTACCTGGGAACCGGCAAACAGGCGATGGCGGATGAGAAATTTTCCGCGGCACTCGATCTGCAACCGGGCGCAGCCGAGGCCCTGCTCGGCAAGGGGCATATCGCCTATCTTAACCAGGATACGGTCGGCGCCACCGACCTGGTCGACCAGGCCCTTTCCAATGAACCGGGTAATGTCGATGCCTGGACCCTCAAAGGCGGGTTGCTGCGTCGTGCAGGCCGACCACAGGAAGCTGCAACGGCCCTTGGGAAGGCCATCGAGCTCGATCCAGACAACGTACCGGCCCGCGTGGGACGGGCCACGGTACGTCTCGCGCTCGGCGAACCAGACCAGGCCAATGCCGATATCGACTGGTTGCTGGAAACGCATCCCGATCTGTATCTGTCCCATTACCTCAAGGCACTGCTCCAGTACCAACAGCAGCAACTGGAACCGGCACAGGAGTCAGTCCAGCTAGCACTCAAACAGGCGCCCGCTCATCTGCCCAGTCAACTGCTGGCCGGAACCATTGCCTATCAGCGGGGGCAGCTAAACCAGGCCGAGAAGTATTTGCTTGCCTACCGGGATAGTGCCCCCGGGAATCCTCTGGCTGCCAAGCTGCTGGCCGCCATCCACCTGAAACTCAAGCAACCGGCTAAAGCCATCGAGATCCTGGAACCGGGTTTGCCTGCGGCGGCGGGGGATGTCCAGTATCTGTCATTACTGGGCAGTGCCTACCTCAGTCAGGGTGACATAGCCAAGGGCCTGGAATACCTGGAACAGGCCGCTGCCATGGCGCCTGATGTGGCCAGTATCCGCACCCAACTCGCCATTGCGCAACTGGCACAGGGGAATGTTGAGCAGGGTATCAGTGAGCTGCAGGGCGCCGTCGATCTCGGGCAGGGCATGGTACAGGCGGACCTCCTGCTAGTGATGGCCTATCTGCAACGCAAGGACTTCGACCAGGCCCTGACTGCCGCTGACGCATTGGCCGTAAATATGCCCGGCAGTCCCGTCCCGCTCAATCTCAAGGGGGCCGCGCTGCTCGGCAAGGAAGACCGTCCGGCCGCCAAACAGGCCTTTGAGGCCGCACTCAAACTGCAGCCGGATTTTTTGCCCGCGCAGCTCAACCTGGCGCAACTTGATCTGATGGACGGCAACACCGAGGCGGCCGAGGCGCGCTATCGGAAGGTGCTGACTTATGACAAGGGCAACCTGAAAGCCCTGCTGGCTCTGGCGGCATTGGCCGAGCGTGAAGGGCAAACTGAAGCAACTGGCAACTGGTTGAAACAGGCACACGAACTACACCCCCAGGCAATCCAGCCAGCGCTGCTGCTGGTGCAACACTATCTGCAGCAGGTGGAGACCACCCGGGCCCTGGATTTAGCCGGGGCCATCACTGTGGCGCATCCACGAGAACCAGCGGTTCTGGAGACGCTGGCGCAGGCCCAGCTGAAAGCCGGCAACAATAAAGACGCTCTGGTCACCTTGCGCAAGCTGGTCGAGGTAGAGCCCAAGTCGCCCGAGGCCCACTACCTGCTGAGTGCAGTGCAAGTCAACCAGAAGGAAACCGAAGCCGCCCGTAGCAACTTGCAGCAGGCGCTCCAACTGCAGCCGGATTATCCGGCTGCTCAGTTTTTACTTGGCCGGCTGGATATCGCTGACAAAGATTACGCTGCCGCGCTTGGTATCGCAGCTGACTTGCTAAAGGTCCATCCTGATGCGGCCTATGGTGATGAACTGACAGGAGATGTGCATAACGCACGAAAAGAATATCAGCAGGCAGCTGATGCCTATGTGCTGGCCCAGGGTAAGGCCGACAGCGCGTCACTGACTCACAAGCGTTATCAGACCCACCTGCAACTGGGGGAGACCGAGGCCGCCCATGAAACCCTCCGACAATGGCTTGCAGATCACCCGGAGGATGTGCCCACCCGCAGCCTGCTGGCCCAGGCACAGCTTAATGCCAATCAGCAGGCGCAGGCGATTGAGCAATACAAGAAACTACTGGAATATGATCCCGACAATGTGTCGGCCCTGAATAACCTCGCATGGCTTTATCAGGAGGCGAATAATCCTGAGGGTGTAAAATATGCCGAGCGTGCCTATGAGCTGGTTCCTGGGCGGCCAGAGGTGATCGACACCCTGGGCTGGCTGCTGGTTCAGAACGGGGATATCAACAGAGGGCTGGTGTTACTGCAAGA
>Ga0316191_10001839_pt1 | contig 15168 bp, 13 predicted proteins | sample Eddworburr2cm_MG_FD_204928 | JGI IMG/M metagenome (GOLD analysis project Ga0316191, IMG submission 204928) | Coastal sediment microbial communities from Maine, United States - Eddy worm burrow 2 cm | ecosystem: Environmental > Aquatic > Marine > Coastal > Sediment | place: USA: Maine...
CTGCGGATGAAGTGTGTGGATAAATCCCAAGCACTTATGAGTCTACGTTTTATTTTCTTGATAAATAATTGAAAAGAGGAGCCACGAAGTTTTTCATCATCACCATAAGAATATGCATAATATCTATTCATTTTATAGGTTGCATAATCTGGAGATAATTCTCCGCGAACACCATTGAGAATAATACCGAGGACATTACCACCTACAGACTCAATGTTTTGTTTAACACGTTTAAGTGCACCACGTACAACAGAACCAATATGGTACACAAGCAAGACACTATCGACCTTTGAGGCAAGTATAGTCGCATCTGTTGTATGAAGAAGTGGTGGCATATCAATAATCACCATATCGTACTCTTCACGCACTTCTTTCAATATTGTGTCCATCATGGGCGCTGCCAATAAATCAGGAGGGTTAGCTTTGACTATACCACAGGTTAGTATTTCTAACTGATCCAAACCAGGTGTGAGTAAAGCTTCATCAATGCCCATATCGCCCAACATGACATCAGAAAAACGTTTGGTTGCATCACGCCAACTGTATTGACCTAATAAACACTCACTTAGCCCAGGGTCGCGTTTCAAGCCAAAAGTATGGTGTTGCATGGGTTTTCGCATATCGGCATCAATCAACAAAATGCGACCACCTTGTTGTGCTAAGACAACTGCCAAGTTAGCTGCAATCGTACTTTTACCCTCTTTAACAGTAGAGCTGGTCACTAGTATTACTTTGTGATTGCCAGTTTGGGAAAACAATAAATTGGTCCGTAAACTTCTGTAAGCCTCAGAAATGGTGGATGGAGGAGAGAAATGAGTAATGAGCCGTATTTGCCTTTCCATTTGGTGGCCACTGGTTTTGAGTACATCAGAGCCAGAAAACAACTCAATGGCCTCATCGTGCTCAAGTTGAGGTACAAATCCGACCACTGAAGAGTTGAGAAAACTTTCGACCTCTTCGATGGTGCCAACAGAAGAGTCCATTGCCTCAAGAATGAGGGAGACGATAAGTCCAAGCACTAACCCAAGAATCATACCTGCAATACCACTTTGCATAGGGTTCACTGGATTGATTCGGAATACAGGGATCATGGCAGGCCGTACAAGAGATACATCCTGAACTTTTTCAGCTTCTTTAATCAAGACCTCTTGATATTTCTTTTCAAGCAAATCGAATAACTCTTCATTAATGCGAACGGTTCTTTGCATGCGCTGAACTTCAAGCGCTTGTTCTGGCATACCTTGGAAACGATTTTTTGTGGTTTCAATGTTACTCTGTATATCTGTTATGCGCCGCTGCGTGATTTCTATTTGCTTTTCTAACTCTGAAACCATACTCGCTAAAATATCATTGGCTTGTAGGCTTAATTCTTGAATCTGAGGATGTTCATCAGTGAAGTTGGTCATAAGTTCGGTGCGTTTAAGCGCCATATCAACCAAACGTTTATTAAGTAAGTCAAAATAATTACTTACACTTCCACCAATCGTAATAGCCTGAAAATCCCAAGAACCATCATTGATGCGATTTTTTAATGGCGTGATAGCAAACCGCAAATCAGATAGGTGAGAAGTAGCTTGACGATATTCCAGTTCCAAGTCTGTTACGATACGTGAAAGTAATTCAGGGTCAGAATCTGAATAAGATAAATTATGCTTCTTGCGATAGTCACGAATCAATTCTTCCGCATCTTTTAAACGGTCGCGTACAATAATTAATTGTTGTTGTATGAATTTTTTGGCTTCAAAAACACGGTGGTTCTTATCTTCTACGTTAAATTCTTTGAATTCATCGGCGACAGATTGTGCCAAGTCGCGAGCGAAAACAGGGTCGGTGGATGTGGCAGTGATTCGAATGAGTCCTGACTCGTCATCTTGGGATACAGAAATGCTGTCCTTAATATTTAAGACTGTGTCCATATAATCTGTATTATTCCTAATTTCTTCTGAAGTGAGTTCAGAAGGCACAAGCCCCATGCGTTGGGCAACGCGTTCCATGACTGCGTAAGATTCAATGATAGCTAATTGCGTATTTCTATTATCATAACGTTGAGAAGCGCGGCCGCTTATTAATAGGTCTGCAAAATTGACAGAAGACTCGATTTTTATACCAGATGAAGAACTGTATATTGCAGGAGGTTGTTTAACCCATGTTAATATGCCACTGAAAAAACCCATGGATAAGGCACAGAATATTATAATCCAGCGCCGCCTCATAATTATCTGCCAATATTCAGATAAATTTAGCTCGTAGCCGTCGTTTTGGTTAGTACTTGAACTCATTATTGTACTTGCCCACTTAGTAAACGTAATGTCAAAATTTGCTGAGCAATGCTCACTGGTTGCAGTAATAAGGTTACTGATGGTGAAATGTCTGCAATAAACTTATTCCAATTTGTAATAGGTCTAGATGGGATAATGATGACATCTTTATCCAGAAGGGCGATATTTTGTGTTAAGTCACCTTCTTCCATAAACTGCTGAAAGTTCACTGCTAAGATTTGTGGCTGATCCCTGTCTGCGCGGAGCACCCGAATATCTGGCAGGTATGCACCATCAGTCAATCCACCTGCTTTCGAAATGGCATCTAAAAAGCTGATTTCTCCAGTAAATTCAATAATTCCTGGTTTAGCGGCTTGGCCTAAGACATAAACTTGCCGTTTGGATTGCGCCAAAGAAGGGATGAAAATGGTGTCACCATCGTCAACTATCGCATTTTCGGTTAGGTCGCCTTGGCGAATAGCACGCGACAGGTTCAGCAAGATTGTTTTTCCATCTCTAATGATTTGAACACTGCTTAGATTAGCCTCCTTGGTAGGCCCACCTGCTCGAGAGAGGAAATCGACTAAGCTTTCTTTTCCCTTCAAAGTATAAGTTCCAGGGCCAGTAGGCTGGCGAGCTAGACTTTGAACTTCTCCGAAGATGCTGACAAATTTACTTCTTGTTTTGAGTACTTGTATATCGACTCTGGGATTTCGCTCGTATTTTCTTAAAATCTCTGTAACAAGACTGTCAATTTCACGAGGCGTATAATCTGCAACTTTTAGGGCGGCCTGATAAGGAAGAGAGACGGTGCCGTCAATTTGAACTGTAACATTCTTTGTTTCAGACTTTCCTCCCTGCCAGAAGGTAATACTCAACTCATCTCCGATCCCAACTTTATATTCTGGGACGCCATCAATCGTTTTAAAGACTTTGTTTTCATCAATACGAAATAAATCCCTCTTAGTAATTCCTGAAGATGATAAGGGTAATCGAGTCGACTCTATTTGATATGCCTGAACAAATACCCTACGGTTTTGTTGCAAAGCGATTGGATTTAACCCTGGTGGGAGAGGGGATGAATCACCTAAGGCATCAATTTGCATGTTATCCTTTTTGGCACCATGCTCTACAAGCCATGCAGCTACTGCATCAGCGCGAGCTTGAGAAAGCGCATTATTATTTGGATAAAGATCAGACTTAATTGGGCGTTGATCAGCTCGTCCCTGTAAATCAAAGCGAAGGGTTGAAAAATCAATGTTCAATTTTTCTTTCCACGAAGTCATGGCATCAATTGATTTGGGATTAAGGCGAGCCGTTCCTGAATCAAAAAAGATAGATAGTTTTTCTCCGACTTTAGCTGTTAATATTTTATTGGGTGATATAGGAGGAGCTTTGAGTGAAGACCAGACTTCTGTGCTGCCATCCGCTCGCACTGCCGCAATGTCTAGTTTCCCTTGATTGCGTACATCGCCTAAGTCAATGTCGAGGTACACTCCGTAACTCGGAATTTGTTCATCTTCAGAGATAAATTGGTTGTCTTTCCAACTCCAAATTGCCAAGCCCTTTCCAACGCTTGAAGATGCAACGAGCTCACGGTCACCATCTGCATCTATATCCCCCACACGAACTGCTGACCATGTTCCTGAATCAATGACCGAAGAAGCTATCCAACCCTCGGCATCATTCTTCCAAAGTTGAATGCCTTGTTGGTATAAACCTGAAACGATATCCAAACGACCATCTCGATTTACATCTGCTACAGTAACTGACTCGGCATCTGTGCTTGTAGGTAAGACCTCGGGTTCCCACCTCGCGTTACCATCACCATACCAGATTTGTATTCCGCCAGCCTGTTTCCAAACACTGTCTTTGTCTTGCAAAGATCCTAAGCCGCCTCGTCTAGAAGCGATGACATCAATATTTCCATCATTGTTGATGTCTTCAACGGATAAGCCTGTGAAAATCCCTTTAACCATGGGGCCTGTACCGTGAACCCAGCCGCCTAATCCATTATTGAGTAAAACAAAAACACCACCATCTTCAGCGCTATCAGAGCGTACTGCGATAATGTCATGCCAGCCATCGTTATTGATATCAGCCAGTTTTACGGCGTGGAATACGCCACTGTCAATTGGTGAGGATTGCATACTCCACTTATTGATGCTTGGGTTATAAGCCCAGACCTGTAGGCCTTTTTGGTCGCCTTCACCACCAATAACGATTTCCAGACTATTGTTGTGGTTGAGATCAGCGGTAGCAAAATCTCTTGGCTGCATAGATGATAATGGTCCGCTTTGAAGGGCCCAATTACCTGTGCCATCACCCCATTCCACATGAAAGCCATCAATATCTTTACGTCCACCGATAAGTAGGTCCAGATGTCCATCCTGATTTAAATCAACATAATGAACAGATTGGGAGCCCGAAGCTTGCTGAGGACCAATATTGTGCATTTTATACTTTCCGAAGGGCATGGATAAGTCTTGAACTGCCATGGTTGGTTGAGGTACAGATGTTCGACATGCAACCAAAGCTACTCCCAAGACCATATGGATAAGGGTTTTGTAGATAATATTGGATTTATCAGTCATTGATAACAAAGCCCCAATGATTTTTTGTGACTGGCTGGTTTGAGTTGTGCAATACTTATATTGCTTGAATGGATGTTTTTAAACAAAATGTTTAATACCTCACGTAAGCCTAAGTCCTTTTTGCGTTTGTGAAACAGGGCAATATACGGAAGAAAACTAGCAAGATATGTACAAAAAGCGATGGTTAAAAAGCTGTGCCAAATTTTAGAGAGTAAGGTTTTAAACAAACTTGAGGTTTGTTTTATAAGTGTAAAATCTATTGGCACACTTCTCATGAGTGTATGAAAGACTTATTTATCATTGTTGTCAAGGGTTTACACTAGGTCTCGAACAATATTGTTTAAGATTACAGTGTAGCATATTAGTTTTTATGTAAGATTTTATATAGTAAAGGGTATTATCTTCGTAGTTGGGTTGCAGAATATTCCTGAAATAAGGCGCTGCTTGGATGATATGGTTAGCAGCGCGATCTGCTTGAAATAGTCACAAAAAAAGGACCTACGATTTCTCGTAAGTCCTTATTTATGTGGCGCTCCCTGAGCGATTCGAACGCCCGGCCCTCTGATTCGTAGTCAGATACTCTATCCAGCTGAGCTAAGGGAGCCTGTGTCGTCTTCTTGCGGAGACGGCGGCATAGTAACGTCTTTTATCCAAACTTTCCAGCGTGAATTATCCATGCCAAATAACTCAGGAAAATTTTGATATAACCAGCCCTCATACATCAATGATTTTCCATCATATAATGTTACAAAACCGGCCGGGTTAGACACATTTTCATCGTTTATAAAAGTATGACCTTTTACGCGGAGACCTTGTGCAAGCCCTTGCAGTTGGACCGTCCAGTTTTTGAACGTTCCTTTGCTACCATTTTCTATATCTACTACGTTGATGCGTGCAGTAGATTTTTCCAAAAAGACAATTTTTGCGTGTCCTTGAACAGTCGTTGCCCATTCAGGAAGCTGATTACCTTCGCTAGAAGCATGAGGATCTGTTGGGACACTCAAAGGTAATTGCCATTCAATCTCTTTGGCTTTTTCTCCATCACATGCTGAGAAAGTAATAGTTAGTACTAACACTAACAGAAACCGCACAAGCATGGCGGAGAGAGAGGGATTCGAACCCTCGATAGATTTTACTCTATACACCCTTAGCAGGGGCGCGCTTTCAGCCACTCAGCCATCTCTCCGTGTATAGCCTTGCCTTTCGGCAAGACACACATTTAACTGGCGGAAGGGGTGGGATTCGAACCCACGGTAGGTTTCCCTACGCCGGTTTTCAAGACCGGTACATTCGGCCAGCTCTGTCACCCTTCCGTTGTGGGGCGCAATATAGCCAGTGTTTTTCTGAATGCAAACGGAAAAATATTGTGCTGATTTTTTCATTTTTAAAAGTGCTCGAACATTCGTTTGCCTAGCAATGTCGGGTTCCTCTCTACAGTAACGCCTGCTTCATCTAAGGCAGAGAATTTAGCCTCAGCAGTTCCTTTTCCTCCTGAAATAATGGCGCCAGCATGCCCCATGCGTTTTCCTGAGGGAGCAGTTGCTCCAGCAATAAAAGCTACCACAGGTTTTGTGACATGGTTTTTAATGTAGTCAGCTGCTTCCTCTTCTTCAGAACCACCTATTTCACCAATCATGATAATGCCATCTGTCTCAGGGTCTGCCTCAAAAAGCTTGAGGCAATCAGTAAAGGTCATACCATGAATAGGGTCGCCGCCAATGCCAATACAGGTGCTTTGCCCTAGTTTAGTTTCTGTAAGTTGAGCCACAGCTTCATATGTTAGTGTGCCAGAACGGGATACAACACCGATGCGACCAGGAAGATGAATGTGCCCTGGCATAATGCCAATTTTGGCTTGTCCTGGTGTGATAATGCCAGGGCAGTTAGGACCAATAAGAATGTTATCCTTGCCTCTTAGATAAGCTTTTACTTTCAGCATATCATTCACTGGGATGCCTTCGGTAATGCATACGATCAATTCAATTCCTGCATCAGCTGCTTCCATGATTGCATCAGCTGCAAAGGGCGCAGGAACATAAATGACAGAAGCCTGAGCTCCAGCTTGCGCTACTGCATCAGCAACGGTGTTAAATACAGGTTTTGCCAAGTGGGTACTATCCCCTTTATTTGGGGTAACACCGCCTACAAAGTTGGTGCCATAGGCAATCATTTGTTCAGAATGAAAGGTTCCCTGTTTACCTGTAAATCCTTGGCAGATTACTCTGGTGTTTTTATCCAATAACACGGCCATTTATATTGCCTCCGCAGCCAGCGTGGCAGCTTCATCCAAATCGTTTGCCCAGCGCACATCAAGCCCTGCATCACTAATAATTTTTTGTCCTTCTTTTTCATTGGTGCCAACTAAGCGCATTACAACAGGTACATTCATGGGATGTGTTTGAATAGCTTCAAGTAATCCTTGTGCAATAATATCGCAGCGAACAATGCCACCAAAAATGTTGACCAATACGGCTTTTACATGCGAATCGGAAAAAAGTAATTTGAATGCTTCTTTGACTGTTTCAACAGTCACACCACCACCAACATCTAAAAAGTTTGCAGGTTTTTGACCTTTAAGCTGGATAATGTCCATGGTTGCCATGGCGAGCCCTGCACCATTGACCATGCAGCCAATGGAACCATCCAATGCGATATAATTAAGATTGTGCTTTGATGCTTCGATTTCTCTAGGGTCTTCTTCATCAAAGTCACGTAACTGCGCAATATTTGACTGGCGGTACAATGCATTATCGTCCACTGAAAATTTGGCATCTAAGGCAACAAATTGCTGGTTTTTTGTTAAAACGAGGGGGTTAAGCTCAAGTAGGCTCGCATCTGTTTTAATAAATGCGGTATATAACGACTGGAGAAGCCGTGCAAATACTTTGTTATTCTCCCCGTTTAACTTGAGAAAGAATGAAAGTTTGCGACAGACGTAAGGGGACATGCCAACAGCTGTGTCAACGGATACACTCAAGATGCGTTCTGGTGTTTTGGCAGCAACCGTTTCAATGTCCATGCCACCGTCAAGCGAGGCTACAAACGTGATATTTTCACGTTCCCTGTCAACAAGTAAACTAAGATAGTATTCTTGCTGAATTTCAACGCCTGACTCAATATAAAGGCGGTGAACTTCTTTACCATCTGGCCCAGTCTGGTGGGTTATGAGTGTGCTCCCTAGCAAGTCTGAGGCTGCTTGTTCTACCTCATTAATACTCTTGCATAAGCGCACACCTCCGGCTTTGCCACGTCCTCCGGCATGAATTTGAGCTTTTACAGCCCAAACCTCACCCCCTAGCTCAGTGGCTGCTGTTGCTGCATCTTCTGCTTTAAAAATCACTTTTCCTGCAGGGATAGCTATGCCATATGTATCTAATAATTTCTTGGCTTGGTACTCGTGGATATTCACTCAAGAACCCCTAACGTATTCACTTGATTGACTAATGCTTTCACAGATGAAAGTGAGGCGTGCATAGCAGCTTTCTCACTAGTGGTTAGGTCAAGTTCAATGACCCCTTCCATACCACCACCGCCCAATTTACAAGGCACGCCCATAAAATAGTTATTTATGCCATATTCACCTTCAAGCCAGGCAGCACATGGCAATATGCGGTTTTGATCTTTTAAGATTGCTTCTGCCATTTCTATCACAGCTGCTGCGGGGGCATAGAAGGCAGAGCCCGTTTTCAAAAGCTGTACAATTTCTGCCCCACCTTGAGCGGTTCGCTCACAGATATCACTGATTTCTTGTTCGCTTAATAATTCAGGAAGCGGTACACCACTTACCGCGGAATAGCGAGGTAGTGGCACCATGCCATCTCCATGACCACCTAATACCAATGCTGAAACATCTGAAATTGAGACATCTAGCTTTTCAGCAATAAAAGAACGCATCCTTGCTGAGTCTAACACACCAGCCATTCCTATAACGCGTTTTCTACAGAACCCAGATACTTTTTTAGCTGTATAAACCATCGCATCTAATGGGTTGGTCACTACTATGATAATACTATGGGGGGAGTGTTCTATTATTTTTGCAGTTACATCCGCCACAATTTTTACATTCGTGGCCAATAAGTCATCGCGGCTCATGCCTGGTTTACGAGCAATGCCTGCTGTGATAATGACCAAATCAGAATTTGCTGTGTCTGCATAATCTTGAGTGCCTTTGACATTGGCATCATACCCTAAAATAGGTGAGGCCTCATACATATCAAGGGCCTTCCCTTGAGGAATGCCATCCATAACATCTAACAGAACAACATCACCAAGCTCTTTATATGCAGCTAGAAATGCAGCCGTGGCTCCCACATTGCCCGAGCCAACAACGGTGAGTTTTTTTCTTGGGAAATAAGCATTGTCGTGAGGGACTACTCCTGACCAGCGCATATAGAACTCCTTGTTAAGCTAAACAAAGCAAAGGGTAAACACTATTGCATTGAAACGGAAGCAAATCTATGAGGAACTCCAGTTAGAGGCGATGCAGAACTTCTTTCAAAGCAGTTTTGACTGCACATTGTTGAATATGTTCTCTTGTGCCATCAAAAATACACCTTTTTGCAAATGTTTTCTTTTGTGGAACTGATATGCCTATCCACACAGTGCCAACAGGTTTGTCAGTAGTGCCACCTCCAGGGCCTGCTATACCACTTACAGATATAGCAACAGTAGAATTGTCGCAACCAGATACAGCACCTTTAGCCATTGCAATAACCACTGCTTCACTGACTGCCCCGTTGCTGTCAATTAGTTCAAGTGGTACACCAACTTCCTCGTGTTTTGCTTGATTACTGTAGGTTACCCAACTTCTGTCCAACACATCTGATGCGCCATTGATTGAACCAATGGCTGCAGTTAAACCGCCAGCAGTACATGATTCAACGCATCGGATTTTCCAACCTTTTTCTCTAAGCTGTTGAATAAGCTGTTGAGCCAAGTTTGCAATCATGAAAAACTCCAAAGTATCACAAGACCTACTGCGGCACCCATGACACCAGCAATCAGGTCATCATTCATAATGGAAAACCAATGCGCACCCCATGTTTCGATGGTTTTAATGGGGTAGGGTTTGATAATATCAAAGCCACGAAAAAGGATAAAAGAAAGAGGCAAAAGTATAGCTAAATCGTAAGTTGGGAAGAAAAGAAGCAAAAGGGCTATACATAACCATTGCCCAGCCCATTCATCAATTACAATCCAACCCGGATCATGGCTTTCACCTCGTTTTATCAGCTCTGGTAAAAGGAAATAACAAGCTATGAACCCGATGATGCTAACGATTAACGTAGCCCACCAAAGTCCAAAAAGTGACCATTGCTGTAGAATGAGCCATGCTGGAATGAGTGAAAATAAACTACCCCATGTGCCAGGTGCTTTGGGCAACCAACCACTTCCAAGACCTGCAGCAAGCCACTTGAGAAACCATAATGTTGAGTTAGTCAAAGTGGTCATACCCCTTCACATTATATTCAATTTCAGAACCCTGAAGAAATAATCTAGCGGAGTTGCCTTCTGAGCAATCACCAATGTTTAAGGCACCAAGTTTTTTTAAGCTTTGGTGAAGTGATGCGGGAGCAGTAAAAAGTAAGGCGTAGTCTTCACCACCACTTAGGGTCAGTTTAAGCGCTTTATCCTTATTTATGTGAGCAAGTTTTTTGAAAGACGGTGCGGACTGCAATTTCTCAATAACAAAGTTTAAACTGACATTTGAAGCTTTAGCTATGTGATTGGCATCTTGTAACAAACCATCGCTGACATCCATGCAACACCGAACACCGAGCTCTCGAAGTTGTTCACCTGCTTCGAGTTGAGGTGTGATACGTTGAAATGATGAAACAAAGTCGCCCTCATGTTTCCCTGCAAACCACTGTTCTAAACCCATGGCTGATAAGCCTAGGTTTCCAAGAAGCCAAATTTCATCATCAGGACAAGCGTTGCCTCGTGTCATGGCAGTACTTTTGGGGACTAAGCCGGCAACAGTGACGGTGATAGCGTTTGTGGCTGAGGATACTGTATCACCTCCTGCCAATTCAATTTGATGATTATGACAAGCTTGTACAATACCAGTGCTCATTTTGACAAGGCTGGGGGAATCTTTTGCCATTACAGCAATCCAAACCCAAGTGGCTTTAGCGCCCATGGCAGCCAAATCGGATAGGGCTGCACACACTGCGCGGTGCCCAGCTATATCAAGGGGCATATCTTCAGGCCAGTGCACACCAGATACAGCGGCGTCTGTGCTTATTACTAATTCCTTATCTTTAGGCACTTGATGAACTGAGGCATCATCGCCGTTCCCAACTTGAGTTAGGGGGTGAATATAAGGCGTTCGCTTTTTAAATAAGCGAGAAATTGCATCAAACTCACTGGTCATAAAATGAAAAGAAAAGCCAAGCTATGTGGCTTGGCTTTTGACTCATTTGTTTCATGTTTTAACTTGGTAGTGACCAAATTAGAAACGATGACCTGCCATGTAATGTTGTACGGCTGCTTTTTCAGTATTCATGTGTCGAATAACGTTTGCAGTATGTGTTAATAAATGTGCGAAAACTGCATAAGCTAATTCTTGGTTTTCCTTCATTAAACGGGTAAAAGAATCGCGAGGTAGCTTGTAGATAACGCAATCATCACGGGCTGTTACTGTAGCACTGGCTTCTGCAGCAGTAAGGAAGCTCATTTCACCGATGAGGTCGCCTTCATGAGCAGTGCCTACACGAATGTTTTCCCCATTGCATGCACAATCAATAAAGGCTGCACCAGAATGAATAACATAAAGCGCTTGCCCCATGCTTCCTTGTTCTACAATGATGCTGCCGGCAGTGTATTCTACAGCCTCAATTTTAGATGATAAAACGTCTCTTTGATTATTATCGAGCGCTTGTTTAAAAAAGTTTTTTTCTAGCCAGTTGAAATCAATGTTCATCGTTCAAAACTCCCTGTTTTGTTCTCTTCACAACTATGTATAGCGCATAATATGTGTTAAGCAAGTGAGATTTTTCAGTGCTTGCCAATTTTAATACAAACGTTGTGCTGAAAATGTGGCCAAATTGCGTAAAAGGTCAGAAATCATTTTGTTTTCCACTTCAGGCAATAATGCTATCGCGCGGTCTGCATAATCTTTAGCTCTTAACATTGCATATTCAGTCCCCTGATTCAACAGAACTCTATCTCGAACCCATTTTCTATCATCATCTTCATAGGCTTCACCATCACGGTTGGCAATAGTGTGAACACGTTTCCGGAGTTCAGCATCTTTTTCCATGGCGTGAATGAGAGGTAAGGTGATTTTACCTTCTTCTAAATCATGGCCTACAGGTTTTCCTGCTGCCTCTTCATCTGAGAGGTAGTCCAAAGCATCATCCATCAATTGGAAAGCAACCCCCAAACACATGCCATATTCGGCCATGCTTTTTACTATTTCTGCGGGCTGCTGACTTACATGCGCTCCTACCTCGGCTGCGGCAGAAAATAATACTGCTGTTTTGCGTTCAATCACTTCCAGACATTCTTCTTCAGTCATTTCCAGGTGGAAGGTGCGTGATAGTTGTAATACCTCACCTTCAGCTAAGGCATTGGTGACGTCTGACATCAGTTTTAACATACCCAGATCATTGTCCTGAACTAACATTTGGAAGGAACGAGAGAACAGGTAATCTCCGACTAAAACACTAGCTTGATTTCCCCAAACGCCATTGGCAGATGGGTTTCCTCGGCGAATATCTGATGAGTCAACAACGTCATCATGTAATAAAGATGCTGTATGAATGAATTCAACAACGACAGATAGTGGAATATGCCTATCCCCTTTGTAGTCAAACATTTTAGCAATCAAAAGGCATAAAAGAGGACGTAAACGTTTACCACCACTATTGATGATGTAATGACCGATGGCTGGAATCATTGCAATGTCCGATTGCAGATTCTCGTGAATACAATTGTTCACGCTCTGCATATCGTCAGTACATAATCTAATGGCTTGGTTGAGTGGGTTATTATTCACGGCGAGAAAGCGTAAAGACTGATTGGTGAACGTCAACCATCAGCGTGTTGCCTGAGAATACCTGACCACTCTTTAGCCAATGAAGAAGTTGTCGTTGCTAAAATCGGACTGCTCAGTTGAATGTGATCAAAAGGGTGGCCTCCTTTGAAGTCTGAGATGATACAACCTGAAGTTTCTGCAAGTAGGAGGCCAGCCGCATAATCCCAAATTTTTTGCCCACCGTGCAGGATAAATTGGGCACGACCTGAAGCAAGCCAAGCCCATTCAAGCGCACATGTGCCGAGGTTGCGTTGGCTTCTGTAGTATTGATAGGTAGCCAAATCTGCTGCCAAAGGAGTTTTTAAGCGCTTAAAGTCAACAAACCCAATGCTCTGTGCTAGCGGTTTTTGATAAGGGATAGAAGTGACTGGATATCCATTGAGCAACAATTTTTCGCCTTTAATGGCAGAAAACATTTCATCTCGTATTGGGTCGTAAATGCAAGCTAGAATAGGTATGCCATATTCAATAAGACCGATGGAAATAGCAAATAAGGGCATGGGTGTAGCGAAGTTTCCTGTGCCATCTAGAGGATCAACGCACCAGAATTTTTTACCCTGATGAAGGCAAGATAACTGTTCTTCTGAGCTCATTTCTTCGCCTAAAAAACCAATGTCAGCAGATATTTTTTTTAATGCTGTTTGGATATAATCTTGGCAGTGACTGTCAGTTTCAGTGACAATGGAACCGTCTTTTTTGATGGATTGCGTTGATGTTTGACTGATGAATGCTGGAAGCAAGATGTTTTTTCCAGCGTCTCTGGCGATGTTCTCAACATCTTGTAATAGGTTTAACAAAACAATGTTCTCCATGTTTCAATACTTACTTTTCGAGCTTTTCCAAAGCCACCCACCCAGTGCACATGGTGAACTTTCATTTGATATATGCTGAAATCAGAAAATGAAAATAAGGGTTCAGCATCAGGTAATTTAGCAAGATAAGTATCTTTTGCGACATTTGCGTCAAGTGCGCTGATTTTATGGATGTTCCCTTGCAAGCTAAGACGGGGCAGGGCAAGCGGAGAAATGTCTTTTGTTTCAGGCGTGCAAATCATTAGGCCCACTTCAGGGTGCTGTTTGATGTTTTTGGTATGTTTAGCCAGCTCTGAAAGGTGAAGTAGAATGGAGTCCTCATAGACAGCAAAAGGTGTCATGGAAGTTTCCGGACCAGTTTTACCTTGGGAGGAAAGAAAGGCGATGTGGGTCGAATCCAGTACAGTAAGGATGTCTTGTTGCCAGCTTTTACTCATGTGTAATGTCTCGCTCGACTGAAGTTATTTTGGTAAAGATAACCCCTATCGTAAAGAATTTTTGGTGTTTATAGTAGAGCTTTGAATAATTGTTATATGAAAAAGGATCTTCAGATGCGGATAGGAATCCCAAAGGAAATAAAAGATGGAGAATTTCGCGTTGCACTGTTGCCCTTGGGAGCAGCTCAACTTATAGCAAACGGTCACCAGGTTTTAGTCCAAGAGGGTGCTGGTGTCGGTAGTGGTTTTGATGATATTGCCTATGCGCAAGCTGGGGCGACTATTGTGTCCGATGCTAAAGCTGCTTGGGATGTTGATTTGGTGGTTAAAGTAAAAGAACCCTTGCCCCAAGAGTATGCTTTTTTGAAACCACAGTTAGGTTTGTTTACTTTCCTTCATTTGGCTAGTGCACCTGAATTAACGCAAAAGTTACTTGAACAAAAAGTGCGTGCCATAGCCTATGAAACGGTAACTTATGATTCCAAATCTCTACCGCTATTAGCCCCGATGAGTAAAATTGCAGGGCGTGTAGCCATGTTGTATGCAGCCCATCTGTTACAAAAAAACTGTATGGGTCAAAATCAAGGTAAAGGAGTTTTGCTTGGAGGTATAGAAGGGGTTACTAAAGGCAAGGTTGTGATTCTTGGTGGTGGAAACGTGGGTAAACATGCGGCTCAGGTTGCATTGGGTTTGGCTGCTGATGTTACAGTATTTGATCAAAGTGAAGCCTGCCTTATGGGTTTAAACAAACAGTTTAACGGTGCCGTGCAAACTGAGCTTTATACCCATGAAAAATTGCAGGCATCATTGACTGACTGTGATGTGCTGATTGGGGCGGCACTCATTCCAGGGGAACATGCTCCGCAACTTTTATCTAAAGAAATGATTGCAGGAATGGCAAAAGGTAGCTTGTTTGTAGATGTTGCCATCGATCAGGGCGGTATGAGTGAAACCAGTCATCCCACATCCTATCATGCGCCAACGTATATTGAGGAAGGTGTTGTACATTGTTGTTTACCTAACCTGCCA
>Ga0316191_10001841_pt1 | contig 15167 bp, 12 predicted proteins | sample Eddworburr2cm_MG_FD_204928 | JGI IMG/M metagenome (GOLD analysis project Ga0316191, IMG submission 204928) | Coastal sediment microbial communities from Maine, United States - Eddy worm burrow 2 cm | ecosystem: Environmental > Aquatic > Marine > Coastal > Sediment | place: USA: Maine...
ATCACCGTCACGCCGGCGGTCAAGCCGAACAAGGAGAGTGAGTGGGTGGTCTTGCCCATTCCGAAATCGAGCCCCGCGATCGGCACCGGCCTGCAACTGGTTGGTGCGCGTTTTTTCAAGGCGGACGCGAAATCGCAACCGTCAGTGTTTGGTGCCGGTGCCGGCTACTATTCGAGTGATACCTGGTTTGCCGGGGTTGGCGGTGCGTACAATTTCGCGGCCGATCGATGGCGCATTATGGCGGGCGTGGGCTACGTCGATGCGAGCTACGACTTCTACGGAATCGGTAACGATGCTGGCGATGCAACAGACATCAAGTTTCCGATCAGGCAGACGGGCACGGCAGCCATGGTCAAGGTGTTGCGCCTGATCGGTGCAAACTGGTATGCGGGCATTGGTTATCGCTACCTGGATTCGCAAGTCAGCCTGAGGGTGTCGCTACCGCAGGCCCCGGAACTCGAGGAGATACTGAATACCGGCGTTCGAATCGTCGCGCAGGGACCAACGCTGTCTGCTGTATACGATACACGCGACCTCAACCTCAATCCGCGCACCGGAAGTTACGTCAGCATCGAGGGGCTGACATCAACGAAATCCCTGGATTCCGAGGAGACATACCAGCGCCTGACAATCAATGCCAGCCATTACTGGCCGCTGAGCGATGACTATGTACTTGCGGGCCGCATGACTGTCTGTGGCGTGACGGACAATGCGCCCTTCTTCGATCTGTGTTTGTACGGGAGCGACAACGATCTGCGTGGTTATACGGTCGGGCGGTATCAGGATCTGACAATGTTCGCCGCCCAGGCGGAGCTGCGCGCCCAGTTCACACCGCGCTGGGGCGGGGTCGTTTTTGCGGGAATCGGCGAGGTCGCGCCGGATTTCGGTGACATGAATTCTGGCGACCTGTTGCCGGCGGGTGGCGTCGGCGTTCGCTGGATGGCGGCACCGGAGAACAGGGTGAACGTACGGGCGGACCTTGCATGGGGTCAGGGCGACGACGCGCTGTTCTACCTCTCGATTGGCGAAGCTTTCTAGTCGATTGTAGCGGGCTGCAAGTCGAGTTCGACAAAACGCAACACGGCCTCGATCAGCTCTTCGCGCGGGAAATCACTCCTGTCGGCAAGGCTGCGAATCAGGGCGTACGGGCTTGCACCGAGATCAGCCGCAATGGCCCAGTGATCGGCATTGGCGTAGCCAAGCAGCGTGCTTCCCGGGATGACCTGATCATAGAACAGCAGATTTCCGTCATTGCGCGGATCGAACTCGCTGAGTATTGAGTAGGTCGGTTTCAACCCGGCGGAGATGCGTTCCGGTTCCGGTAGCGTAACCACTGTGTACAGCGCGATTCCCTTCGGGAGCCGGTGCTGTGCAAGCCATGCACGGCGCACGCTTGGGCGCAGACTAAGCAGTGCGCCGGCATCGCCATCCTTGCATTGAAGACCCGGAATGTTCTGCGTAATCGACATGGCTGCCTCCGGTGCCTTGTCCGCAAGCGGCGATCCTCCGACTGCGCCGGCGAGTGATACGACGGCGCTGATTCTCGATTGAATTTCGGGGTATGTCACGATTGCTTCGAGGGTATCGACGACGCCTTTGGAATGGCCGATGATCACCAGCTTGTGCGGTTCGCCAGATCGAGACATCTTGAGCAGGCTGTCGCGAATATGGCGAGCGTTGTAGGCACTGCTGGATGTGCCGCTCACGCTCAAGGTCTTGAAATCGTATCCGAATCGCGCGAGATGATCCTTGAACTGGCCCCTTGCCTGGCTGGCCTGGTCAATGCAGTCGGAGCCCAGCCCGGCGATGAACAGAGCTGTGACCGATTGGGCCGATTCGCCGAGCGCAACGGGATTGTCTATCCGGGGCGCTTCGTCCGACAAACGAACCAGCACTTCGTCGCAGGTCGCATCCCGGCCGTCCTCGGCTGTCCGTGCCTCGAGAACGGCGCAAAAGAGGTTGCGGAAGAGGGCTCTCCGGTCAATTACATTGGTCTGACTGATTGGCACCATCACCAGCGATTGACTCTCGTCAAGAGCGACGCTCGGCACCGTTGCGCAGCCACCAATTATGCAGAGGAGGGCAATTGGCCCGACAGAGCGGCGTATCAGGCGTGTGATTCGACCCCTCGCGCACTTTCCAGCCGCGCCGGGAACACGGGTAAGCATCGCCGGTGCGGTCACGGTAGATCGTTCAGGAACCAACATCATGCCGGCCATCGCCCCCTTTGAGGATCCTGCCAAATGCCCAGAAGCGTCGAAGTGTTCCCGAAAGTCATGGCATGCTCGAACATGGTGGCGTGATTTTGTTGATCCATGTCATTAGGACATAAACACATCGTCTGCGAGAATGTCAATCGGTCTGCGAGAATGTCAATCGGTTAGCAGTCTTGCAGGATGTTTTTAACGTTCGTGTATACGAATGGGTTCAGGCTCAGTAGAGGCGTGGTTACGCTGCCGTTCCGCTTCTAAAGCCCTGAACTTATTGATCTAGCGCGATCCGGGAAGGAGTGAGTTATGTTGATGTTTATACGATGGTGTACGGTGTCTTTGGCGTTGGTTTCATTTGCCGGCGTGGTCCATGCCCAGACCGAAGAGAACCAGCCGTGGGACAAATTCGGCGTTTCGGTCGGTGGATTCATCACCCGGTCGAGTACCACTGTGCAGCTCAATTCTTCGACACTCGGCGTCGGCGCGGTCGTCGATCTGGAGAACACACTCGGCGTCGAGACCGATTTCCAGACCTACCGAATCGATATGAATTATCGATTTGGCGAGTCGCGTCGTCACGAAATCGAATTCCACTACTTCGACTCCAAACGAACCGGAGACAGAACGCTCGATCAGGATCTGCAGATTGGCGACCTGATCTTTCCAGCGGGAACCGGTGTCAATACCGAGTTCAATTTGATGTTTGCGAATGTCGATTACGTTTACAATTTCCTGATGGACGACCGGATGCGAATTGGCGCTTCGGCAGGGCTGCACACGGCCGGAATCGGTTTGAAGATTCAAGAGACCGGTGGCCAAAAGGTTGAGGACGAGGAATTTACTGCGCCGCTACCGATGATCGGTCTGCGCTCGGAATTCCTGCTGACGCCACGCTGGCGGCTCAAGATGGATTTCAATTTCTTCTATCTTGAATACGATAACTACACAGGCAGTTTGTCGGATTCCATCATTGCGGTGGAGTACCGGCCATGGAAGAGATTCGGGATTGGTGCCGGCGTCAACAATGTCAATTACAACGTACAGGCCGATACCGATGATGCGATTGTCGGTCTGAATGGCGAGATCGAGTTCAACATGACGGGGCTCTTGCTGTACGGCAAATACTTCTTCTGAGTGTCGAGCCTTAACCGAGAATGCAGAAAAGGGAATGCGTGATTGTTGTTTGCTACCTGATGTCTTGCCGGTCTTCGGGGGCGTTGTCTGGCGCTTGATGCCACACGGCAGATGCCGGGTCATGCAATACCTGGATGAATGCTTAAGTAGAGAAGATGCGGGATAGCACTATGGTTCGATCTGTAGCTTCGATTCTTGTGGTCGTGGGGCTCGCGACGCTCACCGGTGAGGCACGTGCCCAGGAAGAGGATGTGCCGTGGGAGAAATTCAGCATAGCGGTCGGTGGCTTCCTGACCGAGTCTGATACGAGCATTCAGGTTAATTCCAACACGCTCGGCGTAGGCGCGGTCGTCGATCTCGAGAACGTTCTTGGCGTAGAGCGCAGCTTCGGAACTTACCGTATCGATTTGCGATACCGTTTCGGTGAGTCACGGCGCCATGAGGTCGAGTTCCACTATTTTGATTCGCGGCGTACCGGAGACAAGGTGCTCAGCGAGGATCTGCAGATAGGCGACGCGTTTTTTCCAGCCGGCACCGGGGTCGTGACGCAATTCGACATGAAATTTGCGAACGCCGACTATGTTTACAACTTTCTGATGGATGACCGTGTGCGGTTCGGGGCCTCTGTCGGGTTGCATACGACAGGGGTGGCCTTGAGGGTATCCGATTCCGGCAACCAAAAGGAGGAGGACGAAGACTTTACGGCGCCGTTGCCAATGGTCGGTCTGCGTGCAGAAGTGCTGATGACACAGCGCTGGCGGCTCAAGGCGGACGTCAACCTGTTCTATCTCGAGTACGACAACTATACCGGCAGACTGGGCGATTTCGTTCTTGCCGTCGAATATGTTCCCTGGAAGAATTTCGGCATCGGTGCCGGAATGAATGCGATCAACTATCGGATCGAGGCCGATGCGGATGCCGATCTCATCAATTTTAATGGCGAGTTGAAATTCCAGCTTACCGGTTTGATGCTATATGGCAGGTACTTTTTCTAGGCTGCCACGCCGCCGCGGAGACGTTCAGAAACTGCTTTCAAGACTCAGATAAACGTAGTTCGAACCCCCGTCAACGTTCCCCAGTAGTTGTGAACTGCCAAATGCCCCCGAGCGATGGCTCACGCCCACACCGAGCCAGACCGGCTTGTGGTGCTGGGGTCGGAACAGGTCGGTGATGCTGATCTCAATGCTGGGGTCCAGATAGTTGAGAAGCTTGGAAGTCGGTTCCCCATTGGCGGTCTGGTCTCGCTCTTCAACGTAGGGCACGCGCGAGGCGTAGGAGAGACCAACGCCGAAGCCAATGCGTGTTCGAATCGTATTGGACCAGGGAAAGCCGTGCCAGTAGGGCTTCATGTAGGCATCGACCTGCCAGCTGTCTTTCTGGAATTCGCCGTCGTCGCGGTACAAGACGCCGGCGTAGCCCACGAAATCAAGTGCCCACCCGTTGACGCGCTCGACGAAGGTGCGCCCGAGATGCAGGCCGGTGATGCGGCTCTCCTCAACAGTGGAGATGGAGGCGCAACGGAAAGTAACGAGCTGGTTGAGGATGCAGTCGGTCGAGGCGCCATAGAACACACGCACGAGGACGGGCTTGCGCTCCTGCCAGAGGACTGGTTCATCCTGAAAGTCGTACAGGATGCCCGCGGTACCCGTGATCAGCCAGCTCTTGTCGACAATCGGGCTGTTCTCGATCTCCTTCGACAGTTTGTCCGCCCCGATGCCGGCGACGATCTTCCAGTTGCGCGTGAGCTTGTACTGTCCGTACAGACCGAGCCCGTAGTTGAAACCGTCCCCGGCGATGTAAGCCGGGCGTTGCGCGGTCGCTTCTTCCGGGCGCACGCCGTAGTAATAATTGTTGAGGTCGGCGTCCCTGAACGAAAAGCGTACGTATGGGTGCCACAGAAACTTCCCGCGGCGTAACTTGAGGCCGTAGCCTGCACGCAGTTCGGTCCCGTTCGATTCATCCGAAATGTCGTTGCGCAATTCTGCGGTGAAGTCCCCGATCGGACTTGTGTAAAGCGCTCCGATACCACCGTCGAGGCCGGGGCTGCGTGCTTCCATGCCCACCAGACTGTCAGGTGTTTCGTCGTAAGGGAATCCCTCGAAACGATGTGCAACGAATAACTCAGCCTGGAACTTGTCCGTTGCGGGCAATCGAAAGCCGGCGCGGTAGGAGTGCAGGTAGAAGAACTTGCCCTCGTAGAGGTACAGGGGCAAAAAGTCGTTGACCTGATCGACACCCTCATACGGGGAAGTGAAAGACTGCACGGCAAGACCAATACCAGCCCTGCCGGACAGATCGATTGCTTCGAACAAGGGGTCAGTCTGCGCCCGGGCTGTCGAGCACAGTGCAAACATCAGCAAGCATGCGCTCGCCAGGCGAAACAGTGCCGATCGTGTGCCGCGCGCGTGGCCGGCACGGCTTTCAGTCTGGCGTCGTGACATTAGCTTGAGACGGTATCGCCGGCTGATCAGGGCGTTGTCAGACTTGTGTCTCGGCCGGCGCCGTCGATACGGCTTGTTCGATTGCGTTCGCGAGCACTTGCGGTGGCTGCGCACCAGAGGCGGCCAGCTTCTGGTCGAAAACAAAAAACGGAACACCTTCAATACCCATTTCACGTGCTCTCTGGTCCTGCTGCTCGACTTTCTGTCGCAACTGCCCGGTTTCAAGGCAGTTCTCGCTTTCGGCTCGCGGTAATCCACCGCGCTCTGCGAGATCGAGCAAGGTCTGCCGTTGACTCAGATCGCAGCCCTCAAGGAAGTATCCGGTAAACAGCGATTCGGCCACGCCATCCTGCGCGTCGAAAGCGCCGGCCAGCAGAATCAGCTGATGCGCATCAACCGTATTTGGTTGCACACGAATGTCGTCGAACCGGAATTCAATGCCTGCCTTGGTGCCCGCCTGAGCGACACGGGCATAAATTTCGCGAGCGCGTTCAGCGCCGCCGAATTTCGCTGAAGTGTAGTCCCCGCGCGGCATACCCTCGACGGGTAGCTGCGGATTGAGTTGGAACGGATGCCACACCACTTTGGGCAAGACCGCATCCGGGTGTTGGGCGCCGTACAGCGCCAGAGCGCTTTCGAGGTGACGTTTGCCGATGAAACACCATGGGCAAACGACGTCAGAGAAAATGTCGATTTGCATTTCGCTGCCGTAAGGATTGAGTGTCGCGAGTTTACCAGTGGAGCGCATGGCCTGTCATAACTGCCGTGCGAAGCACTGGATGGTATCCCGGTTGGTCACATTGCTGCGACTCAGAGTGAATCGAGGAATCGGAGCATGGCTTGCCGTTGGCTTCGGTCCATGTTGCTGAACGCAAGGCGTGAAACGTCCGCCTCGCCGCCGTGCCACATGATCGCTTCGGGGACGTTGCGCGCGCGACCGTCGTGTAACAGGTTGCCGTTGACCTGCCCGCGCAGACCAAGGCCCCACAGTGGTGGCGTACGCCAGTCCCGGCCACCGGCCAGGAACTCTCGCCGTCCATCCGCCAGCCCTTCGCCCATGTCGTGCAAAAGCAGATCGGTATAAGGCCGGATCGTGGCGCTGCGTGACCGCTGTCCCGAAAGGTGAGATGTTGCCGGCAGTTCCGGCATGTGGCACACGGAACAACGTGCCTTGTCGAACAATCTGGCACCGCGCACCACCTCCGCGTCATCGCCTCTGCGTTGCGGCGGGGGAGCGAGCATCCGAAGATAATCCGTAATCACGGCAAGCTGCTGAGGTTTTGCTTCGTATACGGACAGGCGCTCAAGTTCATAACATTCGCTCTGAACTGGCCAGCATTGTTCCCACGGGAAGAGGCTGGAGGTCACACCGATTTCTTCGTGAAAGGCTGCGGCGACCTGTTGTTCCAGATTCGGGTGGACTGCCTTGTGACCAAAGCGCCCCACAGCGCGTTTTCCGGTCAGCTCATCGCGCACGCGGTTGAGTCGGCCATTGAAACCGATGCGACGCTGATGCGCGGCGATATCGGCGAGCGCCGCTTCGGAAACGGTTTCGAGCAGGCCAAGTCCGAAAACCGGTTGTGCGATACGGGGTGACACGATGGTGTCCTTGTCGAGTGGTCCGTACCAGAGTGCTGTAATGCGCACGGTGGGAACGCGCAACTCGATCTTGCTGCCGTCCGCCAGAATCACGTCCCGGTAGCGATACGTGATGTCAAAATCACCTTCTTCGAGGAGTTTGCCGAGGACGCCGTGTCTGTTGAGGTGCGTGCCGTAAGCGGGATGCGGGCGAGGGCGGCCCGCATCATCCTCGCCGGGCACGGCCAGCCGGAGCACGAGTGAGACCGGTTCTTCGCCCATGCCGTCTGGCGCCCGGCCCCGGCCATTGCGCGGATGGCATTCCAGGCATGATTGCGCATTGGACTGGGGGCCCCGCCCCCAGTGACCGCCACTCAGGAACGGCGGCACCCAGCGGGCTGCGAACTCCGTTTTGCCCGCGGCAAAGGCCTGCAACTCGGCCTTTTCCAGATGTGGCAGGGGGCGTGAATAGGCGGACGCATCATTGTTTTCATCCGCAGGTGTGTTCCCGGTCACCGCGAATGTCGTTAGCGCGCCGGTAAGGACGGCGAAAGCGACCGCTCTTTGATTGCGGGATTGTCGTGACAGTTTCACTCTTGGATTATGATGCGCCTGAGGAATCCCTAACGCAAAGCATGCCAGATAATCCGATTCGAAGCTGGTCCGCGAGGCTGCTGCCCGTGCGCCGCAAACCGGTCCTGTACGTCAAGGCGCCGGTGAGCCACGAGCGGATGCTGGTTAACCGGGTGCTGCTGATCCTGTTCCTGTTCGCCAGCGTTATCACGGTGCTCTGGTTCGATCGGGGCGGCCTGGTGGATCATCATGATGGGCATGTGTCGTTTGCCGACGTGGTGTATTTTGCGATGATCACGGTGACGACAGTGGGCTATGGTGACATTGTGCCTATCGCGCCGCACACACGCGTCATCGACGCGCTCTTCATTACCCCGATACGGATCTTCATCTGGTTTGTCTTTCTGGGAACCGCATATCAGTTGGTGATACAGAAAGTTGTGGAGGACTACCGCATGGCGCAACTCAGGGATCGTCTTCGCGATCATGTCATTATTATCGGGTTTGGCGAGACCGGGCGGGTTGCCGCGCGGGAAGTCGTCAGCAAGGGCACGCGAATGGAGGATATAGTCGTCATCGACATATCTGACAGTTGCGTGCACGATGCGGCCAATCTCGGTTACGTCGGCCTGCATGGAGATCCGACCCGTGAGAACATTCTGATCGATGCGGGCATCAAGAACGCGCGGGCAGTCCTGGTGTGTATTGGCCGTGACGATACCAGTGTTCTTTCCGTATTGACTGTGCGGAACCTGAACGCGCGGGTGCGCATCGTTGCCATCGTTATGGAGGACGAAAACGTCAAGCTGTTGCGCAGCGCAGGTGCGGATGTGACCGTCATGCCGTCGCAAGCAGGCGGTTATCTGCTGGCCGAAGCGGTTGGAAACAACTACCTGACGGACTACGTGCTGGACCTGCTTACCTCCGATGGCAGGGTGGCGCTGGTAGAACGCGTTGCGACGCCGGAGGAAGTCGGAAAATCAATGCGCGATCTCGACGGCGGCCTCGTTGTGCGGCTTTACCGGGGCGGAGAACCGGTTGGGTTCTGGGAGGCCAGCCGTAATGTCATTGAGCGCGACGATCTCTTGCTCATTATTCAACCAACGGCCTGAGCGCTATCACCGGGCTCGCGTCAGGATGGCTGGAAATCGGCTGCAGTTCTTCGCAAGTATCTGGTTCGAATTTACCTCGTTCGCAAGTACCTGCCTCTCATAACTCAATCGGCCAGTTCATTCCGGCGGTGATGCCGCCATCAACCCGTATGGTCTGGCCGGTGATGAATGCCGCTGCTTCTGACGCCAGAAAAACGGCTGCGCCGACCAGGTCCTTGACATCGCCGAGCCGCCCGAGGGGCGTGTTCTGTGTGCCCCAGTCGCGCATCTTTTCCTCGGCCCAGAGTTTCTTCGACAGGGCTGTCGGGAAAAACCCGGGCGCGATCGAGTTGACGCGCACTCCGTGGCGCCCCCATTCGTTTGCCAGCGACCGGGTCATCATCAGTACGCCGGCCTTGCTCATCGCATAAGGTGTGACACCGGTGAGAGGGGCATAGGTGTTTAACGAGTCGATGTTGATAATAGAGCCGGATTTGCGTTCAAGCATGTGTTTGCCGATGGTCTGGGCCAGCACAAAACTGCCGCGAAGGTTGATGTCCATGATCCAGTCATACTCTTCGTTCGTGTAATTCTCAGCCTTCATTCGCTTGTTGACGCCGGCGACACTGACCAGCGTATCGATCCTGCCAAATGCGGACAGGGTTGATTTTGCCAGTCGGGCGATATCGTCCGGTTTGGCGACGTCGCATACGATCGGTTTGACCGGTTTCGGCCCGGTTGAGATTTCACCGGCCGTTGTCTCAAGAGTGGTCGCATCACGACCGGCAATGACAACCTGTGCGCCGCGTTCGGCAAAGCCTTCGGCAAGGGCCCGGCCGATGCCGCGGCTGCCGCCAGGGACAACCACGACCTGATCGGTTACGGAGAACAAGGCATCTTCCATCGTATTTTCTTTCCTTGGTTAGAGAGGATTCGGTTCGCGCTGGCTCGGTTCCGGCGTGCCGGCAAGATGTTTTCGCGCGACCGGCTGTGTGACGGGGGGCGTTGCTGCGCGCGGTAAGGTGGCGCGCTGGTACATTCGCCACCAGAGACTGTCCAGTTCGGTGTCGTACAGTATTTCCGGATCGACGTTGAGGACGTGCCAGTCGCCGCGCTCGATCTCGCGCTCGAGCTGGCCATGCGCCCAGCTGGCGTATCCGGCGAAAAAGCGCTGACCTGTATTGTCCGCAGGCTGTTCAAGGAGGGTTGAAAGCAGCTCACCGTCGCCGCTGAAATAGATGTCGTCTACCGTCCACCAGGCGCGTTCCGGCGGCGGTGTCATCCGGAACATGAACAGCAAGCCGTCCGGTTGTACCGGGCCACCGACGTACAGCGTGTCGGTGCGTCCCTGCCGGTCTGGCTGGTCGGGCCAGACGTCGCGCAGCATCATGTCCGTCGGCCGGTTGAGGATCACGCCGCTTGGCCCGGTATCGGTTGGAAACATCACCAATACGACACTGCGCGCGAAGCTGACATCATGGAGGTGGCGAGCTGCCACCAGCAGAATCGACTCTTTTTGCCCTCTGGGGTTGTGCTCCTGCGCTGGCGCGACCTCGGCTGATAACAGCGTCGCGCCGGCAAGCAGTGCGATAAAAATCTCTCGGCGCACGTGCAGACTATTCCATGATCGCTTGATAAACCAGATTGCGCAGCAGAACGCGGTAGTGCTGCCGTCGTAGCGGTTCAACCGACATGTAGGACACGACGAGGCGTTCTTCCGGGTCGATCCAGAAATACGTGCCGGCGTAACCACCCCAGTAGAATTCGCCAACCGACGCGGGCCAGTTGGACTGTCCGTACTCAAGGCGGGTTGCAAAGCCCAGCCCGAAACCGTAGCCGGGTCCGGGGATGTAGTAATGGCCTTTCGAAATGGTTTCGTTGAGATGATTGGATGCGATATAGCGTACGGTTTTCGGGCCCAGCAAGCGCACGCCGTCCAACTCGCCGCCGTTGAGCAGCATCTGACTGAAGCGCAGATAGTCGCCCGCCGTCGATGTCAAACCATGGCCACCGGCAAGAAAGGTGACGCGATCGCGCACATCGATGAGCATTGGCGTTTTGCCGGTGTACTTGTCCGGAATCGGTTCTGCGATCCGACCGTGTTTTGCAGGTGCGACGCGAAAAGCGCTGTTCTCCATACGCAGTGGCGCGAAGATGTACTGTTCGAGATAACGGTCGAGCGGCATTGAAGTGACGACTTCAATAACGCGGCCCAGGATGTCGGTAGAGTGGCCATATTCCCAGGTTGTGCCCGGTTGATACTGTAGTGGCAGGGTCGCGAGCGTGTTGGCGAAGTCCTCCAGCGTCCAGTGCTGCGAGAATATGTTCGCCTGCTTGTAGCGCCGCTTGACCTCCGTCGGGGTGCCGGTGCTCTGATAGGTCAGTCCCGATGTATGGCGCAGAAGGTCCTGAATGGTGATCGGACGGTCCGCATCAACGATGGTTGGTGCCGCATTTTCGGTCGCGTCCGACGGTTCGACGCTGACCTTCATGTCACTGAATGCCGGGATGTATTTGGACACCGGTTCATCGAGCGACAGTTTTCCCTGTTCTACCAGCATCATTGCCCCGACACTGACAATCGGCTTGGTCATGGAGTAGATACGGAATATGGAGTCGTCGCGCATCGCCACGCCACCCGGCTTGTCCTGCCACCCCAGTGATTGCGAATAAACAAGCTTGCCGTCCCGCGCAATCATGATCACGGCGCCTGGCAGTTCGCCGGATTCGATCGCCGCACTGAGGGTCGAAGTCAGGTGTGCGAGGCGATCGGATGAAAGGCCCGCTGTTTCAGGCGTTGTTTCCGGCAGGGGCGCTGCCAGGGCGCCAAAGGCCGGCAGTACCAAAATCGCGAGCAAAAGCCGAAAGGTCGTATGCACGGCGAACTATCCTTTAATCACATTGGTTGTGAAACGCGCTGATGGCCATCTGTTCATTGACTACTCCGCGCAAAAAAAATGCTATTGCAGGTGAAACCGGCTGACATCAGGCGATCAATGCAAATGTCTGCGCCGCACTGGAATAGTTGGTGTTTCCGTCGAGGGTTTTTCGCCCGTTCGGCGCCCGCTTTCCCAGCGCCGGTCGAACATCTGGTTCACCAGATTGAGCACCTGGTTGATCTCGGCATCATCGAAGTCGCGCGACAGAACGTGTTGCAGGTCTTCCATCATCCGCTGTCGGCGTGCGCGGTCGATCGATTCGGGTGAGGGGCCGACAAAGATCACGTCAAATTCGTCCCGGCCGTCCTCGTGATAGTAGGTGATATCAACCGGGGCGGCTTCCTCACAATAGGAATTGAGCGACTCGAGCGCTTCGGCAAGAAGTTGCCGGAAGCTGCGTCCGACGTCGCCTGTCCAGCAAATTTCGATGACACGTCTGCGACGATCGAAGGCGATGCCCGGTTCATCCGGGTGAATGCTTCTTACGTCAGCGAGGCTATCCTCGTCGATGTAGTCCAGCAGCGGGCGCATCGCGGACTCCATTTGCTCCGTGCTGGTTCCTGTTCTCAGCAGGATAGTTCCATGAACGTGTACTTCGACTCGCATCGTGCTGCCCCATCTTTCTCTGCAGAGAAATTTCCTGCAGTGAATTCTCTTTACACCGAAACAGGTGCTGTTCCGAGCCGACATCTGGCGCTGGACTGATCGTGCGGGGGATGGTTGATCTCCCGATTCCGGCCCTGACCTTTGCCAGCCGCCACAGGAAGGAACACCGGAATTGTAACCTCTTGTGCCTGTGGCGCCGAACGCAGCGATGGTTGCGGGCAGTTTCTGTTGCTTGCGGGCGCAACGTGTAGAGCGCAATGCCGGCACTGGTGGAGGTCTGCGTTTCCAGGCGATTGGCCCTTTTCGCGTGCCCTTGCTCCGGAAAACCGCTTGTTCAGGCGAACGGGGTTCACAGGCAGGGCGGGCTGCGCAACGGTTTACTTCCGGGTATGTAAATCCCGCAGCGCAATATCAAGTGACTCTGTCGGAGACGCCTGATCAGCCGGGAGGGCCAGGCTGGCGCACCTGCGTCGGTTGTTAACGAATATCTTCGGGGGAGAATGGCGTGGCGTCGTCCTTGCGCTGTGATTCGCGGTCGGACTCGAAGATGCCCTGCAATTCCTTCGCCGCATCACGCGAGGTCTGTATCAGCTGCGTTTCGTTGTGATAAACGGCGTGCTGGCGTTGTATCGTCCGTTCGTCGTGAGCGCGGAAGGTCGTTACTGTGTCTTTTGCATCCCAGGCGCTGACGCCGGTGGCGGCAAGCACGTGCTCTGCGAGTTCCAGCGCCGAGCCCAGGGTTTCGCGAATGATGAAATCAACCCCCAGATCCATCATTCGATAGGCGTGGAACCGATTACGTACCCGCGCCAGTATCTTCAGCTTTGGAAAGTGCTTTCTCACAGTCTCAGCCGTTCGCACCGAAGCCTCAATGTCATCGATGGCAAGCACGAAGAGCTGCGCCTCATGCGCGCCGGCGGCACCCAGCATATCCAGCCGCGACGCGTCACCGTAATAAGCCTTGTTGTTGCCGAAGCGTCGCACGACCTCGATTTGTTCACTGCTGATGTCGAGCGCGGTGAAGCCGATATCCCGAGCCGTCAGGATACGCGCAACCATCTGGCCGACTCTTCCGAAACCGGCGATGATGATCCGGTTTTCCGGTTCTTCGATTTCATCAAAATTCTCTTCCGCCTTGCCGCTCGTTCGCTTTCGTAACGCGTCGTCCAGTGTCATTGCCAAAGGCGTGAGCGCCATTGAGATGATGACTGCGATGACCAGAGAACTGACCAGTGCCGTTTCCATGATGCCACCGGCGACGGCGATGGCGAAAATCACGAATGCGAACTCGCCACCCTGTGACAGAGTTGCCGCGACGCTGAGCGCGGAGCGGCTGTCCTGGCCTGCGAATCGGGTGACGATAAACAGCACGGCGGCCTTTATCAGCATAAGACCCAGCACCATCGCGATGATGGTTCCAGGTTCACGGAGAATCAGTCCGAGGTCCACGGACATGCCGACCGAGATAAAAAACAAACCAAGCAGCAGCCCCTTGAATGGTTCGATGTTGGCTTCCAGTTCGTGCCGGTATTCGGAATCGGCGAGCAGCATGCCCGCGAGAAACGCGCCCAGGGACATTGACAGACCAACCGACGCCACGCCCAGTGCCGTGCCAATCACAACCAACAGCGCAGCGGCCGTGAATATTTCCTTGATCCCGCTGCCGGCGATCAGCCTGAACACTGGGCGCAGCAGGTAGCGGCCGCCGAATACGATCGCGGCTATCACCGCAATCGCTTTTCCCGCCGCCAGCCAGGCCTCGGCCCCGATCGGCGTTTCATCGCCTGCTCCCAGTAAGGGGATCAGTGCCAGCAGTGGGATTACCGCAATGTCCTGAAACAACAAGATGGCAAACGAGGAACGCCCCTTGCGCGTAGTCAGTTCGCCGCGCTCGGCCAGTGTTTGCAGGACAAATGCCGTTGAAGACATGGCGAGTGCGAAGCCGATGACGACGGCCGTGGCAAGGGGCAGGCCGAAAGCGACACTGACAGCGGTAATCAGTGCTGCGGTGAGCGTGACCTGCGCGGCGCCGAGTCCGAACACGGACTTGCGCAGAACCCACAGGCGTGAGGGTTGCAGTTCCAGTCCGATCACGAACAGCAGCATGACGATGCCCAACTCCGCAACGTGCATGATGCTGCTGACCCCGCCGATGATTCCCAGTCCGGATGGACCAATGACCACGCCGGCGGCCAGATAGCCCAGTACGGCGCCCATCTTGTACCGGCGAAACAGTGGCACGGCGATGACTGCTGCCGCCAGAAAGACGGCGCTTTGCGCTAGAAGGTTCATGTCCTGAACAGGATGATTGCTGAATCACATAGGGGATGGGCGGTGCGTTGGTTCGTCAAGCGGCCCGCGGCCGGAGCCGGGCGGGCGCGCTGATCGGCCCTGCACTGCACTGCATGATCAAGTTGCGGCGACAACCCGGATTTCGACCTTGTACTTGGGATTCGCAAGCTTCGATTCGACACAGGCACGCGCCGGCGGATTGTCTTTCGCAACCCAGATGTCCCATACCGCATTCATGTCGTTGAAGTCCTGGATGTCGTAGAGCCAGATGGTCGCCATCAGAATTTTCGATTTGTCGCTGCC
>Ga0316191_10001843_pt1 | contig 15162 bp, 11 predicted proteins | sample Eddworburr2cm_MG_FD_204928 | JGI IMG/M metagenome (GOLD analysis project Ga0316191, IMG submission 204928) | Coastal sediment microbial communities from Maine, United States - Eddy worm burrow 2 cm | ecosystem: Environmental > Aquatic > Marine > Coastal > Sediment | place: USA: Maine...
AGGGCGATCCGGACCCCAGGACGGAGCCGGTCCTCGACCAGCCAGACCCGGCCCGCCCCGCCCTCGCCGAGCTGCCGGAGCGGCCGATAGCGATCGTCCTGGCCCGGTTCTCGATCGGCCATGATGTTAATAGTACCCCGAGAATTACGGATTTGTGCTTCAAAAGTCTCAGGATGAGACTCGGAGCGAGCCTGACTGGCCCGAGGGCGTCACGAAGTGCTGGATCCGCCGTCAGGCCCCCTCATCCTGGTAAGATCCGGAGCATGGGTTCCAAGCAGGGGTGGAGCGGCGCTCGCCTCGGCCGGGGTAGGCGCGGCCCCGAGTGGGTGCTGATCCTGAGCCTCGTCGGGCTCTCGACGGCGTGCTCCGCGCCTACGGGACCCTCCGACGACCCGGGCTCCGGGTACACGGAGACCGGCGATCTGGACGAGATCTCTCGTCGCGGCACACTGCGCATCCTCATGCCGCCGCGAGAGCTCGACGGCATCCCGCGCCGTGGCTACTCCATCGACCGCGAACGCGAGATGGCTGGACGCCTCGCCCGTGAGCTGGGCCTCGATCCCGAGGTCGTCACCGTCGGCGATCGCGCGCGGATGCTGCAAGACCTCCTGGACGGTCGGGGAGATCTCGTCGTCGCTCGCTTGACCGCCACCGGGGACAGGCGGCAGCGCCTGGAGTTCTCGATTCCACTGGACTACGTCCGCGAGGTCCTCGTCTGCCGCGCCGACGACCTGTCGATCCAGGACCTCGCGGGTCTCACCGGCAAGCGTCTGGCCGTGCGCGCAAGCTCTTCCTACTACCGGACTCTGCTCGATGTTCGGGAACAAGTGCCCGGGATCGAGATCGTCACCGTGGACGAGACCCTCGACACCGAGGAGATCCTGAACCGGGTCGCCCAGGGCGAGTACGATGCCACCGTTGCCGACAACGACATCTTCCACAAGGTGCATGCCTACGTAGAAAACCTTCGCGCACCGCTCACGCTCACCGACGCACGACCGGTCGCCTGGGCGATGCGTCCCGACAACCCTCGGCTGAAGCAGGTCGTTGACCAGTTCCTCAACAAGCAGGCCCTGACCCGCGGCCTGGAAATCGCGCAGGTCGGAGACCTGGACGAGATCCAGAGGCGCGGGGTGTTGCGCGTGCTCACCGTCAACGGTGCCGCCAGCTACTTCCTGCATCGCGGCGAAGAGATGGGTTTCGAGTTCGAGCTCGTGGACCGGTTCGCAGACGAGATCGGCTGTCGCGTCCAGATCGTCATACCGCCACGGGCAGATCTCCTCATCCCGTGGCTCCTCGGAGGCAAGGGCGATCTGGTCGCGGCCTCCATGACGGTGACCGACGACCGCCGCGAGCAGGTCGCGTTCACTCGGCCGTACAACTGGGTGAGCGAGATCGTGGTCTCCCGGGCCGACGATCCCGTCGGCACGCCCGAAGATCTGGCCGGACGCGAGATCGCCGTGCGTAGGTCCAGCTCGTATCATCAGACCCTCAGCGCTCTCCGGCCGGCGCTCGGGTTCAAGATCGTCGATGCGCAGGAGAGCCTGGCGACCGAGAACCTGATCGCGATGGTCGCGAGCGACGAGTACGATCTGACGGTCTCCGACAGCAACATCCTCGACATCGAGCTCACCTACCGCGACGACATCCGCGGGGCGTTCGCCCTGGGCGAGCCGGAGGCCATCGCCTGGATGGTCCGTCCGGGGGACCGTGATCTCGTGGCGGCCGCCGACGCTTTCCTCGAGCGCGAGTACCGCGGGACCTTCTACAACGTCATCAAGCAGCGCTACTTCGAGAATAGCCGTCGGCTCGCGAGCATGGTGAGCGAGCGCCCGTCCAGGGGGGGCGCCATCAGCCCCTACGACGACCTGTTCCGCAAATACGGCGACCTGGTCGAGATCGACTGGCGACTGCTCGCGGCCCAGGCTTACGAAGAAAGCGGATTCGATCCCGAAGCGCACAGCTGGGCGGGAGCCCGGGGAGTGATGCAGGTTCTACCCCGCACCGCTCTCGACCTCGGCATCCAGGGCGATCTCCACGATCCCGAGGTCGGCATTCAAGCCGGCGCCCTTTACCTGCGCTGGCTTTACGACCTGTTCGAGCCGTCGCTACCCCGAGGAGAACGTCTTCGCCTGGCGCTGGCCTCCTACAACGCCGGACGCGGACACATCCAGGACGGACGCCGGGTCGCACGAACCACGGGGCTCGATCCCGACCGCTGGTTCGGCAACGTCGAGCAGGCACTGCCACTCCTCAGCCGCGAGCTGTACGCCAGTCGGGCCCGCTTCGGCTACTGTCGATGCCGCCAGCCGGTCGCGTACGTCCGCCGCATCAACCGCCGCTACGATGCCTACATTCAGGCGGTGGAGTGAGGCCTATCGTTTTGATAAGCTCGCGCATCTCACCCAGGAGTGTGTTGTCATGCCGTCAAGGGGTTCCCGTTTCCTGAAACAGCTCGAAGCTCTCAAGGCGACCCATGGCGGAGACGCCGCGGTCCGGAAGGTCGAGCTGCTTCGAGAGCTGGACCGCCTGCGGCTCGCGCGCGCCGGAGAGGTGCAATCCCTCCACGAGATCCTGTGCTTCCTCCGCGCCTACCCCGACGATCCGGAGGTTCTCAGGCTCGTGGACCGGCTGCTCGGCGGCTTCGAGCGACGGTCGGATCTGCGCCGCCATCGCGACGCGCTCGAGGATACCGGCATCGCCGGCACGACCATCCACTATCGCTTCTTCTGGGAGATGGCGAGGTGGTTGGCGCGACGCTGGCCCGAACAGCTCGCCATCGACTGGGACGAGCTCGACGATCCCTCCAGGCTGGAGCGCTTTCTGCCTCTGCTGGTCGCCTACTACGAGGCACCGGCGCTCGACGTCATCGACCTTCCGATCCGGAAGTGGCTGGACAAGCTCAAGGGTCGCGGCGAGACCGACGCGTCGTTTCTCATCCGGCGCTTCGACGCCCTGCGCGCCGATTCGTTCGGGAAAGAGACCCTGTACGATGACGTCGACGTTCCGATCCGAATCCTGCCGGGTCCCGGCACGCCCTCACGCACGCTGGCCCGCTACAAAGACGATCCCGTCGTCTTTCAGGCCGAGCCGATCCTGCGCGGGCGACCGTCCCTGAAAGACGAGCTTCGACGGCCGCCGCATCGGGTCCGGACGGTCTCGCCCCGCGAAGGCCGGAAGCTCGTCGACCTGGCGCGCGAGGCGATGGTCACACGCAGCCGCGATCTCGACGCCTTTGCCTACGCGGACCCGCGCGATGTTCGGCTCGTCGACTGCGGCGACGGTCTCCAGTTCGCCTGCTACGGCATGACTCCCGAGCGTCGTCTGCTGTTCGAGGCCGTTTACGGGTTCCTGACTCTCAAGAACGGTGTGCCGATCGGCTACGTCCTGTCCAGCGCGCTGTTCGGTTCTTCCGAGATCGCCTACAACGTCTTCGAGACCTACCGCGGCGGCGAGGCGGCGCGGGTCTTCGGCCGAGTGATCGCGATGGTGCGTCACCTCTTCGGCTCGGATGCCTTTGCCATCGATCCGTACCAGCTCGGCCACGGCAATTCCGAGGGGCTTCAGTCGGGAGCGTGGTGGTTCTATTACAAGCTCGGGTTCCGCCCCGACGATCCGGACATCTGTCGGGTTCTGCGCGGTGAGCTGAAGAGGATGAAGGCCCGCTCGCGGCATCGCTCGAGTGTCGCCACTCTCGAGAAGCTCTCCAGCGACTACGTCTACTTCTTCCCGGGCCGCGAGCGGCAGGACGTCATGGGCCGGATCGACCTGGGGCCGGTGAGCCTTCGACTCTCGCGCTACGTCGCAGAGCGCTTCGGAGCCGATCGCGAGAAGGCGGGGCGGGAATGCTCGCGCGAGGCCGCGCAGGTGCTGGGGGTGCGATCCAGGCGCGGATTCTCGGCGGGGGAGCGGCTCGCCTGGGAGCGTTGGAGCCCGCTGATCCTGTGCCTGCCGGGTGTAGAGCGCTGGAGCCGCGCCGACAAGCGGGCCCTCGAGCGCGTGGTCCGCGCCAAGGGTGGCCGGCGGGAATCCGACTTCGTCCCCCTGTTCGACCGGCACGCGCGCCTGCGTCGGGCGATACTAACGGTGGCCGCCGAAGAGGCCTGACCCGGCACCGCATCACCGGGGCCTGCTATTCTTGAGGGACGTATGCAGAGAAAGTCGCTAGCCCTTCTATTTGCGTGTCTCCTGCTCTGGCCGGCGACCCAGGCCGACGTCGAGCTCGTCTTCGGCACCGGCGATACGATCAAGGGCAAGGACGTTCGGCGCGACGGCAACGACTACGTCCTCACGACGTACGACGGCGGCACGGTCCGGATTCCGCTGTCCGACGTGGCCGAAGTCCGCCTGGTGGGAGAGCCGGAGCAGCCCGCCAAAGAAAAAGAACCGGAGGAGAGCTGGCCCCCCACCGGGCTGACGCCCAGCGAGCCTCAGAATCTGGCGGGTCCGACGGTAACCCCGCCCAAGACCTCCGAGCAGCTCGGGGTGTTCGGAGAGCAGTCGAAGTTCCAGCAAGCCCCGCTGGATCCCACCTGGCATCCGAAGTCGGCCCTCGGCCCCGACGCGCTGGCCGACAGTCGCTCGACCTGGGTGGAAAGCTCCCACGATCCCTCCTGGCAACCGGAATCGGCCTACGAGGGGAACACGCTGGACGACAGCCGCTCGACGTGGCAGGAAGCGCCGTCCGATTCGAACTGGGTCCCACAGGACGGTTTTGCGGAAAAGAACAAGAAGGAATCTGACTTCTGGTCGTGACGCCTTGCTAACGAGCCCTCGACGTCAGCTCATCGTTCTGGCGGCGGCCGCGGTCGTCTGCCTCGCCCCGTTTGCGGGCAAAGCGTTCCACATCGACGACCCGCTTTTCATCTGGACGGCGCGTCAGATCGTCGAGCACCCGCTCGACCCCTACGGATTCACCGTCAACTGGAGTCTCGCCGAGCAGCCGATGCACGAGGTCACCAAGAACCCACCCTTGGCTGCCTACTACATCGCCGTGGCGGCTTCGCTGGTGGGATGGTCGGAGGTCGCCATCCACCTGGCGTTCCTTCTTCCGGCGATCGGCGTTGTGCTCGGAACCTGGCAGTTGGGGCGCAGGCTCTCGGGCCACTCCTCGGTGGCCGCGCTGATCACGCTGGTGAGCCCGGTCTTCCTGCTCTCGGCATCGAGCGTGATGAGCGACACCGCGATGCTCGCGCTGTGGGTGTGGGCCGTGGTGTTCTGGATCGACGGCCTCGAGGCGGACAGCGGCTGGCGACTATCGCTAGCCGCGTTGCTGGCGGCGGCCGCCGCCCTCACCAAGTACTTCGGGATGAGCCTGGTACCACTCCTGCTGGTCTACGGTCTCGTCCGGCGTCGGAAGTCGGGGGTTTGGGCGCTCCACCTTCTTATCCCGGTGGCCGTCCTGATCGGCTACCAGGCCTGGACGCACGCCCTCTACGGTCGCGGACTCCTGCTGGATGCCGGGGGCTTCGCCGCCGACTGGCGAAGTCGGCACCCGATGCCGATCCTGGAGCGTGCGTGGGTCGGTCTCGCGTTCACCGGCGGATGCGTCCTGCCAGGTCTGCTGCTGGCTCCGGCTCTGTGGGCGCGGAAAACGCTGGCGTGGGGCGGGGGAACGCTCGCGGTACTGGTGGCGGTCGGCTTCTGGATGCTGCCTCCGAGGCTCGAGGGCTCCGGGGTCTGGCTGGCGCTTCAGATAGGAATGTTCGCGACCGGTGGGCTGGTCGTGGTCGCCCTGGCGATCGGCGACTACCGTGCACGACGGGGCGCCGAGTCGGTGCTCCTCGGACTGTGGGCTCTTGGAACCCTCTTCTTTGCTACTGCCGTCAACTGGACCGTCAACGGTCGCTCGATCCTCCCTCTGGTACCCGCGGTCGCCCTGCTCTTGGCGCGGAGGGCCGACGCCGGGCCTCAGCCTCCAAGGAGACTCGCCATCGCCGTGGCGCTCGTCGGCTCGGCCGTGGTCGCGCTGATCGTAACGGCAGGTGACGTGGCCGTGGCCAATGCCCAGCGCATCGCGGTCGAGCGGATCGAACGAGAGAGAGTCGGCGAGGAAGAGACGGTGTGGTTCCAGGGCCACTGGGGCTTCCAGTACTACATGGAGGAACGGGGAGCCCGTGCGGTCGATGTCCGGACCGCGCGACCCCGCGATGGAGACCTGATGGTCCTGCCGCAGAACAACACCCGGGTGGTGGGGGTTCTGCCGGAGGCGATCGCTTCTCGCGAGTGGGTCGAGGTCGACGTCCCGGCCGTCGCTTCTACCATGCACAAGAAACGCGGCGCCGGTTTCTACTCGTCGGGCTACGGGCCTCTGCCCTTCACCTTCGGCAGAGCGCCTCAGGAGCGATACGAGGTCTGCAGGTTGGGAAGCCGTTGACCGCCTAGCCGTCCTTGTGCTTGTCGTGCTTCTGCTTCGGCTCGGGCACCTTGAACCGCACCATCACCGGCTCTTCCATCCCCGCCGTGAGAACGTTCAGCGTGAAGACGCCTTCGAAGCCGCTCTTGGGTTTGGGGAAGAAGACCACGTCGCTGAAGTAGCTGTCGTAGTTCAGGTGGACGTCGGCCCACGCGACTTCTTCTCGGGTCGCGTAGAAGTCGGAGTTGACCTGCTCGAGATTGGCGAAGTCCTTCCCGAGCTGGAGTGGTTGGGACTTCTCGAGCTGTTCCGCGTAGCTCACAAGCTCGATCTCCTTCGCCAGTGCCGGCGGCGGGGCCATCGAGTAGAGGTTCCCCGCCGGGTCGAGCAAGGTGAAGGACTCGTCCGTGAAATCGAGCTCTTTCCCGAACTTGCCGATCACACCGACGGCGACTTGCAGCATGAAGTGGTCGTTGGCCTCTTCGAACGAGGCTCCGTAGCTGCTCACCACCACCTCGATCCGCCCGGCCTTTTCCATGTAGGTCGCATAGGCGAGATCGAAGCTCGTTTCGTCCGAGCCGTTATCCTTCTTCTTGTCCCCGCCGATCGCTACGGTGAGGCTCGCGGCGAGTAAAGCCACACAAACCAGGATGAACCATCGCTTCATTGACATCACAGCCTCCCTGAAATTCAACCCCCAGAGTATCTCAGCTTTTCGCTCCGGTTTCCACGGCCGGGTTGTCAGCGGTGCATGACGGTGTTGAAACGTCTGAGCATGAGCGTAACCACCAGAAGCTGATAGGCCGTCCCGACCACCAGGTAGCCCCACCAACCTCCCTCACCGGCCTCCAGCAGCCAGAACAGCTTCACCGGCCAGTACGTGGGAACGACACCCATCACCCACTGCCAGACCGTCGGCACGAACCAGGCAATGATCGGCGGCCAGTTCAGGGCGCCCGCGGCCTTCATGATCGCGAAACCCTGGACCTTGTTGTTGGCAAAGGCCGCGAGCAGCAGCGCGAACGCCGGGGCCAGTGGAGACGCGGCCACGCCCACGAGCAACAACGGCAGCGGACCGATTCGCACGAGGCCCGTCAGGGGTACGCTGATCACGGTCATGACGACGCTGACGAGCATCGGCACCGCCAGGCGGTAGGCGAGGTACCCCGGAAGGGTCAGAGGGGTGACCTGCAAGGCGCTCAGCGTACGATCGTCGCGCTGGTCGAGCAGCAGGAATCCGATCACCACGCCCGCCACCATCGGAGTGACCAGCACGATGATGCTCACGATCAGCGGAAAGTAGGGGAGAAGGTCGATCGAGTACTGCCGGCTGACGCGCTCCGCAGCAACCGGGACGCCCCAGCGCAGCAGCAAGGCCATCAGCACCGGAAGCGCCACCAGCCACCGCAGCATCGCGTCGCGGGCCACGCTCTTGAGGTCGATGGGGCCGAGGGCCCGGATGACGGCGACCGCCTTCATCTCAGCGGCTCCCTTCCTTGACCACCACGAACCGGTGAAACGCCCGACGGCTCCACAGGAACGCCGGAACGATCCAGGTGATCGAGCCCAGCACGCCGTAAAGCCATTCCCCGGCGGCGAGCGGCCGGAGGGCGCCCTCCATCAGCACCATGGCCGGCTGCAGCGGGTGAAGCACGGTCCACCCGCTGCCCCACACGCCCAGATAGGTGAAGAGCGGGGGAGAAAGCAGCGTCGAATAGATAAACGAAGGAAACAGGTACTCGTTGATCGAGTCGTACCTCGCCACCGCGGCGAACCCGAGCAGCGCGTAGATCGGACCGGCCAGGAGCATCCCGACGGCGAGCGGCACGATCCGGAGGCTGAATCCGAAGGTCAGCCCCACGATCGCCAGGTTCTCGACAATCGCCAGGGCGGTGAGCGTGACGATCTTGGAGGCGAGGTACTCGGAGGTCCGAAGCGGGGTCACGATCTGGGCCTCGAGGGTGCCCTCGGCCTTCTCGAGCAAGACGAGCCCGCCGATGAAATAGAAGGTGTTCATCATCAGGTTCGAGAAGACGAACGGCGGGATCAGCCACCCCAGGGTCTCGGCGTCCACGAGGTTCAGCAACAGGATGCAGTACAGCGCCACGAACCCGGCCGCCCAGTAGAAGCCGTTACGTAGCTGAAGGCGGACGTCGCCTCTCGCGGTCGCACCGAGGCGGCTCATCTCAGCTCCCGGCCCGTGACCCGGATGAAGATCTCCTCGAGGGTCGCCTCCAGCGTGTGAATCGTCTGGATCTCGTGGCTGCGCAGTACGTCCAGGAAACCGTCCTGATCCGCCAGGCCGCCCAGCGGGAACTCGCGGTTCCGGGTCTCGCCGTTCTCGCTGTACTCGACGCGCACCCTCGGCTCTCCGTACCGGAGCTTCAGCTCGCGCGGCGCGTCGATCAGGCGGATCTCGCCGTCCACGATGAACGCCACGCGGTCGCACAGCTCGTCGGCGACGGTCATGTCGTGGGTGGTCAGGAAGATGGTCTTGCCCGCGGTTTGCTGCGACTTGATGAGGTCCTTGATGCGTCGCGCGCTGAGCGGATCGAGGCCCGCGGTGGGCTCGTCCATGAAGATCAGCTCGGGGTCGTTGACGAGCGCGCGCGCAATGCTGAGGCGGTTCTTCATGCCCTTGGAATACTGCGACACGAGGGTGCCGCCGTCGGCGCCGAGATCGACCGACTCGAGCAGCTCGTCAGGCGGTCGGGTCTTTCCCTGGTAGAGCGCGCCGAAGTATCTGAGGTTCTCGAGGGCGGTGAGCTTCTGGTAATGGTTGGGGAACTCGAACGACACGCCGACCCGCTCGTAGAAATCGGATCGCCACGCTCTCAGATCGCGCCCCAGGACCGAGACGCGTCCCTCGTAGTCCCGGAGGAGCCGGATCAGGATCTTCTGGGTGGTGGACTTGCCGGCGCCGTTCGGGCCGAGGAAACCGAAGATCTCACCACGCTCGATCCCGAATCCCAGGCCACGAACGGCGGGTTTCGCCGCCCGGTCGTAGGTGAAGCCGAGCTCCTCGACCTGGATCATCGTCGCTTCCCCGTCTCTGCTCATATCGACCTACCCCGGGGGGCGTGAGCCGATTCGCCCCTCGGCGGATCAGGGGCCCGGAGGCGAATCGACGCCTCCGGGCCCCCGGGCAAAGACTCGCGACCAGCGCGACGATCGGGCTCCTAGCCCCAGCGAGGCTGCTCGTCCGGACTGATCCCCAGCGCCATCTTGGCCAGCAGCTCGTGGGTCAGGGACGAGTTCGTCGGGTGGAACCGCCCCGCGCGCGCGTCGCGGAACAGCCGCTCGAGCTCGTTCTTCTTGAACATGCCGAAACCACCCGACAGATCCATGGCGGTGTCGACGATCTTCCAGGCTCCTTCCACGGCGCGGTACTTCGCCGCGATGACCTTGAACCCCCACTCGGGTCCGTGCTCCGTGGCGTCCGACCACCCCTGGGCAACCGCCTCGATGTGGGGTCGAATCGCCTCCAGCTCCAGGGCCATCTCGGCGATGCCGTGCTGGATCTCCGGGTGATAGGCCATCGTCCGGGTCATCCCGAGGGCCTCCTTGCCCTGGACCGATTTCAGCGTGAGGTCCCAGGCCCGGTTGGCGATGCCGCAATAGACGTTGGCAAAGTTCACCAGCGCCCACGCGAAGATGCTGACCACGAAGGCGTCCATCCCGGCAGCCCCGGCCGGAACCACGCGAGCGATGTAACGGTCGGGCACGAACGCTCCCTCGAGAACCGTGTCGTCACTGCGCGTCGCGCGCATCCCCATGACGTCCCACGTCTCCTTGATGGAGTACCCCTCGGTGTCGCGGGGCATGAAGGCGTGCACGATCTTGGGTGCGCTCGGGTCGCTGGCGTCCAACCCGTGAAGGCCGTACCGGGTCCACACCGGACCGAGGCTTCCGAAGCCCTTTTTCCCGGTGAACTTGTAGCCTCCGTCGACCCGCTCCGCCTGGGTCGTGGACATCAACACCGGCACGGTGTTCCCCGACTCGGAGTGTCCGGCGGCGAACACCTCTCCGTCCGCGGCTTCCTTGAGGAGCCACTCGAGCGAGTTGTCGCCGGAGCGTCGGAGGTCCGCCGCCACCCCCACCCAGTAGTGGTGCATGTTGGCCGCCAGGGCCGTGGCCGGGGCGTGGTAGGCGAGCTTCCGGGTTTCCAGAGCGATCTCGGCCAGAGACATCCCGTGGCCGCCGAGGTCCTCCGGCACCGCCATCAGGAGGTAGCCAGCCTCTTTCAGCTCGTCGAAATCCTCTTGCGCGAACCGGTTGTCCCGATCGTAGCCCGGCGCACGCTCGTGGCACCGATCGAGTAGATCCTGTGTCAACGAAAAGTTCTTTCCCATCGTTCCCTCCTCTTCCTCTGGTGATAATCCTCGGTCCCAACCCGAGACTTTACCCCGGCCCCGTGGGGGGCTCCAAGCAAAAACTCCCCGGAAAAGCCCTCCAAACTTGAATTCCGCTCCTCGACACCTCGAATTCGGGACTTGCCCCGGGAAATCCTTTGACCTATGTTTTCGCCCCGATCCGCCGGCCGCTCCGGCCGCGGGGGTGGCCCGGAGGGGGATCCATGCCGTCGAGCAAGCTGATCCAAGAGGTCAGCATCGAGCCCAAGCCGACCGCGGCGTTCGAAACCGTGCTCGGTCCCGACAACGTCGAGAGCGTGAGCAATCTCGCCGCGGGCCTCCAGGCCCGACTCGGTGGCCGCACCATCTGGAACGTCAACAGCACGGCCGCCGGTGGGGGCGTTGCCGAGATGCTCCAGAGCCTGCTGGCCTACGCTCGTGGACTCGGAGTCGACACCCGCTGGCTGGTCATGACCGGGGACGCGGACTTCTTCCGAATCACCAAGCGGATCCACAATGCCCTTCACGGCGAGCCCGGCGATGGCTCGATGCTCGACGCGGACGCAACCGAGGCGTACGAGCGGGTCGCCGCCGCCAACGCCGCAGAGCTGAACGAGCGGGTTCAGCCCGACGACGTGGTGATCCTCCACGATCCCCAGACCGCGGGTCTCATCCCCCATCTGGTGCGCAGGGGTGTCGCCGTCGTGTGGCGCTGCCACATCGGCAACGACAGTCCCACTCCCGAGGACCAGCTCGCGTGGAAATTCCTCGAGCCTTATCTCAAGCAGGCTCACGCCTTCGTGTTCTCAAGGTTCTCCTACCTTCCGGAGATCCTCTACCACGGCCGGTGTCTCGTGGTGCCTCCGTCGATCGATCCGTTCTCTCCGAAGAACCAGGATATGGACGAGGCCACCGTCCGCTCGATCCTCGTGCACACAGGTCTGGCATCGGGCTCCAACGGGGGGCCGCGCACCTTTACTCGCGAGGACGGAACGCGGGCGGAGGTCGGGCGCCAGGCGAAAGTCCTGAGAGAAGGGCCGCCACCGGCCCTCGAAGTTCCCCAGGTCGTGCAGGTCTCACGATGGGACCGGCTGAAGGACCCCGTAGGTGTTCTCCAGGGGTTCGTTCGCGCCATGAATACCTCGGGGGCCGACCACGCCGAGCTCGTGCTGGCCGGGCCCAGCGTCGAGGCGGTCTCGGACGATCCCGAGGGCGCGGCGGTTTACGAGGAAGTGGTCGCGTCGTGGCACAGGCTTCCTTCCCACTACCGCCGTCGCGTGCACCTGGTCACCCTGCCGATGAACGACCTGCAGGAAAACGCCGCGATGGTCAACGCGCTCCAGCGTCACGCGGCCATCGTCGTGCAGAAGAGCCTGCGCGAGGGCTTTGGCCTGACCGTCACCGAGGCGATGTGGAAGGCGAAGCCGGTGATCGCCAGCGCCGTGGGCGGGATCCGAGACCAGATCGAGCACGGGGTCAGCGGCTTGCTCCTCAAGGACCCGGCCGACCTCGACGCTTTCGGTGGGTCCATCAATCAGTTGCTCGGCAACGAGGGCTTCGCCGAGCGGCTCGGACGTAACGCCCGCCGCCGGGTCGGCCAGAACTACCTGGGCCTGAGCATCGTGGCGCAGTACGACCACCTGATCCAGCGGCTCGAGCACGATGTCCGGGAGACCGCTTCGCCTGTCGCCGCCGAAGACCGCGACTAGCTCGTAGCCCGCCGTCCTCGATCGATCGCCGGCACATCTGCCGCCCATGGTTTGCCGACCCACCAGGAGCGGGTGCCGACAGAAGAGCGCAGACCGACGGGTCAACCCACGAAGGGCCGGCTCATTCAGCGAAGATGAAATGCTACCCGTTCAGGGTCGCGACAGGCGGTACTGCTGGATCTGGACTTCCTTGCCGTCCATGAACGTGAACGCCTCGGCCACGACGGCCTTGAAGTCGTTCTCGAGGTAAAAGCCCTGCACGGGGTCGTAGGTGATGAGCAAGCTGCCACCCCCCAGCTTCTCCTCTTCTTCGTAGCCCTTGACGTCGCCTTCCCGATCAAGCGGCAGAGAAGCATCGTAGGCGAACGGTCGCATCTAGTGGACCGTAACGGACAGATCAGCACCACCCAAGCGGCCCTCGAAGTCGATCTCTTCGTTGTGCTTCCTCCGAATACTCCCGGTATGCGTCGTCAGCACGCCTTGATCTCGACTCCGATGACTCGCTCGGCTGGTGCCGATCTGTCCGTTACGGCCCACTAGGCGGCCGTTTCGCCGGGGCCCGAGACGGCGGAGGCGATCCGCTTTTCCTCGTAGTAGTGAACGTCGCGTTGCGGGAAGGGGATGCTGATCTCTTCGCGGTCGAAGCGCATCTTGACCTCGCGGGTGACGTCCCAGTAGACGTCCCAGTAATCGTCGGTCTTGCACCACGGGCGCACCACGAAGTCGACCGACGAGTCGTTCAGCTTGTGCAGCTTCACCATCGACTCGGGGTCGTCCAGGACCTTCGGGTGCTCTTCGAGGATCGCCTCCAGGATCTTCTCGGTCTTGGGAATGTCGTCGCTGTACGAGATGCCGAACACCATGTCCACGCGTCGGATTTCCTGCGCCGTGACGTTCTTGATGACGCCACCCCAGATCTTGCCGTTGGGCACGACCAGGGTCTGGTGGTCGACGGTCAAGATCGTCGTCGAGACCATGCTCATCGCGCTGACCTTGCCGAACACACCCACCACGTCGATCAGGTCGCCGACGTCGTACGGCCGGTAGATCAGGATCATCATCCCCGCGGCGAAGTTCCCCAGCGTTTCCTGCAGCGCGAAGCCGACGATGAAGCCCATGATGCCCAGGCCCGCCAGCAGGGGACCGAGGGCGAAGCCGAGTTGCGACAGCGCGACGAGGATCCCCACGATCCCCACGATATTTCCGGCCGTGTTGACGAACATCTTCTGCAGCAGTTGGGAGAAGCTCAGCCTCGAGGTCGAGACGGCTTTGTGGACGATCTTGCGCGTGAGCTTGGCCAGCAGGTGAAAGACGAACAGGATCACCGCAAAAATCAGGAGCCTGAAGAATACCGTGGGACCGCTCTCGACCACCCACGTCCTGATTTGGTCCATCCACTGCGAGAACAGGCCGAGCGCGACGTCGGCGTCGAGAATGTCGGCGGTGATCTGGCCCGTGGCCTCGATCAGGAGCTTCTCGTATTCGGCGGTCTCCAAGCCGAGCCGGCCCATCAGCTCGATCGTCGTCCCGAGGGTCGCCGTGCTTCGGTCTCTCTTGGCCTCAACGGCGCTGAGCTCGGTCTTGAGGTCCACGTCGTCGGGTTTGTCCACCAGTCTCTCCTGCAGGATCGCGATCTGTTCGAGTGAGAGCTGGATGCGGGCCGAAGTCTTTTCGGCTCGTTCGGTGAGCACGTCGACCAGGTAGGCTTCTTCTTCCGAGCCATCGAGTCCCAGGGCTTCCATGTGTCGCTGGTTGTTCAGGGCCTCTTCGAGAACCGTGTCGAGTGTCTCGCTGTCGTCCGTTAGCTGAGTCTCGAGCCGAACCAGATCTTCACCGGTCTTCGAATAGCGCTCCGCTGCCAGCTCGGCAATCTCGGTCTGCAGCTCGTCGATCCGCTCGCGGGCCACGGGTGCGATCGTGGCGACCAGCTCGACGGCCTCGTTCCTGAACTCCGAGGCGTCCAACCCTTGCTCTTCCATTTGGAGTACGTTGTCGATGAAGGTGTCGAGCTCCGTGAGAGCCTCCAGCGACTTGCTCATGCGACGCCGCTCGAGCAACAGCCGTTCCTCACCCCGTGCAGTCTCGAGCTGCTCCACGACCTTGGCGAACTCTGTCTGGTGCTGGTTGATGTTCTCGAGGAGTCTCCGGGTTTCCACGATCAGCGCCGGCTCTTGGCTCCGTTCCCCGGGCTCTTCCTGAGCGCCCATCGATCCGGCGAACCCGGCTCCAGCCATCAGGACGACCAGTATCGTCGGAACAATTCTGGAAAACCTGCCCATTGCACCCTCCAGTACGTTGCCGTGCGTGCCCCGTGCGCCGCACGAAATAGCGTGTAGGATACCTTCGAACGGCCTGCGACGAGGCGCTAAAATCCCGCCGCAGGAAAAACGGCGGAGATGCCTTCCGGCACTGGAAACGGCCCCCGGAATCGCAAGAAGGAGACGCAAATGAGAAGGTGGATGTCCGCGGCATTGATCCTCGTCATGATCGCGACCGTTTCGGTCGCGCTGGCAGAGGAAACCGAGAAGGAATCCAAGCCCGACGAGAAGCGTGCAGAGATCGACGCCCGGGCCAAGGAATCGCTAGGCGAGCTGCTTGGAAAGAACGAGAAGGCCAAGGGGCTGTACGACAAGGCCTATGGCTACGCGGTGTTCGGCAACTGGAAGTTCGCGTTCGGAATCAGTGGCGGAGGCGGCAGCGGCGTCGCCGTCAACAAGGGCACCGACAAGCGCACCTACATGAAGAT
>Ga0316191_10001844_pt1 | contig 15162 bp, 12 predicted proteins | sample Eddworburr2cm_MG_FD_204928 | JGI IMG/M metagenome (GOLD analysis project Ga0316191, IMG submission 204928) | Coastal sediment microbial communities from Maine, United States - Eddy worm burrow 2 cm | ecosystem: Environmental > Aquatic > Marine > Coastal > Sediment | place: USA: Maine...
TCACAGGAAGCAGCCATAAATATCGCTTCACAAAGAATTCTGGATGTCAGCAAGGTAAAAGCGCATCTGTAGTATAGATAAATAACATATGTTAAACAGGCGAATTCTTAGATCGAAGGCTTTACAATGTTTGTATGCTTTCTATAAATCTAAAGAGGCCAACTACAATCTGGCCCTCGATTACATACGTGAAAGGTTTCTGCCTGATTTAAATTCAATGGAACCAGTTGATAAATCTGAATTGAATTTAAAGAAAAAAGATTCGATTAAAACTTTTGAGCTGAATTTCAAGCATGACTCGTTCGTTAAATTGCAGGATAGTGAAGAAGATACTGAGGTAACTGCCCATGATGCTTATATCGATTATGAGGCACAAAACATGAAAGATTATAAGCATTTTAAAACAAATATGTTGCAGGATGTCGAGCATATTTATAACCTCTATTTGTGGTTATTAATGCTACCGGAAGAATTGATCAGGATCATGGAAAATGATACCTCCGGAAAACTAAGTATTGCTCACGAGAGATTTGCAGAGAATCAAATTATACAATTATTACGTAATAATAATAGATTTCGGAAAAGCATAGTCGATTACAAGCTTTCTTGGGACAATGAACGGGATCTATTATTTAACTTGTTTAAGAATTCCATTAATAAGGATGAAGATTACAATTCATATATTAAAGGGATAAAAGAAAAAAAGGATAATTTTACAACTGATAAAAAATTAATACTGCATCTTTATAAGAATCTTCTGTTCAAGAATGAAGCATTTCAGGAATTCATGTCTTCTATCGATTTGAATTGGAATGAAGACAGACACGTGATCAGAAGCATGATTGTGAAGACCTTTAAGAATGTAGAGGCTGAAGATACAGATATTGAGTTGGCGGTGTTAAGTAATAACTGGGAAGAGGACCGTTCCTTTTTTGAAAAGTTATTTGAGATATCGGTTAAAGAAGATAAGGAATTTGATAAATTAATAGCTGAGAAATCTAAAAACTGGGATATTGAAAGAATGGCCATCATGGATAAGATTATACTTAAAATGGCCATTGGAGAAATGATCTATTTCCCTAATATCCCGGTAAAGGTTACTATTAATGAGTATATTGAATTATCGAAAAATTATAGTACTCCAAAGAGTAAAAAATTTGTAAATGGTATACTTGATGTTCTTTCGGAAGAGTTAATAGAACAGGGTATCATTAAAAAAAGTGGTAGAGGTTTAATTGATAATAAATAAATTAGATATGAGTAATTCATCAAAATCATTATTGGCATTCTTATTTGGGGCTGCTACAGGAGCAGTCATTGGTTTATTATATGCCCCTGAAAAAGGAACTCATACAAGAGAAAAACTGTCTTTCCTTTTAGACAAGTATAAAAAAGAACTTGAAGAGCTTCTGCAGGAGTTGATAAATGCTAAATCCAGTCCAGACACTGTCGCTAAGTCGGAGGGTCAGAAGGTAATTAAAAATGCAAAAGATAAAGCTGAAAGGCTTCTTGAAGATGTAGATGACCTTATTGGTCAAATAAAAAGCAAAAACGATTAAAATATGAAGTATATTAAAACTTTACAACTGGCATTAATTGTCCTTATTCTATTTTCCTGTTCTTCGGATTCTAAACTTGAAAGAAGAATAACGGCATTGGAAAGAAGAGTTGCAACACTGGAATCTGGCAATACGGCAGTAAACCAGCCTTCAAGTGGCAATGTTACACTGGCATCAAACCCACAAAAGGTGGATGATAATACCCCAAAAGCAGTTTTTTCAATTGAAAGTACGGAATTTGATTTTGGGACAGTAAATGAAGGGGATATTGTAAATCATACATTTGTATTTACAAATACTGGCAAATCGCCACTTGTGATCGATAAAGCGACTGCCTCATGCGGTTGTACTGTCCCGGACTGGCCTAAACATCCAATAGGGGTAGGTCAGACCGGTGAGATTAAGGTAAGATTCGATACAAAAGGGAAACCAAATCAACAAATCAAAACAATATCCATTATGGCCAATACCGAGCCTTCATTATCTCGGTTAAGGATAAAAGGATTTGTAACTCCAAAGAACCTGCAATCAGCCGGACCCGTTAAATAATTTTTAAAATAAATAAATAAGTGATGTTAGATTTTATTTTGTTACAAGCGCCTTCAGGAGGCCAGTCGTTATATGGGAATTTGCTCCTGATTGGTGGGATAGTCTTGATTTTTTATTTCTTTATGATCAGACCTCAACAGAAAAAGCAAAAGGACCAGAAGAGATTTCTGGAAGATGTAAAAAAAGGGGATAATATCGTGACTGTTGGAGGCATTCACGGAAGGATTGCCTCTATAGATGGTGAAACAATTATTCTTGAGGTGGAAAAAGGTGGAAAAATTAAACTTGATAAATCATCAATATCACTGGAAGCAAGTAAAAGATATAAAAACGGGAAATAATTTGTTTTATTTGATTGGATAGTGTCAATAAAATATGGAGGTGGCTTAAATCCATCGTCAGACCCAGTAACAAAGATCTGAAGATAGTTATTCTATGTATTATTGGAGCTACCATTATCTGGTTTTTAAGTGCCCTTAATAAAAATTATACTACTGTAATAAAATGTCCGATTGAACTATCCTATGAGAAAGAAGGCACTATAGAAGTTATAAATCCGCCAAAAAACGTCCAGGTTAATGTATCAGGAGTTGGGTGGGACCTCTTAAAGCAATCTCTATCTTTCAGACGGGACCCTCTTCTTATCTCAGTAGAGAATCCTATTGAAACAAAAAGAATTGCCGGTTACACTATCCAACCTTTAATTTCCCAACACTTGAGTTCTCTGAACCTGAATTTTGTGGTGACAGATACCATATACATTGATATACAACGATTATTGAAGAAGAAATTGTTTGTATATATTGACAGCAGTAATATCAGCCTGAAAAGATTTTACCAGATCGTGTCCCCATTAAATGTAAGTCCCGATTCTGTTACAATTACCGGTCATGAGTCTTTGATAAAAACTCTTACAGATACACTATCTGTTCGTTTACCACAAGACGAAATAGACAATGACTATTCTGAAAAGATATATATTGACAATTTTGACTTAAGTTTAGTATCCTTTTCCCCATCAGAAATTGACATCAGTTTTGATGTGTCAAAATATGTTAACATCAGTACCGATTTTGGAATTGAATTGGTTAATTTCCCTATAGACTCCTCAGTTTATATTGAGCCAGATAATGCGCGTTTGTATTTTGCAATTCAGGAGGAACTACAGGACAATATTCCTGAAGAAGATTTTTTGATCATCGCTGATTTTAACAATGTAAATCAACAGGACTCCACAGTCAGGATTGAGTTAATATCCTACCCCGTTTATGTTCAGGACATAAAGTTAGACACTTCCATATATAAAGTTAGATATAGATAAATGTCTTTAGAAGTTGGGATAACAGGTGGTATAGGCGCAGGGAAGACCCTTGTGGCAAATATATTCAGGACTTTTGGTATTCCCATTTATAATTCCGACGAAGAGGCAAAACGATTAATGAATGAAGATGAAGATCTGAAAGGGAAAATTATTGATCTTTTCGGGAGGGAATCCTACGTAAAAGGGGTTTTAAACCGGGCTTATCTTACCGAGGTTGTATTTAAAAACCAGGATAATTTGACAAGCATGAATAACATCGTCCATCCCGCTGTATTTCAAGATTATAACAAATGGTTAATAAAATATGACGACATTCCAATTACCATTAAGGAGGCGGCATTATTGTTTGAATCAGGCTCCTACAAAGACCTGGATTATACCATCCTGGTTTCAGCACCAAGGTCTATTCGAATTGGACGTGTTTTACTACGAGATACAAACCGTACTAAGGAAGACATTGAAGATATTATTGAAAAGCAAATGAACGAATCCGCAAAGAAGAAACTTTCGGATTTTATTATAATAAATGATGGAAAAAGGATGATCATACCCCAGGTTCTTGAAATCTATACGAACTTTTTACAGGTTCTAAAGAAATCATCAGGCTTTAATACAAGTAAATAACCGGGTATCAGCTTTTTTACCTCTCAGGTTGATCTTTCCAATCTCTTTGAATTCGTATCCATTTAAGATTGTGATTTTTTCTTTCAGATCATTAGAGAATAATAAGTTCACTTTATAATAATTGCATTGGCCTTCAATTCTACTGGTGGTGTTCAATACATCACCTGTGTAAACGACCTCTCTTTTATAACCACCCACCACTCCTGTTGTCACTTTACCACAATGAATTCCCGCCTTGAAATCCGGCACTAGTTGATATTTATCCAGATATTTTTCTTCAAGGTTATGTATCGTATCAGCGATGTTGAAAAAACATTGCAAACAATTTCCATCTTCAACACCTGTATTTAGCGGCCATGAAACAACTACCTCATCACCAACATATTGGTAAATTTCACCATGATAGGCATTTATAGGTTCTGCCAGGTCATCAAAAAAGTCGTTCAGCAACTCAAAATATTTTAAATGCCCCAGTTTCTCAGCTATCGAAGTTGCGGAGATAATATCGAGAAACATGAAAACCCGCTCAACTTCTTTTATTTCATTTTTGTTCCGCTCATTAGATATTTTGGTCGCACTTCGTGTTTTTACATTTGAGACAGGTTTCGGTCCCAATTTAAACGTGGAAGTAACAATGCTTATAAACTTTGTATCATCCCAGGGTTTTACGATAAAATCATCAGCTCCCTCTTTAATGGCCTTAATCGCTATATCCAGATCACTGTAGGCAGTCATCATGATAACTCTTGTTGTGGGAAATTTTTCATTGAAAATCCTCAGAAGATCAAGTCCTTCCTGTCCTGATGTTGATCCGATTGTATAATTCATATCGAGCAATGCTACATCAAACTTTTTGGCATTAGAATCACCATTTAACAGTTTCGGATCACTAAGGGTAATTACTTCGCTAAATTGTTGACTCAACAGGTACTTCGATACCATCAATACACTCTCATCATCATCAACAATTAAGATTTTTCCATTCTCTTTACTCATTAGGCTTAATTGGTTGATCGATTATTGGAAACTGATGTTGCAATGATAGTTTTTTATAGAAATAAATGTACTAATCAGTTATTTTTTTTACCATATCCTTTGATATTTTTTAAAATCAATGGGGATTTACCATGTCAGGACTTGAGTAAGACTTTGATTTGTTCATTAAGAATGGAAAGGAACTTTAAAAAGGAATTAAGGATTCTTAATTTCGATGACTTGTATATAAAGTTACAAAGGAGGCTTTCCCCCGAAGGCTGATCTCTCCAATCTCAACAAAATTAAAATGATTCTGATTCGGGAGTTTTTTTATAAGATCTTTCGACAATAATAGGATCACATTGTGCTGGTTACACTGACCCTCAATTCTACTGGTCGTATTAAGGACATCTCCTGTATAAATGATCTCCTTTTTGATAGTTCCAATGGTACCGGTAGACACTTTCCCAAAATGCATTCCTGCTTTAAACGTTGGGACCATATCATATTTTTCAAGATACTTGTATGAAAGGTCGTCAATGGTATCTAAAATATCAAAGAAGCAATGCAGGCAATTTGCATCACTAATTCCTTCGTCAAGCGCCCATGACACTACCACTTCATCTCCTACATATTGATAGATCTCGCCCTTATGTTCTTCAATGGGTTTTGCCAGATCATTAAAGAAATCATTTAATAACTCAAAATATTTAACGTGTCCGAGGTTTTCTGCAATTGAAGTCGAAGAAGTTATGTCAAGAAACATAAATACCCTTTCCACCTCAGACATTTCCTTATTTTCTTCTTCTACCGCTGGGGCAGTAGTCAGCTGAATATTCGGTTGGTTTCCTGGTGATTTTTTAAATGCTGAAGTAACGATTGACACCATTTTGTTATTATCCCAGGGCTTCACAATAAAATCGACTGCCCCTTCTTTTATGGCCTTGATGGCAAGATCTATGTCGCCATATGCGGTCATCATAACTACCCTTGTCTTAGGCGTATTAACAGTCAGGTAATTTAAGAGGTCGAATCCTTCCTTTCCCGTGGTGGCGCCTGCAGTATAATTCATATCGAGGAGTGCGACATCAATAGTATGATTGTCAAGTATTTCTGAGATATTATCAGGCGTACTTGTGGTTACAATTTTCGCAAAATGACGTTTCAGAAGAAACTTTGCGGCTAGCAAAACATCTTCATCATCATCAACAATTAAAACAATTCCATTCTCTACACCCATTTGATTAAAACAGTATACAGTTTCTCCTGGATTTTATGAATTCCTAAAAATAATATATAATGTAGTAAAAAACTTTTATTTCTTGAATTTAAAATAAAAATGACACCTGTTTTTGGGAGCTGAAATTACCGAAGGATCAAGTATCTGTGTGCTGTGAATAGAATATCGTAGTTAAAAGAGTTTTTGGGGTGGAAGATGGGATTCGAACCCACGACCTCCTGAACCACAATCAGGCGTTCTAACCAACTGAACTACAACCACCATATATGCTCAAATCAGATATTTTGCTTTTATTTTACCTGATTCGGATTGCAAAAATACTGTCTTTGTTAAGACAATACAAATCAAAATATGAATTTTATCTATTGAATAACAGTCTATCCCCATTTCCCGCTTCAATAATTTTTCCCTGGTCATATACAATCCTTCCTGATACAATGGTCTTTTCAACACTGGATCTGAATTCAAATCCCTGAAATGGTGACCAACCGCATTTTGAAATAATATTTTCCTCCGTTACAGTATATGGTTTATCAAGATCTGAAATTACGATATCAGCAAAATATCCCTCTTCTATAAATCCACGGCGGTCTATTTTATAACGAATGGCAGGGTTATGCGACATTTTTTGAACAATAATTTCAAGGTCGAATACCCCCTGATGAAATAACTCCAACATGGTTATCAGGCTGTGTTGTATTAAAGGGCCACCCGAAGGTGCCTTGAAGTAATTATTTTGCTTTTCTTCAAAAGTATGTGGGGCATGATCTGTGGCTATAATGTCTATACGGCCATCCTTTATTGCCTGTCTGATGGCATTCCGGTCCTCCTTGTTCTTTACGGCCGGATTCCATTTGATCAATGTGCCCAATTTTTCATAATCTTCCTTGTGAAACCAGAGATGATGAATACAGGCTTCTGATGTTATCCGTTTGTCTTCTATACTTCCCTGATCAAACAAAGACAACTCCCTGGCTGTTGAAATATGAAGAACATGAAGATTGGCCCCGTGCGCTTTTGCAAGAGAAACCGCGAGAGAAGATGATTTGTAACAGGCCTCTTCACTACGTATTTCCGGATGGCAGGATATGGGGATATCATCTCCATACCTTTCCCTGAAATCCCGGGTGTTACTTTGAATGATCCCTTCATCTTCACAATGAGTTGCAATCAATAATGGTGATTTTTTAAATATGGCTTCAAGTGAAAGGGGATGATCGACCAGCATATTCCCTGTGGAAGATCCCATAAAGATCTTAACTCCACATACGTGTTTTGGATCGGTTTTAAGAATTTCTTCCAGATTATCATTAGTAGCGCCAATATAAAAGGAATAATTGGCCAGGGAATTCCTAGAAGCAATTAAATACTTTTCTTCAAGCAAATCCTGCGTGGTTGCGTTTGGAACCGTATTTGGCATCTCCATGTAAGAAGTAACCCCCCCCGCAACAGCAGCCCTGGATTCATGGTAAATATCGGCTTTATGGGTTAATCCTGGCTCTCTGAAATGGACCTGATCATCTATAATCCCGGGAAGAACATATTTCCCTGAAGCATCGATTACTTCTGCCTCAGGATCCGATATGTTTTTATCAATTCGCTCAATAAAAGATCCATTGATCAGTAAATCTGAATTAAATATTGTATTCTTATTTACAATAGTTCCATTTGCAATTAATATCTTTTTCATCCAGAAAAATTGAGATTTAAATTTCGCGGTGACGCATTTCCTTTATCAATTAGTTTTCAATCCATAATCCTGAAATTAGTAACATTCTTATACAAATCGGAGAAATCATAGATTAAATAATAATCATTCTTAATTTTACAATCTAAAGTGCTAAAAATGCAGGAAGAGTCTAAAAGTTTCCAAGATCTTAAACTTACAAAGCAGATCTTAAATGCCGTCGCAGACCTTGGCTTTAAATCTCCTACTCCGGTTCAGGAAAAGGTGATCCCAAAAGTTTCAGCAGGCCATGATCTTTTCGGAATTGCACCTACAGGAACTGGTAAAACAGCTGCTTACATTATTCCTCTCCTCATGAAATTGAAATTTGCACAGGGAGAACATCCACGTGCTCTTATTCTGGCTCCTACCAGAGAACTGGCCATACAGATAGATCAGGATATCGCTAAAATTTCTACGTATTACCACCTCAGGCATATTTGTATTTATGGAGGAACCGGTATAAGATCACAAATAGAAAGTATTCAGAAAGGAGTTGATATAATTACCGCCACCCCAGGCAGGCTATTGGACATCTATCAACGTGAATTTCTATATCCTCGATTGATTAAAACTATGATCCTTGATGAAGCTGATAAAATGATGGACATGGGGTTTAAAAAACAGATTAACCGGATCCTTGAAATTATTCCCCCAAAAAACAGGCAGAATCTTTTGTTTTCAGCTACTCTGCCGCCCGAGGTTGAGGAACTGGCATATGATTTTCTTGACTTTCCGGTTAAAATTGAGATAGAACCACAAGGCACCACTGCCTCCACCATCGACCAGTGTTTTTATAAGACTCCAAATTTAAAGACAAAAATAAACCTCCTCGAGCATTTACTTGAGAATACAGACCGTTTTAAAAGAATTATAATATTTACAAAGACCAAGGAAACTGCAAATAATATTTACAAGTATATCCAACGAAAAATTGATGTTAACTCAAGAGTGATACATGCAAATAAAAGTCAGAATTCCCGGTTAAATGCAATTAATTCTTTTAAGGAAGGTGGGATAAGGATCCTTGTCTCAACTGATGTTTCTGCAAGGGGATTAGACATTTCGGAAATATCTCACGTAATTAACTTTGACGTACCTCATATTTATGAAGATTATATACACCGAATAGGACGTACGGGAAGAGCAAATAAAACAGGGGAATCTATAACATTTGTAACGAGTCCTGATTTACATCACTTACAAGAGATAGAAAAAATTATCCGACAAAAAATCCCTGAAAAGCCATTTCCGACAGAAGTTAAAGTTGAGATTACAGAAAAATGGGAAAAAAGTCTGATTGATAGAGAGTTAGACAGGATAAAACGGAAACTAAATCCTGACTTCAAAGGAGCTTTTCATGAAAAGAAGTATAAAATCAATAAAAAAAGGAAACCGAGATAATATTTATCTATATTACTCTACCGGAAAAAAAACTCCCCGATTTTATAACATTTTAATTTAATATTCGTACATTTGATTAGATCTTTCTCTTATCATAGCTGGTTGAATTTTGAAGCCGGGCCCTCCCAAAATACCCGGCTTCTTCTTTTATATCTACTTAAGGTTTTCTTCCCTATTGGCCACTTCCCATGCAGTATAAAAAATAAGTTTTGTTATTAATGCCATTCTATCGAAATTAATCTTGTCAACTTCATCTGTAGGCCTGTGATAATCATTGTGGACTCCAGTGAAATAGAAAATTACAGGTATCCCGTTTTTGGCAAAATTATAATGATCAGACCTGTAATAGAATCTTTCCGGATGATCGTCAGCATTATAGGTATAATCCAAAATCAATCCTGTGTGGTCCTTATTGGCTTTTTCAGATATCATATGCAATTCCTTTGAGATTTTGTCGGACCCGATCAGGTATATGTAGCCAGGATCATCAACGTGCTTATTGTCTATTCGTCCAATCATATCAATATTAAGATTAGCAATCGTCTTGTTCAATGGAAAAGCAGGATCACTAACATAATAAGAAGACCCCAAAAGGCCTTTTTCCTCTCCAGTCAATAAAGTAAACAAAACACTTCTTTTAGGCCCAAAACCCTTTTCCCTGGCTAGAGCAAATGCTTCAGCCAGTTCAAGGATAGCCGCAGTACCTGATCCATTATCATCTGCACCATTATAGATCTCACCATTTCTCATCCCAACATGGTCATAATGGGCAGAAATAATCAACACTTCATCTGGTTTTTCCAAGCCTTCAACAAATCCGATAACATTCTCAGTCTCTACGATATCCTCGGTACTTTCTACTTCTGCGATCACCTCTCCTTCCGGAATTTTATTTACAGATTTATATTTGCCTTTTTCTATCTTGGTTGATGACAACTTCAGCTTTTTAATTGAAGTGTTTAACATCTTTTCAGCCATACCCGGGGGGATCAAAAATACTTTGGTATCATCCCCTTGCGAAACACTTTCCAATTTGAATTGTGTCCCCATCAGATAATTCCTATACATCGGAATAACTTTTTTTATATCTTCATCCGCATCTCCGTAAATGATAAATATTTCTTTTATTCCGGCGTCCTTGGCTATTGAAACCCTTTCTTCCCAATCACCATATGCCTCAGGTAGCATTAGAACTACCCCCTTATTCTCACAATCTATATGAGCATAATCCTCCTTGTTGCCTTGTCCCGCAAATTTTATAGAAATAGTCTTATTATATGATTGGGGAGAGGTACTTACAAAAATAAAATCTTCCATATTTTTGTAGGTAATTCCTTCAATGTTAAGATCAACCTCTCCCCATTTTCCTTTGATTAAATTAAAGGATTGTGAGTATGAATATTCAGATCCGAATTTTATAGGATTCAAGCCTATTTCAGAGAACTGATTTTGAAGGTATTCAGCCGCTTTTTTCAGACCTGGTTGACCAGTTTCTCTTCCTTCGAGTGAATCGTGGGCAATAATTTCCAGATGCCTCTTTAAATCATTTTCGGTAATGCTGTTAACAATGCTTTCAATACTTTTTACTTCCTGTGCTTCAGCAAAATAAAATGCCAAAAACAATAAATAAACAACATGAAAACTCTTTAGTGATTTCAATATTTTAAACTTTCGAAATAACATTTTTTTTATACATAATATTTTACCTTTGCACACCTTGAGAATGCATATTTAACCTAAAAATCTGGTAGGTAAAGTTATGAATTTAAATTTGAATACAATCAGCAAATTTGAAAACAGGCATATAGGTCCTTCTAAAAATCAAATTGATAAAATGCTGAAGGTGGTTGGTGTGACTAGCTTGGATAAGCTAATAGACGAAACTCTTCCTGAAGCAATCAAACTTAATAGATCACTTAATCTGCCAGAGCCTTTAACAGAGTCGGAGTTTATTACCAGTTTCAGAATAAAAGCACGAAAAAATAAAGTATTTAAATCTTTCATTGGGATGGGCTATTACAATACCTATACTCCCGCAATAATACAGAGAAACATACTGGAAAATCCTGGCTGGTATACTGCCTATACTCCTTATCAGGCCGAGATCTCACAAGGCAGGCTGGAAGCTTTAATAAACTTCCAGACCATGGTTGCCGATCTTACGGGGATGGAGATTGCCAATGCATCACTTCTTGATGAAGGAACTGCGGCAGCAGAAGCAATGGCCATGCTTTATGCACTCAGAAAAAGAAATAAAAAGGAATCCACTGCATTTCTAGTTGATTCAAATACATTCCCTCAAACCATCGATATCTTGAAAACCAGGGCAATACCTCTTGGGATAAATATCGAGGTCAAATCCATAACGCCTCAGGATCTTGATCAGGAAAATATATTTGGCATTTTTCTTCAATATCCGAATTCCAATGGAGCGATTATAGATCACAGGGATTTAATTGAAAAAGCTGTTGAAAATCAAGTTTATACTGCTGTATCAGCAGATCTTTTAAGCCTTACATTGCTAACTCCTCCAGGTGAATTAGGTGCGGATGTAGTTGTAGGGACCTCTCAGCGATTTGGAGTTCCTCTAGGATTTGGCGGTCCTCATGCAGCGTTTTTTGCTACCAGGGAAGAATTTAAAAGACAATTGCCCGGAAGAATTATCGGAGTATCTTTAGATTCCCAAGGGAATAAAGCATATAGAATGGCTTTACAAACCCGGGAACAACATATTAGAAGAGAGCGTGCTACCTCAAATATCTGCACCGCGCAGGTTCTATTAGCCGTAATGGCTGGGATGTATGGGGTTTATCATGGACCGGATGGGCTGAAAGCAATCAGCATCAGAATTCACAAACTGGCAATAACGCTTGAAAAGCTTCTATTAGATTTGGGATATGCTCAGCTTAATGATAATTTCTTTGACACATTGAAAATCGAGGTAAATCCTGATGAGAAGGAAAAGGTTAAGGAACTGTCAGAAAAAACACTGATTAATTTCAAGTATTTTGAAGAAGATCATATTGGCATATCCCTCGATGAGACGACCACAGAAGAAGATATTTTAGTGATCGCAAATATATTTGCAGAAATGAGGTCATTGGGAAAAAATGCTATTTCTTCAAGCAGCATTTCATCAAACTTAACTGCCCGGATCCCGCCTTCTTTGGATAGAGAAACCCCTTTTATGGGACATCCGGTATTTCATGAGTACAGATCAGAGCATGAAATGTTGAGATACTTGAAAAGACTTGAGAACAAAGACTTATCCCTGGCCCATTCCATGATTTCTCTGGGTTCCTGCACGATGAAGTTAAACGCAACAACAGAAATGCTGCCTGTAACCTGGCCGGAACTGTCAACTATTCATCCTTTCGCACCGGAAGACCAGGTAAAAGGATATAAGATAATAATTTCTGAACTTGAGAATTGGTTGTCCGAGATCACCGGATTTACCGCTACATCCTTACAGCCCAATAGTGGCGCCCAGGGAGAATTCTCTGGATTGATGGTCATAAGGGCATATCATGAATCGAAAGGCCAGGGCCACCGGAATGTAACATTGATTCCCTCATCAGCTCACGGCACGAACCCGGCAAGTGCTGTTATGGCAGGTACAAGCGTCGTTATCGTAAATTGCGATGAGTCCGGCAATATCGATATGGAGGATCTTCAAGATAAGGCAGAAAAGCATAAGGAAGAGCTCTTCGCATTAATGGTTACATATCCTTCAACACACGGTGTATTTGAAGAAAAAATTATAGAAATATGTGAGTTGATCCATAAATATGGAGGACAGGTATATATGGATGGCGCAAATATGAATGCCCAGGTTGGGTTGACAAATCCTGCTATTATCGGGGCTGATGTATGTCATCTAAACCTCCATAAAACCTTTTGCATACCTCACGGAGGAGGAGGCCCGGGTATCGGACCTATTTGTGTAGCATCTCATTTAAAGCAATATCTTCCAGGTAATCCGGTTGTTAAAACAGGAGGAGAAGAAGCCATCACAGCTATTTCGTCTGCGCCCTGGGGAAGCGCAGGTATATTAGCTATTTCTTATGCATACATTGAAATGATGGGAGCAGAAGGGTTGACCAATGCAACCAAAATAGCCATCTTAAATGCAAATTATATAAAAAGCCGACTGGAAGGACATTTTAAGATCCTCTATTCTGGCAAAAATGGAAGATGCGCCCACGAGATGATCGTTGATTGCAGGGAATTTAAAAAGGTAAATATCGAAGTAGAAGATATAGCAAAAAGACTTATGGATTATGGGTTTCACGCACCAACTGTATCCTTTCCCGTTGCCGGAACATTAATGGTTGAACCAACTGAAAGCGAATCCATGCAGGAACTTGACAGATTTTGCGATGCACTGATCAATATCAGGAAAGAAATAGCGGAAATTGAAACGGGGAAGGCTGATCCTGAACTAAATGTCTTAAAAAAAGCTCCACATACACAATCTGTTGCTATAGCAGATGATTGGGACTACCCTTATACCAGGTCAAAAGCGATATATCCCCTGGATTTCGTAAAGGAAAACAAATTCTGGCCTGCTGTGAGTCGGGTTGACAGTGCATATGGCGACAGGAACCTTTTCTGCTCATGCATTCCAGTGGAAGAATATCAAGAGCAGGACAAGGCAATAATTTGATTTCCCTTTTCCCTGCTCCTTTCATTATATCTGGGGCAGGATTTAATCGAACCAGATTTCGTGCTCTTTTGAATCATATCTGGGCTTTCGAAGAGGTTCAGCTTTTTTCTTCTGGTCCATTGGCCTTTTCCATAAAGAAGCCCACCAATGTTCAAATCGACTCTCTTCATCCATGCCGTCAAATTTACTATGCTTGGCAGATAACCTTGAATAATGAATCCGCTCGAACAACCTCCTCTGAACTTTGAAATCTCCCTTATATGCAAATATTTCACTGGATGCTTTTTTCAGCCTTGCATCCTTTTGTCGTTCAGAAATATATTTCAGGTCGCCGGAATAACTCATGAATTCATTCGATTTTTGTTTTAATTCTGATTCTTTAGCAGACTTGCTTTTGGTCTTAAACAATCCTGCATTGAGCATTTCTATAGATTTTCTGATATATTGAGATTCCCTGTCCTGGATACTCTGACCTTTATATAATCCCTGATTCAGCATTTCGACAGACTTCCCCATATAGGTGTCTTCTTTATTCATATCCCGTCTCACTTTGTAAAGTCCTACATTCGACGCCTCAATTGATTTTCTAATATACATAGCCTCTTTTTTACGATCAGAACTTCTTATAGTAAGGCCCGCACTTTGCATTTCAACAGATTTCGCCATATACATATCTCCCTTCTGTAACTTATTAAGATTCAAATTACCCTGGTATTGAGATTGGGCCATAGAATTGGATTGCATAAGTTGTTTCCTGTCCCTCAAAGATTTGTTCTTGATCACAAGTCCCTGGTTCTGGGCCTCTATTGATTTGATCATATATAATTCTTCCCTTTTCCTGGCATTAAATTTCAGGTTACCCTGGAATTGGGACTGTGCCATAGAATTGGATTGCATAAGTTGTTTCCTGTCCCTCAAAGATTTGTTCTTGATCACTAGTCCCTGGTTTTGGGCCTCTATCGATTTGATCATATATTGGTCTTCCCGGTTCTTTGCATTATATTTCAAATTACCCTGGAATTGGGACTGGGCCATTGAATTGGATTGCATGAGCTGCTTCCTGTCCCGCAAAGACTTGTTCTTGATCACAAGTCCCTG
>Ga0316191_10001847_pt1 | contig 15152 bp, 5 predicted proteins | sample Eddworburr2cm_MG_FD_204928 | JGI IMG/M metagenome (GOLD analysis project Ga0316191, IMG submission 204928) | Coastal sediment microbial communities from Maine, United States - Eddy worm burrow 2 cm | ecosystem: Environmental > Aquatic > Marine > Coastal > Sediment | place: USA: Maine | collected...
TTGAGCGCAGCCTGCAACAGCTGTTTTTGCATCACGACGCACTGCGTATGAGGTTTAGACGTACAGATGCAGGTTGGACCCAAGAGAACGACGGGCCGGAACATCCGATGCGAATAGCACATTTCAATCTATCAGACCTGCCCGTACAGGAGCGGCAAGAAGCGCTCACAGCGGCGGCCACAAAGCTGCAACAAAACCTGGATTTAGCCAGCGGCGGTCTGGCACAAGCCGCAATTTTTGAACTTGAACCGGGACAATCGGCGCGCCTTCTGCTGGTATTGCATCACCTGGTGGTGGATGGCGTCTCCTGGCAGATTTTACTGGAGGATTTAGAAACCGCCTACCAACAGTTGCGGCAGGGTCACGCGGTGCAACTGCCGCCCAAGACCAGCTCGTATCAACAGTGGGCCGGGCGGCTGGCGGCGTTTGCCCAATCGGCTGAGGTGAAACAAGACCTTGATTTCTGGCTGAGGAATGCTCCTCACGGCCCTCCTCCACTGTTGCCAGACTTTTCTGACGATACGACCGAAAACACAACCGGCTCCGTCGCGACGGTTTCTGTAGCACTTACACCGGAAGAGACCGAAGACTTAATACGGCAAGTTCCAGCTGCCTATAAAACCCAAATTAACGACGCTTTGCTAACCGCGCTCCTTCTTGCCTTTTCTGAACAGACCGGCACAACCGGGCTGTTTTTTGATCTTGAGGGCCACGGACGGGAAGCTCTGTTTGAAGAGGTTGATCTCTCCAGAACGGTCGGCTGGTTTACCTCAGTCTTTCCATTGTGGTTGAGTTTGTCCAGGTATGCGGATGTCGGCGAGGCCTTGGTTTCAGTCAAAGAACAACTGCACCAGGTACCGCGCAAAGGCCTGGGTTATGGAGTGCTGCGCTACTTGAGTCATGATAGAGCGGTTCGGGAGGAACTGATCCGTCGCCCACGCTCGGAGATCACTTTTAACTATATGGGACAGTTTGACCACAAGCTGTCCGGCTATTCGTTATTTCAAACCGCACCGGAGTCGGCGGGAACAGAGCGCGATCCGCATGGCAAACGTCGCTACCTGATCGACATAAATAGTTTGGTGGAGGGGGGAAAATTGACTACCAAATGGAGCTATAGCAAGGACTGTTTCCGACCCGAAACCATTGTAAATTTAGCCCACGGTTTTATCCGATACCTGCGGGCTGTCATCGAGCACTGCACCATGCCGAAAACTTACGGCTACACCCCGTCAGATTTCCCGGGAGCCAATTTGAATCAGAAGGCGTTGGATGATTTACTGGAAGAATTTGGCGAGGAGACAGAGTAAAGGATTTGTAAAGAATGCGTAAAACCGGCAATATTGAAGACATCTACCCGCTTTCCCCCATGCAGGAAGGGATTTTGTTTCATGCCCTTTACACACCGGAGACGATGGGCTATTTTGAACAATTTAGCTACACTCTTGAAGGCGACCTGAATATGTCCGTTTTCGAGCAAGCCTGGCAGACGATTGTGGCGCGCCATCCCATTCTGCGCACACTATTCGCGTGGGAGAAGCAAAACCAGCCGCTGCAAATTGTCCGTCAAAAGGTAACGGTTCCCTTTACCTACCAAGATTGGCGACCGTATCCACCTGCTGAACAGCAGGCGAAGCTTGAGGCATTTCTAATCTCGGATCGTAAGCAGGGCTTCAATCTTTCGAAAGCACCCTTAATGCGCTTGACCCTGATGCGCCTGAGCGAGCAACGTTACCAATTCACCTGGAGTTTCCACCACCTGCTGCTGGATGGCTGGTCAGGCCCCATTGTTTGGTCTGAATTTTTCATCTTATATGAAGGATTATGTCGGGCTGAAAGCCCGATGCTTCCTGACCGACGTCCGTATCGTGATTATATCCGCTGGTTACAACAACAAGACCTAACCCAGGCCGAGCGATTCTGGCGAGACTACCTTAAAGGATTCACTGAGCCAACACCATTTGGCGTTGACCAGCCCAACAGCAGGAAACAGAGCGAAGTCTATGCCAAGCAGGAGCTTGTATTGCCGGAGGTCCTAACCGCGTCGCTGCAACAGTTGGCCCAAAAACATCGCTTGACCATCAACACCCTCATTCAGGGGGTCTGGGCGATTACCCTCAGCCGGTATAGCAATGAATCAGAGGTCGTCTTTGGAACAACAGTATCCGGTCGTGCCGCCCCGCTTAGAGAAATCGAAAATATGGTTGGCCTTTTCATTAATACGCTTCCACTGCGCGTGCAGGTGACGCCGGAAGTATCAGTCGTAGAATGGCTGCAAGCGCTGCAACGGAAACAGACTGAGAGACGGCTGTATGAGCATAGCCCCTTGACACAAATCCAGCAGTGGAGTGGCATATCCGCAAACATGTCTTTGTTTGAAAGCATCCTGGTGCTGGCAAATTATCCTATGCCCCGGCAGACTGAAACTGAGCGGCATTCCTTAAGGATTAGTAATAGGCGTGTCTTTGAACAAACCAATTACCCACTTACTGTTGCGGTAAGGCCCAGCCCACAATTATTGTGGCGGATCCAATACGATTGCAACCGCTTCGATGACGAAACCATCAGCCGCATGCTGGGGCATATCCAAACCATTCTAAAATACGTAGTAACCAAACCTAAACAGCGGTTATCAGAATTGTCCATTTTGACTCAGACGGAACAGCATAAGTTGCTTGTTGAGTGGAATAACACACAAACAAATTATCCAAGACATTCGACTATCCACCAGCTTTTTGAAGCTCAGGTTGAGAGGACGCCAGATGCTATCGCCGTTATTGATCCAAGGCCAGACGATGAGACGCCGCATCATTTGACATATGGTGAACTAAATCGGCGGGCGAATCAAATTGCTAATTACTTAGGCCAGTTCGACCTTGGTTCGCCGGGCCTGGTCTGTCTTTATCTGGATCGCTCCTATGATATGATTGCCGCGATTTTAGGCGTACTAAAAGCAGGAGGGGCTTATGTTCCCCTTGACCCGATTTATCCTCAGGCTCGATTGGCCTTACTCCTGGAGGATATTGCGCAAGCAACGCCGACGGACAAACCGATTGTGATTACGCAACCGGAATTAGTTGGAAATTTACCCCCCCAAGCCGTTAATACCGTTTGTTTGCACTATGACCAGCCAAAAATCGCCAAGTTCCCTGACACCAACCCCCCGCCATACAAAACCGCTCATGATACAGCCTATGTTCTTTATACCTCAGGCTCGACAGGGACCCCAAAGGGAGTATGCTGTCACCACCAGGGGGTTATTAATTTGCTTTCGGACTTCGAGAACCGCCAAGCCATTAGGCCGGGCGACTCCTGTAGTTGGTATACGAGCATCAGTTTTGACGTATCCGTTTATGAAATCTTTTCTGCTTTGTTATATGGTGGTAAATTATACATCGTGCCTGAAGAAACGCGGGCTGATCGTGATCATTTTATTGCCTTGCTGGCTGAACTTCAGATTCAGAATGCCTACGTACCACCTTTTATGGTTGCCAAACTGGCAGACAAGTCAAAACAGCCATTATCCGGGCTGGCATTGCGGCGTTTGTTGGTGGGGGTAGAACCTATTCCTGAGCCATTGCTATCCACGATCAGCAAAAATGTGCCGGGATTATGTGTTATCAATGGCTATGGGCCAACCGAAGCAACGATTTGTGCCACACTTTACAATGTTCCCGACTCATTGGGGCCAAAACGCAATACGCCTATTGGGCGAGCTGTCCAGAATATGCAAATCTATCTCCTTGATCCATATGGGCAGCTCGTCCCGCTCGGAGTGCAGGGTGAAATTTACATTGGGGGTGTTGGCGTTGCCCATGGGTACCTCAATCGTCCTGACCTAACGTCAGAGCGCTTCATCGCCGATCCCTTTAGCCCACAAACGGAAGCACGACTCTACAAAACAGGAGACATGGCTCGTTATTTACCGGATGGGAATATCCAGTTTATGGGTCGAACGGATTTTCAGTTAAAAATCAGGGGATTTCGCATTGAAGCGGGCGAAATCGAAGCGGTTCTGGGCTGCCATCCGGCAGTACAGGAAGGCGTCGTTCTTGCTCGAGAAGATAATTCTGGTGAGAGACATTTGGTGGCATACATTGTGTCAAAGCAAGACCCAGGACCCACAGTTGATGAACTGCGCAGCTTTCTTGGGAAAACATTGCCCGACTATATGGTGCCTTCCGCCTTTATGATGCTTGAGACGATTCCACTTACCCCAAATGGCAAAATAGACCACAAAGCCCTGCCCGAAGCCGGACCATCACGGCCCACATTGGTTAAAAGTTATGTAGCCCCTAAGACTGAAATAGAACAAACGATTGCCACCATCTGGCAAGAGGTACTTGGTTTGGACAAGGTCGGTCGCCACGATAATTTCTTTGACCTGGGGGGACACTCGTTGCGGATGGTGCAAGTGCATAGCAAGCTCAAAGCGCACTTTGACCAGGATTTGCCTATGGTCAAATTGTTTGAATATCCGACGATTGCGGCAATGGCCCAGTTTTTTGGCCAGGGCCAAAATGAAGCGTCCGACAGCTTATCCAAACAACGGCAGATTCAGGATCGTGCTGCCCGGCAAAAAAAGGCCCGAACCCGAAAACGACACCAGCGCAAGTTACGGAGGAATCAGGGATGAGCGATCAACGCAACCTGGATATACTGGATGAAGCTGGCGATCGCATCGCCATTATTGGCATGGCCGGACGTTTTCCCGGCAGCCCGACATTGATTAAATATTGGGAAAATTTGCGCGATGGCGTCGAGCTGATCTCATCTCCCTCAGACGAGGCCTTAGAGCAAATGGGCGTTGATCCTGCCTTGCTGGCCAATCCGGATTATGTCAAAGCGGCCGGTATTATCGAGGATGCAGCTTATTTTGATGCCCAATTTTTTCAGATTAATGCCCGTGAAGCAGAGATCATCGATCCACAACACCGTCTTTTTTTGGAAACGGCCTGGCACGCGTTGGAAGACGCCGGTATCGACCCCTTACTCAAAAAAAATTCGCGCTTGATAGGTGTTTATGGTGGTTGTAGCGAGAGTCTTTATCGCCAGGAAAACCTGCTCAACAATCAGGCTGCATCAGCATTAGTCGACCGTTATCAAACCAATTTAGCGACCGGACGCGATTATTTGACGACGCGGGTTTCATACAAGTTGAATTTAAGCGGACCCAGCTTCAATGTGCAGACCGGCTGCTCAACCTCACTGGTTGCTGTTCACCTGGCCTGCCAAAGCTTGCTCGATTTTCAGTGTGACTTGGCTCTGGCCGGAGGGGTGTCGCTTGGTGTGCCGCAAAAATTCGGACATTTTTATCAGACAGGGATGATTTATTCGCCTGACAACCATTGCCGCGCCTTTGACGCCAACGCCCAAGGCATCGTGGGCGGGGAGGGGGTTGGCATTGTCGTGCTGAAACGGCTGGATGAAGCGCTGAACGGCGGCGATCACATTTACGCCGTAATTAGGGGTTCGGCCATTAACAATGATGGGGCCTTCAAAGTAGGCTTTACCGCACCCAGCGTTGATGGCCAAGCCGAGGTCATTGCCATGGCCCAGGCTGCCGCAAATATTGAACCCGAGACAATTTCTTACATTGAAGCCCACGGCACAGCAACTGCTCTGGGAGATTCGGTTGAAATCGCCGCCTTGCGTAAGGCCTTTAAGACAGTGAAGAATAAAAGAGGATACTGCGCAATCGGTTCGGTGAAAACAAACATCGGTCACGCTGATGCGGCGGCCGGAATTGCAGGTTTGATAAAGACCGTATTAGCTTTACAACACCGGCAGCTACCCCCCAGTCTTCATTTTGAAACACCCAATCCGGAACTGAATCTGGAGGACAGCCCCTTCTACGTCAACAACACCCTGCGAGACTGGCCGCAGGACACTACACCGCGCCGGGCCGGTGTCAGTTCGTTTGGCATCGGCGGTACCAATGCCCATGTCATTTTAGAGGAAGCGCCCCCAAGACAAACAACCACTGCGCCGCAAGCCTGGTATGTATTGCCGATTTCGGCCAAAACTGCAACTGCTCTCGATACGGCAACTCATAAGTTGGCCAATCACCTAATAGAAAATGCGGATCTCAATCTGGCTGATGTCGCGTTTAGTTTGCAGACAGGACGGCAGCATTTCAATCACCGGCGGTTCGCCCTGTGCCAAACAACCGCCGAAGCCGGCCTGGTGCTGCAAAGTCTGGCCGCGGACAATGTATCTGAGGCCATTCTAGATGAAAACGAAATAGCACCTGATGTTGTTTTCATGTTCACCGGTCAAGGGGCCCAGTATCCAAACATGGCGGTTGATCTGTATCAAACACCCTCGGTCTTTCGTCAGTCAGTTGACCAGTGCACCGAGATACTCGAATCTCATCTCGGCCTTGATTTGAGAAGATATCTTTATCCTGATCAGGCCAACCTCGCGACCGCTCAGACGCAACTGCGTCAAACCGCCATCACCCAACCGGCGCTCTTCGTCATTGAATATGCCCTGGCCCAACAATGGTTGGCTTGGGGTGTTCAGCCCAAAGCCTTTATTGGCCACAGTATTGGTGAATATGTCGCCGCCTGTCTGGCCGGTGTATTTTCACTTGAGGATGGGCTGGCTCTGGTTGCGGCTCGGGGACGATTAATACAGCAGTTGCCCGCCGGTGCCATGCTGGCTGTACCCCTATCTGAGGCTGATTTAGAACCATATCTAGCGCCCGATCGGTCAAATCTATCATTGGCCGCTTTAAATATGCCCACCTTATCCGTCATCTCCGGTCCGGCTGAGGCCATTGACCAAGTTCAACAAAGACTTGCTCAGCAAGAGATCACTTGTCGCCGTTTGCATACATCTCACGCGTTTCATTCAGCCATGGTCGATCCGATTTTGCAGCCATTCCTGGAACGGGTTGCGCAGATTTTTTTACAACCACCGCAGATCCCTTTTGTCTCAAACGTAACCGGAAACTGGATCAGCGATCAAGAGGCGACTGATCCGGCCTACTGGGGTCGTCATTTACGCCAGCCAGTACGATTTGCCGCCGGCTTGAATACAATTTGGCAAAATAATTACAGGCTCTTGCTGGAAATTGGCCCCGGTCAAACGCTCAGTACCTTTGCCCGGCAACATCCAGGTCGGCCACCGACACAAAGGGTCATTTCATCATTACCCAGCGCGCGGGAGACCCAACCGGCGCCAGCATCAATACTTAAAGCCGCCGGCCAGCTCTGGCTGGCAGGGCAGCCGATTGACTGGCCCGCGCTATCCGGCCCGCAAAAACGCCACCGCATTCCTCTGCCTGGCTATCCTTTTGAACGTGAGCGCTATTGGATAGAACCTGCTTTGGCCCCAACGGAAGCGATGCCCTGCTCTTCAGCGCCAAGGAAAAACGAGATCGATCAGTGGCTGTATGTGCCCTCATGGCAAAGATCGATTCTGCCCCAAAATGCCCCCTTGCCAACAGCTCATTATCTGATCTTTGAGGACAAAGCCGGTATTGGCACGGCCTTGGCAGATTTCTTCACCTCGAAAGGCCTTCAAGTGACGAAGGTTGTGATCCAACCTCAGTATGGCAAAATTGCGGCGGATACCGTGGGTCTCGATCCGAAAGCAGCACATCACTATGGGCGACTTTTAGCTGAATTCGAGACGCCCCCAACACAGATCATTCATTTATGGAATGTGACAACCGGTGACCCAGACGAAGAGCCCGAGGAAAACTTTGAAAAATATCAGGTGCTGGGGTATTACAGCCTGCTCTATTTGGCGCAAGCTTTGAACAAACGAATTACCCGGCAACAAATACAAATAACCGTTATCTCGAATCACAGCCAAAGCGTTACCGGTAACGAGCCGCTAATTCCTGCCAAGTCGACGACCTTGGGCCTTTACAAAGTAATTCCCCAAGAACACCACGACCTTATCTGCCAACATATCGATATTGTTCTGCCGGAAACAGACGTCCACGATTTAAACAGGTTGATAACGAACTTGACCACCGAGCTCACAACCATCGAACGCCAACCTGTGGTGGCCTATCGAGGCTGGCACCGGTGGGTTCAGACGTTCGATGTTTGGCCGACGGCCATCCAGGAATCCTCTATACCCGATTTGCTCAAAACAGGTGGGGTCTATATGATTACCGGCGGATTGGGTAATGTCGGATTGGTAATAGCAGATTTTTTGGCTCGCACGGTTCAAGCCAAGCTCATCTTGACAGGACGTTCGCCTTTTCCCGACAAAGCAGTTTGGTCAGAGTGGCTTGCCCAACAAGGTGATGAAGAACCCACGAGTCAAACGATTCGCAAGTTACAAGCCCTTGAAGTTGCAGGGGCCGAGGTGCTAGTACTGGCTGCCGATGTAGCCGATGCAGCCGCCATGCGACAGGCTATTGCCCAAACAGAGCGTCAATTTGGCCCTATCAACGGTGTTATCCACGCCGCCGGGGTAGTTGAGGGCGAGACTTTTCGAGCTGTCAGCCAAATTGAGCCGGACCAGGTTATCGAACAATTTCAGGCCAAAGTGCAAGGCACCCTTACCTTAGAAAAGAGTCTCAGGGGCAAGTCCTTGGACTTCTGTTTGCTCACGTCATCTTTAGCATCTATTCTTGGAGGGCTGAACTTTGGCGTTTATGCTGCCGGCAATGCATTTTTAGATGCCTTTGCCCACCATATGGTCCAGACCTCAGATGTCCCTTGGCTGAGCGTGAATTGGGACGCCTGGACCTTTGGCAGGGATGTGCAGCCTGAAGCGGGGCTGGGCGCCACGTTGGCTACCCTGGCGATGAAGCCGGCCGAGGGCCAAACGGTTCTGAAACATCTGCTTGATGCAGGGCAAACCCAAATAGTCGTTTCGACAGCCGATTTAAAGACCCGTCTCGAACAATGGGTTGAATTAAAACAACTGCGTCACCAATCTATAGCATCCCAGCCCCGAGAAATTGTCCCTCGTGTATATCATGCCAGGCCTGGCCTAAGTACGCCCTATGTTGCGCCGGCCACGGAGACCGAAGAAATCCTGGTTGAGATGTGGGAATCCTTGCTCGGTTTTGAATCGATAGGTGTGCAGGACAATTTTTTCGATCTGGGTGGGCATTCACTATTAGCCATGCAAGTCGTTTCCCGTATCCTGAGTACCTTTGATATTGCTTTTCCCCTGGATTTTTTCTTCGATGCACCTACCATCGCCAAATTGGCCCTGGTTGTTGAAAAAATCCTCATCGCTGAATTGGATGAACTCAGTGAGGAAGAAGCACAACGTTTGGCCAAAAAGCTATAATCATGACGAACCCTTCGACCGTACAAAACCGAAACAACATCCAAAAGGCAAATTTGTCCAAGACTAAACTAGCCCTCCTCAGAAAGCGCCTGCAGGGAAAAGGTAAAGCGCCCACAAAACGGGCCGTCATCCCACGTCATCCATATTCGGGCCCAGCGCCGTTATCATTCGCGCAAGAGCGTCTCTGGTTTTTAGAGCAACTCCAGCCGGACACACCTGCTTTCAATTTACCCTTTGCCCTCCAAATCCAGGGACCTTTAAACATTGATCGCTTAAAACAAAGTCTCAACTATGTTGTCCAAAGGCACGAAACTCTACGGACCACGTTTACCAATACAGATCAAGGGGCGCGCCAGGTTGTGTTAACTGAACTGGTCGTAGACATTCCGGTAATTGATTTAAATATATATACCGGCACAGCCCTGACCGATCAGATTGAACACCACATTGCCCAGGATGCCGATATGCCCTTTGACATCGCGCAAGTGCCCTTATTTCGTTTGACACTCCTGCATCTAGCGCCAAACGACTATATTGCTGTCTTTAATATGCACCATATTATCTCAGATGGATGGTCCGTCACTCTTTTCATTCAGGAATTGTCACATTTTTATGCCTGCTTGAGCACCGATCCTACGCCGAACCTTGAGCAAGGCGACGATCTATTACCGGAGCTGCCTATTCAATACCGAGATTTTGCGGTGTGGCAGCGCGAATGGTTACGGGGGGAAACGCTGGCTGAGCAATTTAACTATTGGAAAAAACAACTTTACAAAGCACCGCCCATACAAACCCTCCCCACTAGTAAGCCTCGCCCAAAAAGACAGACCTTTAACAGTGCCAAGCATCCAGTTAGAGTTGCGCCAGATCTCAGCCGGGCAGCCAAAGCCTTAGGCCGGCAAAGTGGTGTCACCCTGTTTATGGTCCTGCTGGCTGCTTTCAAAGGGTTGTTAGCCCGCTATGTCGGCCAGACGGATATCGTCGTCGGTACGCCCATTGCCAATCGTAATCGGGTGGAGGTGGAGAGTTTGATCGGGTTTATGCTCAACACTCTAGTTTTGCGGACGGATTTGGCGGGTAATCCAACCTTTAAGGAACTGCTGGGTCGTGTGCGAGAAGTTTCATTGGGGGCTTTTAGCCACCAAGATTTACCGTTTGAAAAGTTGGTAGAGGAACTCAGTCCGGAACGACACCTTAACTATACGCCCCTCTTTCAGATCATGTTCAATTTTCACAATAATCCTCAATCTGATCTGGTCCTACCCGGCCTAACGGTCAAACCGTTTGCGGGCCGCGGTGAAGCTGAGAAGTTTGATTTAACGTTGTCATTATACGAAGACAAAGTCGGCATTGGCGGACACATCTCTTATAATACCGACCTATTTGAAGCCGAATTCATCTCTCGCTTGGGCGCGCATTATCAAATATTCTTAGCCCGTGCCGTTCGTCAACCGCATATCCCCCTTTCTCAACTCTCTTTGCTGACGGAAGACGAACAGCGACAAATTTTAATCGACTGGAATAATACGACAGCAGCCTATCCCCAAATCACGATTCCACAGGTGTTTGAAAGCCGAGCAGAAAAAAGGCCCACTAAATACGCACTCATATTTGCAGGCAACGCCCTGACCTTCACAGAACTGAACCGGCGGGCCAATCAGGTCGCCCATTATCTCAAAAAACAGGGGATTGGCCGGGGTAATTTTGTCGCAATCTGTCTAGAAAGATCAGCGGAAATGGTGGTTGCCTTACTAGGCGTTCTGAAAGCCGGAGCGGCTTATTTGCCCCTTGATCCCGCCTACCCGCCGGATAGACTCCATTTTATGCTCAGTGAGACCCAGCCGGCATTACTTATTAGCCAATCTATACTGGCTTCAAGTTTCACGGACCATACACAGCCAACGCTATGTTTGGATTTGGCCCAAGCAGATCTCGCTCAAGAGGATCAGACTAATCTCCAAATTGATATAAAAGCGGATGATATTGTCTATGTGATGTACACATCCGGCTCAACCGGTAGGCCAAAAGGGGTCTTGGGACTTCATCGTGGGGCCATCAATCGCTTTCACTGGATGTGGCAAAAGTACCCTTTTGCAGACGATGACGTCTGCTGCCAGAAGACGGCGTTAGGCTTTGTTGATTCGGTTTGGGAAATCTTCGGTCCCCTCTTGCAAGGTAAACCGCTGGTCATTATTCCTGACGAAGTACTCAAAGACACGAAACGCTTCATCCAAACGTTAGCCAATTATCATGTATCACGAATTGTGTTAGTACCATCCCTGCTGCGGGTGATGCTCAATTTGATACCAGATTTGCAGCAGCAACTACCCAGCCTCAAATTTTGGGTCACCAGCGGTGAAACCTTACCGGTTGAATTGGCCCACCAATTTGCCGAGGCCATGCCGGCTAGCACCCTGGTCAACCTCTATGGATCGTCCGAAGTGTCGGCCGATGCCACGTGGCACCAAATCAGGACAGGCCAGTCGCTGACCAGTGTTCCCATCGGTCGGCCCATAGCCAACACCCAGATCTATTTGTTGGATAAACACCTGCAACCTGTGCCCATCGGTGTGCCAGGCGAGCTGTACATTAGCGGAGACGGTTTGGCCCGTGGTTACCTCAATCGCCCGGAATTGACAGAGAAAGCATTCATATCAGATCCCTTTTGCTACCAACCGGACTCCCGCCTTTATAAAACCGGTGATTTGGGTCGCTGGTTGTCCGATGGAAATATCGAATACATCGGACGCGTCGATCATCAGGTAAAGATCCGTGGCTTTCGTATCGAGCTGGGGGAAGTCGAGACGGTCTTGAGCCAACACCCGAACGTGAGCGAAGCTGCGGTGACAGCCCGCGAGGATCTGCCTGATGAAAAACGTCTAGTGGCCTATTTTGTATCGAGCCGAAAAAAGATACCTACCATCACTGAACTACGCCGTTACCTGAAGCAGAAGCTTCCCAACTATATGATCCCCTCCGCCTTTGTTTTGGTAGACGCTCTAACGCTTTTACCCAGCGGAAAAGTAGACCGCCGCGCGCTTCCTGCACCCGATAAAGTTTGGCAAGAGCCGTCTGATTCCTCTGTTAAACCACGCGATGAATTGGAACTTCAGCTAACAAAAATTTGGGAAAAAGGTTTAGGCATCAAGAATGTCGGCATTAAAGACAATTTTTTTGATCTGGGCGGACATTCACTGCTGGCAGTGCGTTTATTCGCACAGATCCAGAAGATATTCGGCAAGGATCTACCACTGACTACCCTCTTCCAGGCACCGACCGTTGAGCAACTGGCTGACGTACTTCGTCAGGAGGGCTGGTCATCGCCCTGGTCTTCGCTAGTACCGATCCAACATAGCGGATCAAAACCACCTTTTTTCTGTGTACATGGTTGTGGTGGTATCGTTTTTCACATGCAGGGTTTTGCGCGTCATCTGTTCCCAGAACAACCACTTTATGGCCTGAAGGCACAGGGCTTGGAAAAGGGGCAAACGCCACATTCTCGAATTGAAGACATGGCTGCTTTTTATATTAAAGAGATACAAACCGTCCAACCGGATGGTCCCTATTATATAGGTGGTACTGGATATGGAGGTGCTGTCGTTTTAGAAATAGCTCAGCAGTTGAAGTCTCAAGGACAAAATGTGGTATTTCTGGCATTAATTAACGCTGTCCCCCTTAAACCGTATTCATCAAATGTTAGTTTTATCCGTGGCATATATGGGGGATCCTTTAAGTATTTCTTTAATCGTTTGGTTGACTTTATGCGCAACAGACCCCTATTGCCATATGTCAAGTATACAATTTTTAATAGAGTTCTTGTCAATTGGAACATTTCACGGAGATTTGTACCCATGAACATTCAACGCGAGTATCGCTTCAGAGAAGCCTTCACAAATGCGATATTGAACTATACAGCTCATGGATACCCCGGTCGGATTACCTGTATTATATGCGAAAAGTTTTCGGGCAACCCACAAAGTAGAGTTCGGGATTGGTACGACATAGCTGGCGGTGAATTGGATGTTCGATTTGTGCCTGGAACTATCGAGGAGATATGGCGGGGGCGGGAACCTTATGTCCGGATACTAGCCGAGCAGCTAAAAGAATGCTTGGAAGAGGCACAGACGAATAGTGAAGGATTTATAGATACAAAAAATTAGTCGGTAAAAAGGCGAATATCAAAAAGAGTGAAGTTATAAGCCATCAGTTGAATATGGAAAATCCCAAAATAAGAAACGGGAACATTTATTCTTTTGGGGATCGAGATAGAAGAGATGGTTACGGCCTTTCCTGGCTTTCCCCAACGTCATCATTGACATTGTCAAACAATGATGTTCATGTTTGGCTCACCGAACTGGACCCGCTGGCTGAATGCGTTCAGCAAATGGTGCAATGTCTCAGCGAAAATGAGCTTGTAAGAGCGGGGCGTTTTCATTTCAAGCGGGATAAGAAGCGATTCATTTTATGCCGCGCAGCACTGAGAACGATCCTCGGGAGCTACTTGAACATTGAGCCGAACCGAGTTCAGTTTTCATACTGTCCCCATGGAAAACCCTATCTGGCGAAGAAACTTGGTAACGACACGCTTCAGTTTAACCTGGCACGTTCACACAAACTCGCTCTTTATGCATTTGCCAGCAATCGTCAAATTGGTGTTGATCTTGAGTATTTGCGCGCTTTGCCAGACGCTGAGCAGATTGCTGCCCGATTTTTTTCGGCACACGAAAATGCTAGCCTGCAGGCGCTATCTGCAAGCCAGAGACGACAAGCGTTTTTCAACTGCTGGACACGCAAGGAAGCCTATATCAAGGCTATTGGAAAGGGATTGTCCCAGCCACTGGATCAATTTGAGGTTTCGCTGGCGCCGTCAGATCCGGTCAATTTGCTACACGTTGAGGGAGATCCTAAAGAGGTTTCCCGTTGGTCTTTAAATGCATTGACACCTGCCCCCGGCTATGTTGCGGCGCTGGCGGTGGAAGGACATAACTGGCGCCCCACTTTTTGGCAGTTCCCAGAGTCAACATCGCAAGGTCACCAGTCTTCTTAGACATCTGGGATTTAATAAGGGAAATTTCTTCGTGGTATCGCAACCATTGCCAAAACAATAAATTTTCGAAAATAGAGTAAGCAATGTCAACCCGCGCCATCCAGTTCCTGAAGCAAAAAAAGATTCCGTTTGAACTTATCAAATATGACCACGAGGAGAAGGGTGCCGAGTTTGCGGCCGGGGCCACCGGGTTTCCCCTGGCAGCAACCGTAAAAACGCTGGTGGTGGACCTGGGAGATAAAAAATATGCCCTCGTTTTGATGCCCGGAGACCGGCAACTTTCCATGAAACGTCTGGCAAAAGCCTGTGGCGTAAAACGCGCGGCCATGGCAGACACTCGGACCGCCGAGCGCCTCAGCGGTTACCTCGTCGGTGGCATTAGCCCATTCGGAACCAAACAAAAATTACCGGTGGTCATGGAAGGGGATATTTTGATGCTCGATAAAATTTTAATCAATGCCGGGCAAAGAGGCACCATGCTGAAGATGGCACCAGTGGATATCCGAAAAGCCCTCGCCGCCAGGGTTGCCGTCGTTGCCAAACCCTGAGCAATGACGAATGATAATTCCCCGGGTTGAACCGATTATCTTAGTACCTATTTATTGAAATCACATCATGTTTGCACATGATTTACGCCATAGCCAGATTGAATATTTTAAGAATGCTACCGAATTTTATAGAAAAGACAGAGCGAAGCCTCCGGCTCGTAGGGGTTGCAGCGCCTACGCCTCGGAGAGCGATACCACAAATCTTCAATCTTAAATCGTCAATATTCAATCCCGGCTTGTCCGGGTTGGGTATTCATTAATCAATCCAAAGATTGAAACCAATCCATGAA
>Ga0316191_10001848_pt1 | contig 15147 bp, 10 predicted proteins | sample Eddworburr2cm_MG_FD_204928 | JGI IMG/M metagenome (GOLD analysis project Ga0316191, IMG submission 204928) | Coastal sediment microbial communities from Maine, United States - Eddy worm burrow 2 cm | ecosystem: Environmental > Aquatic > Marine > Coastal > Sediment | place: USA: Maine...
ATCAGGCGAGCCAACGGGATTGCGGCCGTCAGCGTCCAATCATCGGGTACCCAGACCAGTTTTCCGGAAGCCAAGGACCTGCCATCGGAACTAATTACCTGAAAGGAAATAAAATGGAGGCGGACAGTAATTCCAAAATGACGGGTATAGAAATGGCCCAATATATCGATCATACGCTGCTTAAACCCGAAGCAAATCATACGGCACTGGACAAGCTTTGTGAGGAGGCTGTTTTGTTCGGATTTAAAGCCGCGTGTGTCAATTCCGGCTGGGTTGCCTACGTGGCCGAAAAGCTCAAGGGAACAAACATTGCGGTATGCTCCGTGATCGGCTTTCCGCTGGGTGCAATGGGCTCAGCTGCCAAAGCTTTTGAAGCCCGGCAGGCTGTTGAGGACGGTGCCCAAGAACTGGATATGGTACTTAATATCGGTGCCATGAAATCCGGTGATCTTAAAGCGGTGGAACGAGACATTCAAGCGGTGCGATTGGAAGCCAACCAACCGGTTGTCCTCAAGGTGATCATCGAAACCTGCCTGTTAACCAATGATGAAAAAGTCAAGGCCTGTGAAATTGCCCAAAATGCAGGGGCCGATTTTGTCAAAACCAGCACCGGATTCTCCACGGGCGGTGCCACTCGAGAGGATGTCATCCTGATGCGCAAGGCAGTCGGTCCCCGGATGGGGGTAAAGGCCAGCGGCGGCATTAAGGATTTTGAGACTGCTGCTGCAATGATAGCAGCCGGTGCCACCAGGATCGGTGCCGGTGCCGGTGTGGCGATTGTAAGCGGCGCTGAAAAACTTAATAAACCGATTTAGTCGACGCGGCGTCAAAGATATGGAGGTGATTGAGGTTGAAAGTCAGGTTTATTTTCTCGTTAGGTTGCACTGCCCTTCTTCCCTCGCATTTTGCGATTATCTTCAAGCCACTGACATCAACGTGCATATAAGTTTCGCTACCTAAAGGCTCGGTAACTATTATTTTGGCGTCAAACTTCCAGTCTTCCGGTATATCGTTGCTACCTTCCTGTAAGAGAATATCCCCCGGACGTAGCCCCATCACGACTTTTTGTCCCTCACTAATTTTAGCATCTGGTTTATCAGGAATCGGTAGTTCAAAACCATCCTGAAAGCTGACGTTCAATTTTTCAGCGCTTTTGGAAATTGTCCCATCGATCAGGTTCATCGCCGGACTTCCAATAAATCCCGCAACAAACGTATTGACCGGATTCTGGAAAAGCTCGATAGGACCCCCGACCTGCTCGATATAACCATCTTTCAAAACAACAATTCGGTCGCCTAATGTCATGGCTTCCACCTGGTCGTGGGTTACATATACGATGGTGTTTTTCACTCGTTGATGAAGCTCTTTGATCTCCACTCGCATTTGGGTTCTTAATTTCGCATCAAGATTTGACAGCGGTTCATCAAACAGAAAAATATCCGGATTTCGGACGATGGCCCTTCCCATCGCCACTCTTTGACGTTGACCGCCGGAGAGCTCGGAGGGCTTTCTGTTAAGGAGTTCCTCGATATTTAAAATCCTGGCGGCGTTATTGACCCTTTCCTCGATTTCAGGTTTAGGTACTTTTTGAAGTTTTAAGGCAAACGACATATTGTTAAAAACATTCATGTGAGGATACAAGGCGTAGTTTTGAAATACCATCGCGATGTTTCGGTCTTTGGCCAGGATGTTATTCACCACGCGATCGCCAATCACGACCTCTCCCTCGGTGATTTCCTCCAAACCCGCTATCATGCGAAGCGTCGTCGACTTGCCACATCCCGAAGGGCCCACCAAAACGATAAACTCGGCGTCTTTTATCTCGAGATTGATAGAATGTACGACTTCATTGTCGCCAAACTTTTTAACTATGTTTTTTAATGATATGGTCGTCATAGAATCTCTCCGGTTAAAATTGCTTTTATACTTTTTAGAATCTTTTCTTTTGCCGCGTTTCCGTATTTAAGGTTGGCGTCTTTGGCACTACGTGAATACCATTTGTCATCTTTATACTTATCCATATCAACGCCTTCCGGACAGAATGCCATCATGAGAGATATCTCTTGTTTGCCGGTGTGATCGATCGGAAACGCCTTTTGAATTTCAGCATCCAGCAATGGATGCAAACGGATCCAATTAAACGGGTCTGTTTGGGCATGATGATCGGAATAATAGGTTTGCATGTCATCCCGACCCCACCAATCTTCACCGCGTTCTTTTTCTAAAAAATCAAAGGTTGCTTGTCTGGCTGCCAACTTGAAAGCCAGGTCGGTCGGCATGCCGGCAATGAAGTTTTCACTTTGATGATGAATAAAACAGTGGATATTCCGGAATCCCGTGCGAAGCAGACTGGTAAACACATGACGTCCAAAAGTATTTAGGACTTCTGACGGAACATGGATGGAGCCTTTGCCATCTTCCGGAGATTCAACGACATAACTGGCAGCACCATAATAAACTGGCGGCAAAATAACCATATCAATTTCTTTTTCCAGAAGCGCCATTGTTTTGACGACCAATAGCGTATCGACTCCCATGACCGAATGCTCGCCGTGGTACTCAAGTACTCCCAGTGGCAAAACAACCGGCCAACGTTCCTTGATTGCCATGCGGATTTGATCCGGAAACATTAATTCGAAACGCATGTCTTACTCCAAATTATAGGTTTCCCCGTTTACGCTTCGCTTCAGACGGGATCGTAGACAGGTTTCGGGTGTCAGGTGTCAGCACCACCGCTGGTCTGAAAAGCGACCAGTTTGATCGAATAAAAAATTTAACAGCATAAACGTTTCATTTTCTGACAGGATCAACTGGATGGACAGGATATAAAAAACGATACTAACCAGAAATATCCTGTTATCCCGTAAATCCTGTCTAATTTTCATATAAGACGGAAAATAGCAGCCCGCCTGTGGCGCGTTCAGTCGAGTTGAGGTCACAACCTTTGAACCCCTGAACCCAGAACCTCTTAACCTTAAATTATTTCGATTACCTCTGTTTTGTATTTGGACAACATATCACAGCCATTTTCTGTGACATGGATGCCATTTTCCCAGCGCAACCCGAAATTAGCGGCTGCTAAAAACGTGTCCACCTGAAATGTCATGTTTGGAACAAATCTATATTCTGAATTTGACTCTACCCACGGTTCTTCAACTTCCATCATCCCCAGACCGTGTGCGGGACCATAAAGATAATTGTCACCGCAACCCTGAGAGACGATAAATTTGTAAAACTTATCAACCACCTCTTTTGCGACGACGCCATTTTTGAGCCATTCGTATGTTTTAAAATGTGCTTCCAGACCGACTTCAAGAAGTTTGCGCATCTCGTCAGTTGCCTTACCCATTACAATTGGTCTGCCGATACTTGGTGAATATCCATCGATACGGGCACCCAGGTTTATCTGAACCATATCGCCTTGCCGGATGACACGATCCGTTGAACGCCCGATGGCGTTGTTACTGTTGGCGCCCGATAGAACATAAACCGGATGCGCCTCATATTCGCCGCCAAACTCATAAATATACTTTTGGATATGACCAACAACCTGGGTCTCGGTCATACCGGGTTTGATGAATGGTATTACCTGCGCCAAGACCTTTTCTGATACTTCAAAGGCTTCCTTCAGAATCTCAATCTCTGCCGGACTTTTTATTTGTCTTAACCCGGAAACAAGCTTCGAGTTAAAAATCTCAGCATTCGGGAAAGCGTTGATGATCGCTTGATAAATCGGAACCGGAAGAATGGAGAAACCACATATCCCTATTTTCTTAAATTTTGAGAGGCCACCGGATTTTTCGGCAATACTTTCAAATGTATCCAGCTCAATACCTGGGTATGCAGGTTCAGCAGACTCTCTATACTCAAGAATCTTGGCAATGTTTTGGATTTTACTACGACCCTCAGCAAATGTTTCGGACTCGGGCCCGATAATCAGAGTGGGTTGACCTTCTTGCGGGATAAAAATACCGCCTGTTTCAAATAGCGGCCAATAATTGCTGAAATAACGTACATTTGCAAAATCAGCTTCATGACTGTGTGCGATAATCGCATCAATACCATCTGCAGCCATTTTTTCCTGCGCAGCCACAATTCTTGCATGATACTCTGCGTCTGTAATTTTTTTCATCGTCGGTCATCCTTGTTAATGTTTTAGGTGTCATCCCAGCCGTTGACCAAAAAACGGCCAGTTTGATCAAAAAAAAACTTGACGGCATAAATTTGCAATTTTCGGGGATGGCTCTATATTTGGCCATTTTGTTGGGTTTCATTGACAGCACAAAAATGGCTGACAAGTAGGTTGGGTAGAGGAACGAAACCCAACAAGAGATATCGGGATGCTCAACCCAACCTACGAATAAGGCGTGGCCGATGTTAGAACCAAGCCCCAATTTTCTGACAGGATCAACCAGTCTTCACTAAAAAGGCTTCGCCATGGCCTATAGGATGGACATGATTTAGCGATACGAAAACAAAATTATCCTGATTATCCTGTAAATCCTGTCTAAATTAATGTTTCATATAAGCGGCGCCGCTGGCCGCGAGCGTCCAGTCTGATCAAAAAAGAAACTTTGATCTCGTAAATTTTCCGAAAAAGTAATCGACCTGGCGGAATCTCATATGGGTCTTTCCTGCATCATGTAGTTTCATACGGTTTCAGGACTCGGTATTTACTGAAACCTGACACCTGACACCTGACACCCGATACCGGAAAAAGACTTGACCTATGGTAGAGACGATCGACTCTGACCCGGCCTAACTTACGGCCCTATATTATCTGAGCAGATGCCGGGTTGAATTATAGAGATCCCGGTATTTTGCATACCCTTCATCATAAATCGCTTTGGATGTTTCACTGGGCGTGATCTCTTCTGCCATGCGCACCCAGCGGCTTATCTCATCGATACTGTTGAAATAATTGCTTCCTACCGCAGCCAGGAAGGCATCACCGTAGCAGGCGCCCAGCTTTTGCCGGGGTAGGTGTTGCGGGCATCCGGTGATATCTGAGATAATCTGCATCAGTTGGCGGCTTTCGGAGGCGCCTCCAATTGCCATAATTCTGTCGGCTCGGGCTCCTGCTTTTTCCATCTGCTCAATATTATGTCGGATTCCGTATCCCACAGCTTCCTGGAGAGAACGGTATAAATCTCCCGCAGTGCTTGAAAGAGACATTCCGAAAAAAACCCCCTTTGCAGCGGGATCGTGCAGCGGGGTTCTTTCTCCGGCAAAATAGGGCAGGCTGGTGATACCACCGGCACCAGGAGCAGATTTCGAAGCCAGGTTTTCCCATTCGGTAACACTGCGACCGGGAAATGTTTCTCCCAACCATTTAAAAATATTCCCCACGGTGGACATGCCTCCGGTTAGTACGAAGGCGCCGGGCTCCAGAAAATTTGACGCCCAAAATGAACGGACCGGCCTGAGGGTGTCAGTTTTTAAGATAAAGAAGTTGCTGCTGCCGTACATCATCATCATGTCGCCGGTTTTTTCCACACCGGCACCCAGCGCCTCCGAAGCCGCATCAGTTGTGCCGGCTACGACAGGCACACCGGGCGGTAGGCCTGTCAGTGCTGCCGCTTTAGGGGTAACTTCCCCAGCGACCTGGCTGCTCCATAAGAGCTCGGGAAGTTTATCTATCTCCATAATGAGGCCGGCCAGGGAGGGATCCCAGGTTCTTTTCGCTAAATCGAAAATCGGTGCATATCCAATGGCAGTGTAGATATCCAGCGTGTATCTGCCTGTAAGCTTGTAGACCAGGTACCCGGAGGCGGTCAGAATTTTTGAGGTTTTTTCCCAAACCTCCGGTTCGTTTTTCCGTATCCAGAGAATTTTCGGGCAACATGATTGGGATGAAAGATCCTGTCCGGTTTTAGCAAAAATCACCTCTCGACCGAGCGTCTCTTCCAGCTCCCGAATCTCAATCTCGGCCCGTGTATCGATTCCGTAAAGAATTCCGGGACGTAGGGGCTTTCCCTCTTTATCCAAGGGCAATACACAGGGGCCAATGGTGCTTAGGGCCACCCCTTTGATCGATTCTTTGGGATATTGCAGATTGCCCAGCAGCTTTCTGCATAGCAGTATGAAATCCTCCCACCAAATTCGGTCTGCATCCTGTTCATACCATCCCGGTTCAGGCATCGACATCTTGTGGGGAACAGATGCCTGACAGAGCACATTTCCTTCAATATCAACAATGGCAGCTTTGGATGAACCGGTCCCGATATCTAATCCCAGAAAGCATTCGTTCATTGTTACCCCTATCTTCACTATAGAAGAATTTTTCCACGCTGAAGAATGGGCTCGCCATCAAGCAGAACGGAACCCTGGTCACGGATATCCTTGACAATATCCCAGTGGATTGGAGATTGATTCGTTCCGCCGCACTCCGGGTAAGCTCTTCCCAGGGCAATGTGAATGGTTCCACCGATCTTTTCGTCGATGAGGATATCATTGCAGAATCTGTCCAGCATGAAATTGGTACCGAATGCAAATTCTCCGGGAAGGGATGCCCCCTTATCTCGACCGATTATCGACTGAAAAAATGCCTTTTCCGTGGATGAGGAAGCCTCTGTTAATTCTCCATTTTTCCAGGTAAGTCGAATGTCCCGGATCAGTCTGCCGCTGAGAACGCCCGGGCGTTCAAAGGCGATGGTTCCATTTACGGTTTCGGTAACCGGAGCGGTGGCGATCTCCCCGTCCGGCATGTTGAGTTTACCTGCAAATGGGATCCACTTGCGTCCCTTTACCGAAAAGGAGAGGTCCGTATTCTCCCCGGTAATCCGTATTTCTTGACCTTGGTTCAGCCGGTCACACCAGGTATTCCATTTTTCCGTCTCCTTTTCCCAGTTCAAAAAGCAGGAATTAAAGAACATGTCGGTAATGGTTTCCTCGTCGGTTTCCGCCTGTTGGGCGAAAGAACTGTTGGGAACTCTAACCAGGCACCAGCGGGTTTTTTCCCATCTTTTGGTAGATACAAATCCCATGGCTGCCTGGTTGGCGGCAAGTTTCTTCCCGGGGATATCCTGGAGCTCGAATAGATTGTGGGCACCCCTTAATCCAATGTAGACATCGGCCCAATCCATACCCCAGATCTCCATTTCAGGAATCCATTCGATCTGTTCCCGGTTTCCGTGTTTCAAAACGCAACGGCGGAGGGATTCAGAAAGGAACTGGACCTGGGGAAAGGCGCCGGCCCTGATGGCCGCCTGGTAGACACCTTTTGCCAGCGGGTAGGTTTCAGGTTCAATCATCGCGATCATAACCCGCTCACCCGGTGCAACCCGGGTGGAGTAGCTGACCAGGATCTCTCCCAGTTTTTCCCAGCGCTTATCCATTTTCCTTCCTCACACGACGGACAACATTCATAAAGGCCGTTACCCGGGATTGATCGACTTCATTTTCGAAGACGCCGTCCCGCTTGAAGGTCGTGGCGGTTACGGTTCCGTCGGCAATCGCAAGCTGTTCCGCTACGTTTGATAGACTTACGCCGGTATTCGCGAAAACCGGTGTTTCCGGTACGGCATCCTTTACAATTCTTAGTGTCGAGGCGTCCGTCTCCGACCCCGCGGTCAGTCCGGAAACACAAAGTGCGTCCGGTTGGGTGTTGAATACCGTGGAGCGGGCAATTTCGGCAACATCCCGTTGTCCAAGATAGGAAGCTGCTTCAGGAACAATATTAAACATGAGTTTTACATTTTCACCACCGATGTGATGCTGATGCCGGATGACGTCACCGCAGTTGGTGTTCCAAAGACCAAAATCACTGGTATACACACCGGTGAAAATCTCCCGCACAAAAAGGGCATCCGTTGCAACTGCGAGATCGATAGACGCCTTGGGATCCCAGAGGACGTTTACGCCATAGGGTATTTTTATTTCCTGTTTCAGTTCGCCGATGATCCTGGCCATGGTTGTATAGGTTACCGGTTCCACATCCGTCAGGTAAGGGAGGCTGAATTCGTTTGAAAACATGACCCCATCGACACCCCCCTTTTGAAGGGCAATCAAATCTTGCCTGGCCATATCCATTACCCATTCAATGCCCTTATCTCTCTTATACCCTGGATCTCCCGGCAGGGCCTGAAGATGGCACATGGCGATTATCGGTTTTTTAACTTGAAATACTTCCTTTAACCAACTCATTTTATCTCCTTTTCTTGATGGCAGCATCATCGCCGGCAAACACAATATACTTGACGAAACATAGAATGTCAAAAGCTATCCAAGTAGAGCATTTGTCAGAATAATGTCCCAATATTCGTGGTTCGGTAGGCTTCTTTGGAGTGTCAAAAACCTCTATGGCGTGATTCAAACACTCTAATTTTTTTTGCGGGCTATCCGCTTCGCTACCCGTGCACCTAATAGTAGGTTGGGTTAAGCGGTATCTTTGCTCAATTTATGTTGGGTTGGCCTATATTAGTGTTCCGCAACAATATGAAATCGTATCAGAATTAGCGAACCCAACAGTATCGGTTGCAGACCAACGGCTTAACCCAACCTACAAATTATCGTTTAGGCATAGGAAGTGGATACCCCTATTTTTTATTTTAGAATGGCTATTTTACCCGAACACTTTTGTGAGAATAGCCTCTTGTTTTTATGGTTGACAAAATTACCCGGCTAAATTAGGTACTTTTAAGTAGTCGATCTGCCTTGACAGTGAAAATAAGGTTTTACTGCGTTAACAATGAATCGAGACGTTACAGATATTCTTGAGGCAGGCGAATCAAATCTTTTTCTCACGAAAGCTACAAATCGGTGCAGCATCTGATGGATTATCATGAAATTCAATAATTAAAAGGAGGGCTTCATGAAAAATGAAAAAAAGATCACCCGCCGTAAATTTATTCAGGATTCAGCAATCGCAGCAGCAGGCGTCAGCGCGCTTGCCGTCGGATCATCCACTGGACTGAGCCTGCTGGCCCGCAACGCCTATGCGCAAAGCGACCTGAGGGCTGAAATCCTGAAAATTCCCGGGGTAGGGAAGGGTTCCCCAACAGACTCAGACTGGCAGAAAGTCGGTGCAATGTGCCTGGGGGCCACCAAGAAAAATGCGAAAGAAGGTGAATTCAAGGGCGTAAAACTCACCTTTATGGGGCTCAACAACCAGAACCTGCACAATTTTTTGTTTCGTGGTTTCCTGAAACCCTGGGAAGCCTACACGGGTGCGAAGATAGATTGGATCGACCTTGCCCAGGCCGATTACAATGCCCGACTACAGCAAGCAATTGCGACCGAAACGGTTGACTTTGACATTCTAGAAATGGGCGCTCCTTTTGAAGGCGATGTGTGTGGCAAGGGTCTGGCCTCTGAGATGCCCGATTGGGTCAAGCAGCAGATCGAGATGGATGATTACGTCCATTATTTAAAAGCCCCTGTCGGAACCTGGGACGGCAAGACCTATCGCATTTCAATCGACGGTGATTGCCATAACTTTAATTATCGTACCGACTATTTTTCTGATCCAGAATTGGCCAAAGCCTGGAAAGCCGAAGGCCACGAGGGCGAATGGGAGGTTCCCAAAACCTGGCAGAAGGTTCAGGAAGTGACCAAGTTTTTGGGCGGTAAGAAATTTCAAGGCATGGATGCATTTGGCTATCTCGATCCCGCCAAGGGTTGGGGCGGGTTTGGTTTCTACTTTCTGGGCAGCCGGGCGACTGCTTATGCAAAACACCCTGATGATAAAGCATTTCTATTCGATGCGGATACGATGAAACCCCGCGTCAACAATCCGGCCTGGGTTCGGGCGATTCAGGATGTGATCGACGCCCTGCCCTCTGAACCGCCCAATCAACTGAATGCCGATCCCGGTACCACAGCCTTTCAGCAGTTTCTGGCAGGCACCGGATCGATGGTGTCCTGGTGGGGAGATGTCGGATCTATGTGCAAGACCAGTGACTCTTCGGTGGTCGGTGACGTGACGGGATTCTCCATCTTGCCGGGCTCAGATGATGTTTACAATTCAAAGACCGGCAAATGGGACAAGCTGCCAAGCGGACCAAACTTTGCACCGAACATGGCCTACATCGGTTGGGGCGTTTACGTCATGGCACGGGTTGACAGTGATTCGAAAAAACGCAAGGCTGCCTGGAGTGCGGCCGCCCATATCGGTGGCAAAGACCTCTCGCTTTGGACGGCGTCATATCCATCCGGTTTCCAACCATACCGCCAGAGTCACTTCGACATTGCTGAGTGGACCGCAGCCGGTTACGACAAGCCATTTATCACCTCCTATCTGAAGTCTCAATCTGATTCATACAACCATCCCAATGCGGCGATTGAACCTCGCATTCCCGGTATTTTCCAGTACTACAGTACTGCCGAGGATGAACTGGCCAAGATATTTGCCGGTCAATACTCGGCCCAGGAAGGCGCTGACCGGATTGCGGCGGCATGGGAAAAGCTCACCGATCAAATCGGCCGAGAAAAACAAATCAAGCTGTATAGAGCTTCGCTTGGGTTGTCGTAAATGCAGTACCTGAATTTTATACGCGTCGGAGGCTTTCATATGCAAGGCACTTAAGGGTGTAGCTATAGTGTGCTATGCTGAACCCTTAATAATAAAGGCGCTGTAAGCGCTGCCTGTAAGGCATGAAAGCTTCCGGCTCGCCCGCAGGGTGAAAATTAATGAGATAAAATTGACTATAATCCTATTTACTTGATTGGCATTTAGCTATTCAGCTCAAATTTGTGTAACCGGATGTTAATTAATATTATTTGCACTTCTCATTAATTTTTATAAAAGATTCAGGTAGTAACAATCGACTGATGGGCATCACGCCTTCAGCCGATTGATTTTTTGAAACAAAGCACTTAGGATCCGGTTTCAATGGATAGTTCATCTGCGCTGGATGGTCAAAAACATTTCAAAATTGGTATAGAACATATTTCCGTAAGTCGCAAGAGAGTCGGATGGGCACTGATTTTTCTGGCCTCTCTTATTCTGATAGCGGTAATTCTTATTCAAATTCTATACAAGACGGATGCCATCACAATTGGCTTTGATAGCTGGCGCGCTGTCCTTTATGCCTATATTCTGTGGGCGATTACTCTGGCTATCGGACAGGTGCTCATCAGAGGTGAGCTTGGCAGGCGCAGCCTGTTTTTGCTACCCGCTCTCTTATTCACTATTTCGGTGGTGATCTTTCCTACTTTTTTCGGACTATACATCGCATTTACAGACTGGAATCTGAGCTCTTTTGAAGGCCGTCAGTTCAACGGGTTGGACAATGTTCGGGAACTCCTGCAGGATACTTATTACTGGAACGCGCTTAAGAATACAGTTTACTACATCGCAACGATAGCAGTAGAATTTATAATTGCCTTCGGGTTGGCACTGTTAGTCAATACCGCTATCCGTGCCCGCAAGTTTTTTCGAGTCGCTTTTTTGATGCCATTCATGTTGAGTCCGGTTGCCGTCAGCTGGATGATCGGCAAGTCATTGATGGAATATCGGTTTGGCCCAGCCGCCACTTTCGCGCGTTATCTTGGGTGGGACACGCCGGCTTTCTTCTCCACGCCCTGGCTGGCACGGATCAGTATCGAAGTAATGGATGGTTGGATGTTTATCCCATTTATGATGATCCTCTTACTGGCAGGCCTACAGGCCATTCCAAAGGATGTTCTGGAAGCCGCCACAATGGATGGGGCCAATTCAAGGCAGTCACTTTTCAAGATCGTATTTCCGTTAATGGTTCCGGTGAGTATTACGGTTATCATTTTAAGAATTATTTTCAAGTTGAAACTCGCAGATATTGTAATCAATGTGACCGCCGGCGGACCCGGCGGTGCGACGGATACCATCACAAGTTACATTTACCGCGTGTATCGGGAGCGATCCAATGTCGGGTATGGCACTATGCTGGCCGAAGTTTATTTAATTCTGATTATCATTTTTATGTTGACATTAATAAGCCTGGTAAATCGCTGGAGAAAAAAAGCCCGTTAGCATGCGGGTGGCAGGTCTTTAATTAGGCACAGAAATCTACGTCTTTTGGGCGTGGTCAGAGATAATCGGCTTTGCCTGTAACAGTTTCAAGGAGTGATGGAGTACTGGAGTGATGGTCTATCACTCGTGAACTCTATGCATCAGAGAATCTCGATGCCCTTTGTTTAAGGTTACAGAAGTTCGGTGTTGGGTTTTCGTTTTTCCAATACTCCATTACTCTCTCCGAGCCGTAGGATCTACGAGCCGGAGGCCAACACTCCATAAGTATTTTGAGCAGAGCAGAGTCATGGAGAGCCCCCTTCCAGGGGGCAAACCAAAGCTTGGTCCTCTGGGCCAGGATTCTTTACTATTGGAACAAAATAACACATGGAGCGCTTAATTGGCCTTTTCTATTCTCAACCGTCAGATCTATGACCGTAAAACGATTCGTCGGTTCAACATTCTTTGGATCCGTGCTTTCATATATATTGGATTGCTCTTCTGGGCCTTCATCTGTCTCTTTCCGATCTACTGGACCATAACGACGACATTCAAGGCCGCCGTCAATGTCACCCAAGGCCACCTGATTCCCTGGGTTGACTACGAACCGAAATGGATTGGACTGCGTTCCCTGGGCCTGTCGCCCGATACGATATTTAATATCTCAACTGTGCGGGATGAGTTTCTCAAGCGGTTATCGAACAGCGCTATTGCTTCCATCGGGGCGTCGACCCTGGCCGTTTTGATTGGATCGCTGGCCGCATATGGCCTTACCCGTTTCCATTACAAGTTCGGCTTCTTTAAAAACAAGGATATTTCTTTTTTCTTCCTGTCTCAATTGATTTTGCCGCCGGTTGTCTTGGCACTGCCGTTTCTAGTGCTTTACAAGGAGTTGGCCTTGCTTGACACCAAGCTGGGGCTGATCCTGTTGTACACCCTGATGGTGTTGCCGATTGTTATCTGGATCATGCAAGATCAATTCAGCACCATCCCCATTGAGCTGGAAGAGGCGGCATTTATCGATGGTTTATCGGTTTGGGGTGTTTTTTTGCGGATTGTCACACCGCTGTCCTTTCCCGGTATGGTCGCGGCCTTTATCCTATGCTTTGTGCTCAGCTGGAACGAATACTTTTTTGCCGCCTTATTGACCAGCACTGATGCCAAAACCCTGCCGGTTATGGTCGCCAGCCAAACCGGGTCCCAGGGAATCAGCTGGTGGTCCATGGCGGCGCTTTCTGGAATGGCTATTCTTCCCCTGGCGCTGATCGGACTTTTTCTTGAAAGCTACATCGTCAAAGGGCTGACCGCTGGGTCGGGGAAGTAAAACGAATTCTCACAAATCTGTTAACCTTATATGAAACTACATATAATTCGATAACATTCCAAGATGTAACTCACCGCAGAGGTCGCTGAGCACGCAGAGGTTATTTAAAGTTTTTTTCTCAGCGTTCTCTGCGAACTCTGCGGTGAACTTTTATATTTCTTTTTCGATTAAACTGACCACTCGAAGGTCAGCGGCTGAGATGATTGCTGAAACTATTAAGGGGGTACCCATGGGTCAATTACCGGATTGGATCGGAAATTTTCCGTTTCCGCCTGACAAAAAGAAACCGATTGTTATCACGCGATCTCAGACCAAGCAATTTATTTATCCGGACAAGCCTGAGAATAGTGATTTTAACTGGAACTATGCCAGTACCGATAAATTCTTTATCGCCCAATATCAGCTGTCGCCCGGCGTACAATTCCTGCCGGCAGATGTGCACACCGGTGATGAGGTCTATTACGTCGTTGAAGGAACGCTAACCATGTTCAATCCCGAAACGGGAGAAGTCCACCAGGTTGAAGAAAACGAATGCTTCTTTATACCATTGGGCGGTTGGCATCAGGGCTATAATTTTACGAATAAACAGACACGCATGTTCCTGATTATCGCCCCCAGGATATGGCCTCCCAAGGGACTGCCGGAAGCGGGGTTTCCCGGAGAAACAAAGATTTTTTCTTTCAACAAAAACCTATACCCGAACCCGAAAACACATCGCGTTGACTTTCACGAAGGCCCCCGATCACCCGCTTTGATCGGCCAGTGGCCGATTGCAGGCCCACAAGCCCGTAAAGAACCCGTAAACAGTATGCTAATTTCGGAAAAAGATAAACTGTCGGTGATATGGGGAGAGGAATATCCGGTTCTGCTAAAATTTCTGGTCAGCAATGATCTGGTTCATATGGCGGAGTTCTTTCTTCCCTCCGGAGGTTTAAGCCCCCGCTGTTCGGAAGCTCACTCACACCAGGGTGACGAAGCCACCTATGTTTGCGAAGGTGATCTGTGTGTATTTTTCCCGGATACAAAAGAAGCATTGGAAGTCAGACCGCAAGAGGTTGTCTTCATTCCCGAAGGTGTAAATCATCAATATATCAACTATTCCGACCAGGTAGTCAAGGCCGTAAAGGCGGTTGCACCGGGGTTGTGATATCGAGGCTTTATTTCCGCTCCGCAGTTCCAGTATTTTTAGTTAATACGGAATTGAGGGCTTTGCTCATCTCTTGAATTTGATAAGGCTTCTTGACAGCTTCCTGAAAACCAAATGTTATAAAATCTGACATAACCGGATCAGTAGAATACCCACTACTAACAATGGCCCTGACCTTCGGATCTATTTCCCGAAGCTTCCTTATCGCTTCTTTGCCTCCCATTCCTCCTCGAACGGTCAAATCCAAAATCACAGCATCAAATCTGCTGCCCTCTTTTAGGGCTTGCTGGTATAAATGAATCACTTCCTCGCCATCTTTAGCCACAGTAACCTGGTAATCGCCAATTTTCTGAATCAGGTCGACGGCAAGTTCTCGAATAAACGCTTCGTCATCCATAAACAATATCTTGCCAGTACCCGGCGCAATTGGGATTTTGTTCTCTTCTGATTCGGAATCAAGTTCCTCAATGGCAGGCAAATAGATTGTAAATATTGTACCAATCCCTAGCTCGGAATCGACAGTGATCCGACCGCTATGCTTGTCTATGATGGAAAAAGCCACAGCGAGACCCAACCCGCTGCCTTTTTGCTTTGTTGAAAAATAGGGGTCGAATATCTTCTTCAAATGTTCGTCTTCTATTCCTATCCCCTGGTCCTGGAAGGTCAATTTTACATATTCACCGGCCTCAAGCGAAAATGCATTATTTCGTGATAAATTGATTCTTTCTCCATGAATTTGGATAATCC
>Ga0316191_10001850_pt1 | contig 15146 bp, 12 predicted proteins | sample Eddworburr2cm_MG_FD_204928 | JGI IMG/M metagenome (GOLD analysis project Ga0316191, IMG submission 204928) | Coastal sediment microbial communities from Maine, United States - Eddy worm burrow 2 cm | ecosystem: Environmental > Aquatic > Marine > Coastal > Sediment | place: USA: Maine...
TTTTAACAGGTTCTTCAAAGGGCGTCCCTATCAATCTATCCCTTACGCCAACCTCGCAAACCCCAGCAAAGCGATATCAGGGCCAGGGTGGTCATGCCGGTCGAAACCAGGCCTGTGGCAACAATACCGCCGGCCAGCCAGATCGGTCCGCCGATCAAAGCCCCCAGGATCCTTCCCAGGCCGGCGGATGCAAAAAAAACAGCAATTACCGTGGCTCGCATTTCAGGTTGCAATTCGGTACACAGGGCGAGGCTGGAAATGATCGTAAACTCGAAGATTAAAAAATGAAAAAACAGACCGCTCATTGCCGTCAGCAACGATTGGCCTGCAAAGGGTAGTAGGCTGTAGGTAAATATGCAGATTGTCACTCCGATCATGACAACCCTTTTCAAACCGAATCGGTCGGATATGGTTGCCACCAGGATCTCACCCACCAACTCCGCCGCCCCAATGACACCGGTTGCCATGCCCAGAGCGACAATACCCACACCAAACGCTTTTTCCAGCCAGGCACCGTAAACAACAAAAAGATTATCGATGGCGGCACTGAAAAAAAAGACATAAGCCAGCGCGCCCAGTGAGGCTTCGTCGCGCACTATAATAGGCAACACCTTTTTGACAGACAGCATCCGGCGGGGATTTGAAACTGACCTTTCGTCTGCTGGAATCAGTACGCTCAGCACCATTATTCCTGCAAGTCCGATGGCCCCCATGGCAAAAAAGGGGGACCGCCATCCCACGTTGTCTATCAGCAGAGCGATCAGTGGTATACCCAAAAGCGTGCTTCCGGCCCAGCTGATTTCAAGAAAACCGATTGCCGTCGCTCTCCGTTCATAAGGCACCCGTTCGCTGACGTAAGCCTGAACAGCCGGGTCAAAAACCATTTTCCCCAGTCCGGCTAGAAATAATGTAATCAGAATAACACCGTATGAAGGAAACAAGCCGCCGGCAAACATCCCCACCGCAAGCATGACCAGTCCGAGGACCATCATTTTCCTGTAACCGAATCGATCAGCCAGTGGGCCGAAAAAAATACCAAGAAGGGAGGTTGACCAATTTACAGCGATCAGTGAAGTGATGGATGTCAGTGGTACTCCCAGCTCCCGGCTAAATACCGGCGCAAACGGATAGGTAAAGCGGCGTGCCGTGTTCAGCACCAGCCGGCAGATCACCACGACCACGATTTTCAGGATCAGTTGCAGCCGGGATTCATATTGACCGATTATGACTGGTTTCAGGGGCATGTTGGAGGCACCTGATTTGACGGAATAAATTGGGTTTTTAACATGATGCAGGCTATACCAAATTGCTGCGGAAAGTGAAAGACAATGAAGGCGGCATCAAGGCTCATATATAGCGTTGATTTTCTATTTAAAAAAGCGTATTCCCAGGGAAAAGGGAGGCGCCATGAACTTTGAAACATACCTCAAAAGCATCGACAATGACAGCCCGTCTGTTCAATTTTCCGAGACACTCACCGCTCTGTGGTGGGATAAGAAGGGAAACTGGGATAAAGCGCACACCATCGCCCAGGACATTCCGACCAAAGAGGGCAGTGCCCTACACGCATATCTCCACCGCGAGGAGGGGGTTTTGTGGAACGCTGACTACTGGTACTCTCGTGCCGGTCGCAAGAGACCCAACATACCCCTCCTAGAAGAATGGAAGCTCCTGGTGGAGGAAATGCTCGGATTACCGTAACCTGGTCTCTACACCCTATAACCGGAGAAAAGAATAAGGAGCCCCGAATCATGTCAGATAAAACGGAAAAGGACCTTGCCTATGCATTTGCCGCCGAATCAAAAGCTTCAGTCCGAAATGCTACATTCGCCAGAAAAGCTGAAATGGAAGGCTATTCCCAGATAGCGCGCCTGTTCCGAGCGGTTTCTGATGCTGAATCAGTTCATGCGCGCCGGTACCTGATACTGATGCGTGGAAAAATCGGATCGACCGAGGAAAATCTTGAAACGGCTTTCCAGAATGAGATTAAGGCCAATGTGGAAGAATATCCCAAACTGATCAAAGATGCCTCTGAAGAGGGCAATCGGAGCGCCTTAAAAGCCTTTTCCCAGGCCCGCGATGTAGAAAGTCTGCATGCCGAACTTTACAAAAAAGCCTTAAACGATATGGTTTCCGATCGTGAAACAGATTATTATATATGTCAGGTCTGTGGCTACATCGGCGAGGATGAGGCACCGGAAAAATGTCCTGTCTGCGGCGCTGTAAAAGACAAATTTAAGCGTGTTTCATGATAGCTCCCATACTATTTAAACACTTCCTTGACAGCCTCATCCGCGCGGATGGCACCATCACCATAGGTAGGAACTGAATTAAGCTCCAGCCAGGGAATCGATACGAAACCAAAATAATTCGCAAAGAATGCGGCAATTGTAAGCGCCGCAACGAGTCCGAATAGCTTAATTACATTTTTCATTTTAAATCCTCGGTCATTGGAAAGTCCTTGCAAAATGATTATCGGCAGGATGTATCATCCCCTTGAGGAATCTCTCAATTTAGTTTGCTACATTATCAGAGCAAAATATTTTATTCACATTTCTAACGGTTGTCATTTTACTTGAGACAATGAGCTAAAATTTGAATTGATTGCCCAAATTGAGATCAGATCAGATTAAACTCATTGATAGAAGTGAACCAGGACGGCATGGGTGGGTTATAAAGGTGTGGTTAAAGATGCATAATTTTCCATTCCCGGATGGCATTATTGAGACTTATGATCAGGTTTTCAATCTCTTCAATGGTATTTAAGGCGGCAATTCTCAAATTCACCCGCAGTTCATTTTCATAATACCTTTTTTGCTTATCCAATTCTTCCGTCACCCGCTCATTGCCCCACTCCGGGTGAGAACGCTTAATTTTTTGGGTAATTATGTATTCATCAAAAGAATGATCGAAATTTTTTTCCAAAAAACTTTTCATCTCTTCCAAAGTCGGAATCTCGTAAATATTGGCCAATATCTGGTTCAATGATTCTTTGACAATTTGTCGGGCGCACAGCTTGATATCGGATGAATACATTTTCATTTATTACCTTCAGGTTTTTCTTAACAAATCATGATAGAACGTTAAAAGTGAAATTGCAAATTTTTTATTAAAACCCAAACCGGACGAGCCGGAAAATTGGTCACAAAGACACAAAGCAAAGCTGTTTGCTATATTTTATCTTTGGGTTTTTGGTGTCTTGCCGGCGAAAATTTAATGCCACAAAAAATCAAAAGAATGAAAACGCGAAAAAAGAAAAAGAACAGGATTTCGTGCTTTCCAATTCCCGTCTACCCTGGTCCCCGGCTCTTGTTCTGTATGCCGGAGAGAGCGAGATGCTTGACTCAAACCAATCAGTGTGGCAATATTAATTGAAGAAGACGATGGGGGGCATTTGCGCCCCCCTTTATTTATAGGACACAGCTGGCCGACTCCGGATAGTTCCTCCTCAAAAAAATGAACATCTTGACCACCATACGCTGAAATGAGATTTAATACAAAATATCCTGCCAAATGGCGGAAGTATCAGGCAGAACTCCAAAAAAACACAAAAAGAAAGCATTATTTGAAAAAACTCCCGTTTCTGTTAACGATTGCCTGCGGTCTGTTAACGGTCCTGGTTATTTTTTTATTGGCGGGTTTCCGAATTTCAGACCATTGGAGCCGAGCCGATCAAAATTCATCCTTGTCGGAAAGAGATCTCAGTGCCGCTCAGTTAAAGCTTACCCGCAAGGATCTTGCCGTTTTTCTCACCGATATCACCGGAGATCCGTTGGCGCTGACGGATCGGATCGTCCATAAAAATGAAAGCGGACGTTATACGATCAGGACAACCATAAATGCAAAGCTTCAAAATTATATCACCCGGCTGCAGGGTCGATCCAGAACATTGCAGTCGGCAGTGGTAGTGCTGAGTCCCCATGACGGCCGCGTCATCGCCATGGCCGGCTACGATGCAAACGGCAGCACAGGTAACCTGAGCCTCAAGGCGGATTATCCGGCTGCCAGCCTCTTTAAAATCGTGTCGGCCGCTGCAGCGCTGGAGTCAGCGGGATTTACCCCGGATAAAACGCTATATTTCAGAGGTCGCAGACACACGCTTTACAAGAATCAATTGAAACCGTCCAAGGGACGGTACAGTACCAAAACAACTTTTCGCAAGGCCTTTGCACTATCGAATAACTCCGTTTTCGGAAAGTTGGGCATATATGATCTCGGACAAGAAGTGCTTGCCGGATATGCCGAAAAATTTTTCTTTAACAAGCCGATTACCTTTGATCTTCCCTTGGAGATGAGCACCATCGAGGTCCCAACGGATGATTTCGGACTGGCTGAAATAGCCTCGGGATTTAACAAAAAAACGCTTATTTCGCCGCTGCATGCCACTTTGCTTGCAACAGTTGCTGTGAACCAGGGCGCGATGCCGATACCATGGCTGGTGGAAACAATTCAGGATGATGCGGGTAACAATGTCTATAACACTGACCCAGGTGTGCTGAAATCGGCCGTAAGCAGCCAAACAGCGGCGGATTTGAAGGCTTTGATGCAGGATGCGGTCCGTTACGGGACCAGCCGCAAAGCCTTTCGCAGGCTGCGCCGCAAAAGATTATTTAAAAAATTTGAACTTGGGGCCAAAACCGGCACCATCAATGATAAATTGGATCGATTTAAATATGACTGGCTCACAGCATATGCCCTGTCCCCGGATGGAACTCGAGGAATATGCATTGGTATTTTAGGGGTTCACGGGAAGATCCTCGGCACGAGATCCACGGAACTGGGCCGGGCCATTATCGATTATTATTTTTCATCAAAACTGGGTTAGGCCGATTTTCCGCCACTTCACCTGAACAACGTCTATTTACAAACCTGGAATTTACTATGAAAATGGCTCTTTTTTCTGGCATTATTCATATCTAATAGCGCCCTTAATTCCTTAATGGGCACGTCAGAAACAATCACTGCGCAGCAATCAAGACCGTCTCTCCGGCAGTCAAACCACTGATGACCTCAATGCGATCGTCCGGGCCGGATTCACCCAGACGCACATAGCGGCGAACTGCTCCCTGCTCCGTTTTCACGACGACGAAATCGAGTTGGCCCACCTGGGTCACTGCCTCAATTGGTATATACATCTTTTCGACTTTTCCGATGGGGATCATCAATCTGCCGAACATGCCCGGATACAGGCCGGTGCCGTCAGTCAGGCCAACTTTGACCAGAAACGAACGTGAACCGGGATCGGCGGAGGGTACAATTTCGTCAACCACCACGGAATACTTTTTTTTAAGCGCATCAATCTCGGCCGTCAAATGTTGATTTTTGGCCAGCTTTGACGCCACCGACTCACGTACATTGGCTTCCAGCCGCAGGGTGGCGGGATCATACATGCGCAGCAGCGGTTCCCCCTGGATCGCGGTATCACCGGGATCACCAAGGCGTTCGACGATACGGCCGGCGATGGGTGCGGCCAGCTTACTGTGGCTCAGGGCGGTTCGGGCTTCGTCTTCCTGTCGTTGTAATCCCATAAGCTCCGCCTGGGCGGTACTCAAGACCGTCTGGACGCGGTCACGTTCGGCCTTGGAAATGGCTCCGGGATCCGCCCGTATAATTCGCTTAACCCGGGCAATATCCTTTTCTGTCTGCGCCAATCGTGCTCTGGCGGCGACAACCCCTTGATGGACCTGATCGACCCGGGCCTTGAGCTCCCGCGAGTCGAGTATGACCAGCTCCTGCCCTACCTTCACCTCATCACCGGCCCATACCGCAATTGATAAAATCCTGGCGGTAATCAGGGGAGAAATCACTGTTTCCACTTTGGCACGCAGCGTGCCGGCCGCCTGCTCGATCAGGGCTTCCTTGGTGACCTTAACGGTAAACGCCCGGCCGGTATCGGCTGCAGGCACCACTTGACTGAAATCTATCGGAATCTTTTCATCAAAAAACCCCGCCAGGTAAGCCATGACGCCGCCCAGCAGTACCAGCGCAAAAATAATTCCCAGTATTTTCAAAGCAGCTTTCACACTTGGATATCCTTTCCCGGAGGCAGTCCATGCCCTGATTTGTTGGTATACACCAGGCTGTAGAGAACCGGAATGACAAACAGCGTAAACAGGGTGGAAGCGGCAATCCCAAAAATGATGGCCCAGGCCAGACCGTTGAAAATCGGATCCAGCGTGATCACCATATTGCCGAGCAAAGTGGTGCCCGCCGTAAGAAAGATGGGGCGCATGCGCACCGCTCCCGCTTGCAGCAAAGCCTCCTGTAGACTTTTGCCTTCGCGCAATGCTATGTGAATAAATTCGATCAATATCAGAGAATTGCGAACCACGATACCGGCCAGGGCAATCATCCCGATCATGGCCGTGGCTGTAAAAAGGACCGGATTGGAAAAACCGTCCACCACCCGCTCACCGAGCTGGTTTAGCAACCAAAACCCCGGCATGATGCCGATGACGGACAGCGGTATGGCCAGCATGATGATGAAGGTAGTCGCGGACAGACCCGTTTGAATGCGCAACACCAAGAATATGCCCAGCAATGCAACACCGAAAGCAATCCCCAGATCGCGGAACACCCGTAGAGTTATCTGCCACTCCCCTTCCCCATTCCACACCACCTTTAGATCATCGGGCAGCGTCCAAGGCAGGCCGCCCCCCGAATTAAAGTAGGTACGCCCCTCCAGGGGCAAAGATCGGCTATCGGTAGTATCTGTATTCATATCGCTGCTGACATCCAATACGATCTCAGCCGGCGGTCGTCCGGCCACTTCCGCAAAAACATAGACAAGCGGTCGAAGGTTCTTGTGATAGATGGTCTTGGCCTGCACGGACCATCGCATCTCACCGAGCTCGGCCAGAGAAACAATCGGCTGGGGTGCGTCACGCAGACCGGATTTTTCTCGAATCTTCGTAATCCCCGGCTTGCCTTTAATGTGCAGGGTGGACAGGGCACGGGGGGAGCTGCGAATGTCGAGGGGCAGTTGCAGCACCACCGGCAATGGATTAACCTCGCTTGGAATTTGCATAAACCCCGCGACCAATCCCCGGTTGGCCAACTGAAGGGTTTGTGCAATATCCTCGGTTCCGATCCCTGACAGGGCCGCCTTTTCCCTGTCCGGCACAAATGTTTTTTTGGTCTGATTATCTTCGACGGAGGTGTCGACATCAACCACGAACGGCTCTTGCATAAAACGTTGTTCCAGCACCTTTGCCGCTTGCTGCAATGCAGTGTAAGGAGTTGCCTTTGACCCGTAAAGTTCGACGGCTACCGTTGAAATCACCGGAGGGCCCGGCGGCACTTCCACCAGCTTGATGCGGGCATTGAAGCTTTCAGCGATTGCCTCCAGATTGCGGCGGATACGAAGCAATATGGCATGGGACTGCTGGGACCGGCGCTGACGTTCGGCGATAGTTACCCGGATATCGGCATAGTGGGCGCCCCGTCGCAGGTAATAATGCCGCACCATGCCGTTAAAATCCATGGGGGACGGCACGCCCACAAAAGCCGTGTAATCCCGCACTTCCGGCACGCCACTCAAATACGTGCTGAGTGCGTTGACCACGCCCTGGGTTCGCTCAAGAGTGGTGCTTTCAGGCATATCGATCATCACCTGGAACTCATCTTTGTTATCGTAAGGCAGCAGCTTGAGTGGAACCAGGCGCAGGAGCGGCAGCACCATGGAGGCCCCAAACAACACCAAGACAATCCCTAAAAAAATCCACGATCGCAGCCGGGTGTCAAGCAACGGCTTCAGCAACCATGCATACACCCGATATAACCCGGTGCGCGTAATGTCGTATCCGGAATTTCCAACGGACGGTTTAATAAATTTGTTAGCAAGCCAGGGAGTTACCAGAAAGGCGACCACGGTGCTGACGATTACACTCACCGGAACATTGAACGCCATCGGCGCCATATAGGGCCCCATCATCCCGGTGATAAAACGCAACGGCGCAAAGGCCACGATGATGGCGATGGTGGACATAATTAAGGCCCCTTTGATTTCCCCCATGGCCAGAATCACGCTGAGGCGTCGCGGGTGGTGTCCCATCCGCAAATATCGCTCGATGTTATCCACGCCGGTGATGGGATCATCGACCAGCAGCCCCAGGGATAGGATGAGGGCGAAGAGGGTCACCCGGTTGATGGTGTAGCCGGCATACAAACCCAGGACCAAGGTGATACCGTAGCAGATCGGAACCGCCAGACCCACCACCAGGGCAGCGCGCCAGCCCAAAAAAATTCCGATAAAAACTGTGACTGTCAGCATCGCCACCAAAAGACTGGAAACAAGATTATTGATCTTGTCATCGGCCGTGCGGCCGTAGTTTCGAATGATGCGGTAGTTGACTTCGGGCGGGAAAATATCGCGTTTAAGTTTTGCAAAATAATCCACGACTTCTTCAGCCACCCAGACGGCATTGGCGCCTTTTTTTTTGGCGATGGATACTGCCACGGCCGGGTAGATATCGGGATTCTGCTGCTGCCGGTCCGAGGCCGGGCCAAAACCAAGCCAGGTGTAACTGGTGGGCTCGGCAGGACCATCGCTGACACGTGCGACATCATCAAGATATATGGGAACGCCGTCGATGACATTGATCACAAGTTTACGGAGTTCCCCGGCGCTGTGGATGAAGTCTCCGGCCTCAACCACGATATTCTGATCCAGGACCTGGACGTCGCCGGCAGGCAGTAGTTTATTGGAGATATCAATGGCCCATGCCACCTCCAGCGGTGTTGTCCGCCGTGCCGCCAGCGCTTCCGGATCCAGCTCAACGCGAATTTGTCTGGGACGGCCGCCCGTCACCTCGATTTTGTTGGTGTCTTCAATGGACTGCAGGTCGTGTTCGATCTCCTCGGCCAGCCGGCGCAGTTCGTGATCACCGGTCAACCCGGGATTATCACTCCACAATACCGCTGCCACAATGGGGACATCATCAACTTCGATGGGTTTGACCACCCAGGACCGCACGGCGGCCGGAATTTGGTCGATCTGGGAAAACACTTTATTGTAGATTTTGACCAGGGAATCTTCCCGGTCCTCTCCCACAAAAAACCGCACCGTCACCACACATTGGTCAGGTCGGGACAGCGAGTAGACATGTTCGACACCATCGATTTGATGAAGAAATTTTTCCAGCGGGGTGGCAATTTGGCGCTCTACCTGTTCGGCACTCAATCCGGGTGCTGCCACGAGCACATCTGCCATGGGCACAACAATCTGGGGCTCTTCCTCACGGGCCGTGATCATTAAAGCCACAATGCCACCGGCAAACGCTACCAGCAGCAGGAGCAGCGGCAGGGGCCCCTCGATGGTCGCGCCGAGCATACGTGATAGCCAATCGGATCTCTGGGTTGTGGACTCTGCCATATCAGGTTAGAATTAGTTCAGCTTAAACAGAAAAGGTAGACTAAAGATGTTCGACTATGGCAAAAATAATACCCCGTGTCAACCGGTCAGTGAATCAAATAAAAAAAGTAAACTATTATGATTTCAACTCCTTATTCGGGAGTGTTCTATCATCACCACCGGCTTTTAAGTCAATAAAAATCGATCAAATTCCTTACTTCGTCATTCGTCATTCGTCATTCGTCATTCGTCATTCGATATTCGCTCTTTACAGACTCTGTAAAGCCGAAAGTCACTTTATCGATCAACCCGGCCGCTCCGGCGCAGGTCCCATCAGCTTCTGTGCCAGCGCCGCAGAAAGGCCCCGGTGCGGGGGGCCGCTGTTGGATTTTTTGCCAGGTCGAAACGTAGTTGCTGCAAATCCTCGCCAACATCAACATCGTACCACTGCGGCAGCCGATGCACCTTCAACTGCAGGCGCCGGCAGACGTCAAGAGTCTGGGAAATTACCCGATTACTGCTCCAGGCAATATTTTCAAACAATTCCGGCTGCATCTGTTTCATTCCGATGAGGTAGTAGCCGCCGTCATGGCCCATCCCCAGGGCGACGTCACACTGCTGCAACTGCTGGAAGGCTTGTTCTAAATAGGGCAGGGGCAGGGTCGGACCGTCACTGTTCATCACCACCACTTTTCGGTAGCCGTGTCGGAAGCGGTCGGCCAGGACGCTTGCAAGCCGATCTCCGAGATCGGTCCCTTGCTGGGGCATCAGGCTGAAACCCTCGGGCACCAGGCTTTGGAAATAAGAATAGGCCTCTAGCGGGGCGTAAGCCAGGCAGTGCTCGACGCCCTGGACCCGGGCGGCCAAGTCCAGCGTATCCAACATCAGGCAGCGATAAAATTGGGCGGCCTGCTGTGGTGTAAAAGGCGGACATAGACGGGTTTTGGTAAAGCCCGGTTCGGGTTTTTTTGCGACCACAATCAGCGAAGCATCCATCTGACTTCTACCTTACCGTTCAAGTATTTTTTGACCTCGTCAATGGGAATTTCTTTGCGGTGAAAAATACCGGCGGCCAGCGCCGATTCTGCTTCAGTAGCAGAAAAAACGTCATGGAAATGCTCAACCCGGCCGGCACCACTGGAAGCAATGACCGGAATGGAAACCGCCGTCGCAACGGCATTGATAAGTTCGATGTCAAAGCCCAGGTTGGTGCCGTCCCGATCGATACAATTGAGCAGAATTTCCCCGGCGCCCAGCTTTTCACAAACCCGTGCCAGGGTCACCGCATCCAGGTCCCGACCTTCCCGGCCGCCCTTGATGGTACACTGATACCAGCAATATCGTTCACCGCCGGGCCCCGGTATGGCGGTTTCAATGATAATATGGTCGACCTCGTCGGCAGAGTTTACATAAACTCGACGGGGGTCAACAGAAACCACCACAGCCTGGTTGCCGTAGACGCGGGATATTGTCTCGATGGAGCTTCGTCCGGTTCGGCAGCCGGATTGGAGATAGGCTTCCGCAATCAGAACGGCATCGCTTCCAATGGATACCTTGTCTGCCCCGGATCTGAAGTACTCGGCGGCGACTTCCAGGGCATCGTATTTGCGGCCATCCTTATCCGTGTAGTCGCGGATCCCACCGCCGATGGTCAGAGGGACAAACACATTTTCCGAAGTCTGTTTCAATACCGCCAGCATCGGCATGTCTTCCAGGGGAAAATCCCTGAAACCTGTGATGTTGAGGAAAGTGATCTCGTCCGCGCCTTCTGCATAGTACCGTTGCGCCAGCTCAACCGGTTTGCCGAGATTTCTAACGTCTCCACCCTCCCTCACATCGTACTGATCGCCCTTGGTGACCACCAGGTCGTCCTGATCGTTTGAACGTACATCCAGGCAGGCAATGATCCGCTTGGCCAGGGTTGTGGTTGCCACTGATCGAACCGGGCGAACCGGTTCTGCTGTTGTATTAAGAAAATTCTGTAAAATAACGAGCCCGGCCGGACCGCTTTTCTCGGGGTGAAACTGGGTCGCAACGATATTGCCCTTCTGAATGCTGCTGACAAACCGGCATCCGTAGTCGGTTGTCGTCAGTATAACCGAGGCATCATCGGCCACCACGTGGTATGAATGGACAAAATAAAATTTTTCATCACCGCAAAGCCCGGAAAAAATCCGGGATCCCTGATTGAAGTTGAGTCCGTTCCAACCGATGTGCGGCACCGAAAGATTAATGCTAAACCGTTTTACCGACCCGGTGATAAGCCCGAGTCCGTTGACACCCGGGGCCTCTTCGCTGTGTTCAAACAGGGCCTGCAACCCCAGGCAAATTCCCAGAAAGGGCCGGTTCGAATTCAGATAGGCCTTTAAGGGATCGACGTATTTTTTTTCCTGTAAAATGCCCATCATATTTCCGAAAGCACCCACCCCGGGAAAAACAAGCTTCTCGGCCGCCAGGATATCCTCGCCGCGGGCAACAATTTTGACCGTCTCCCCCAGGCTTTCAATGGCATTGATGACGCTTCTGACATTACCTGCGCCGTAATCCAACAAAGTGATCATTTTTTACCTGTAAACCCCCTCCAGTGTCGTTATGCAAAATCGCTTTTTACACTACAAAGCTGCATAAAACAAGTGCCAGATATGGGTATCATAGACCTGGCTCCATAAGGGACACCCCAGGGGTGCGCACAATCGCAGATGGATCAATGGGATTGAAAATTATCGGGATGAAAAGCGGAAGATTAATTGATTTTTGTTACGGGACTAGCCACTAAGACACAAAGGCACAAAGAAGAATATCAATTTTAAAGTGCCCTAAATTATAACGGCACCAATAGAATTATATTATAACCTTTGTGGCTTAGGGCCTTAGTGGCTAAACGATTACTATAAAACTTATTTTGTTTGGTTCAATTGGGCAATATGACCAGAACGTCTTTTAGAAGCATTGACGATGACATTCTGCCGGAGTAAACGCCCGTCATGAAATCCGTACATTCATCACAAAATGCCCGCCCTCGGCCGTCGATAATGATCTTCACATAGCCACGATAGCCGAATTTATTGAATCTAAAATCCCGTCAGCAATTTTTTTAAGACTTCTGTAGGTAATATAGCTTCCGATGCGCACAATATTTAATTTGTTTATATTTTTCAGCATTCTTCCGAATCCATAAGCCCAATCCGAATAACCGGAATTTATTTTCGCATTATGCAGGTTAAAAAATAAGTCGGCGTATCATTTGATTTCTTTACATAATATCAGTATCTCCGATAAAGATCAAATACCGTCCATTGTTTAGAAATTTCAAGTTAGGGGCTTCACCCATTATGCATAGCCACAAAAAGCACCATATTTGCGATAAGTTGTATAAAATCCCGTTACAGATTATATTCTTTCCAAAAAGATTTAGAGATCGAAATCGCGCTTAATGAATTTTCTATCAGATCGGAAAGGAGGTTATTATGGCAGTTAAGATTGTAATCAAAAGACAATTTAATACCAATACCGCCGAAAAGGCTTTTGCACTGCTCAACAAATTTCGCCATGATGCCATGAATTTGCCAGGATATATTTCAGGAGAAACCTGGGTCAATCATTATGACCCCTGCAGCATAACGGTGGTCTCCACCTGGCAGACGGTGGAAGACTGGATCCGCTGGGAGGAGAGTGATGAACGCGCGGCCAACGAGAAAAAGTTGGAGAGTCTCTTGGAAAAACGAACAACATTCGAAGTGTATGATTTGGGAAAATTGCCCGATAAGTGAAGGACTAACAAGTAAGTTCACTTCACTCGCAACCTGTCGAGAGCCTCTTGGTCGTGCGATTGGAATAATGGAAATTATAGAAATTACGATACATTAGATTATGGATTGACGCCGGCTGAATTATTGATTAAGAAGAATCCCAATTTTAAAAGAAGGAAATATACGATGTGCAGATTACTGGGGATCTACGGCCAGGTCGATTTCTGGCAGGAAATTGTCCTGGAGTTCCGGCGACAGGCGGAATTCGGCAATCTCCCACCGGTTGAGGGCATGGGAAGCGGCCACAAGGATGGCTGGGGTATGGCCAGATCCAGCAAAGATAAGACTGCAATGGTTCCGATAATCCGCCGGCTGGGTTCGGCCTTGGAATCCGCACAATACCGGCAAGCCGTCACCTCAATGGACGAGGGGCCCGATGTATTTCTGGGGCATTTACGTAAAGCCAGCGACGACATCCCCGTTACCTTGGCCAATACACATCCGTTTTTCCAGGACAGCTGGGCGTTTATCCATAACGGTACCGTCTACGGAGCTGAATCCCTTCCCCGCAATGCATCTTTGATACCCACGTCGGATGAATCCGACACCGAATATTTATTTCATTATCTTTTATCCGCAATAATGACCAATCCCACAAACAAAAGGATATGTGAAATACTCGCGATGGCCGTTTCTTCCCTGAAAGCGAATTACACGGCTGTAAACAGCATGTTGAGCAACGGTCAAGACCTGTATGTCATCAGTGCATATAAGACCTGGCAAGACTATTATACGCTTCATTGCTATACCCTCCCCACAGGTGTCATCATAAGCTCACAGACGATTGAATCAAGCCGTTTGGATCCGGCCCTTTGGAGCCGGCTTGCCAATAATTCGCTGCTGAGAATTCATGGCAGCCCTCCGATAATCGATAAAATAGCTATAATTAAAGGAGATTATGGAACAGGCACTCAAACAGACATTGCAGGATGCGGGCATTAAATTCGTGCGCATTCTCTGGTGTGACAACGCCAATATAATTCGCGCCAAGGCCGCCCATATCGACTACCTGGAAGAATATATTGGCAACGGTGTCGGCATCACCGTTGCTCAAATGGCCCTGCCGGTGATGTATGACAGCGTGGTTGCTGATACCGGACTAGGACCGGTGGGTGAGGTGCGCCTGATGCCGGACTGGTCCACCCTGACAATTTTGCCCTTCGCTGAAGGACACGCCCAGGTCCTGAGCGACATGATCATCAGCGAGACCGGTAAGGTGTGGGCACATTGCCCCCGCGGTTTTCTCAGGCGGCAGGTAGATCGACTTGAAAAAAAGGGTCTGATGCTCAAAGCCGTTTTTGAAAATGAATTTTTCCTGTTACGCAGAAATGATGCAGGCGCACTGCAACCGGCCGATAACACCGTCTTTTGTGCTACTGGTTCGATGAATCTTCATCGCGCTTTGATTATTGATCTTGCCGATGCCCTGATTGCACAGGGACTTGAGGTGGAAGGCTACTATCCGGAGTCCGGCCCCGGTCAACAGGAAGTGAATATCCGCTATGCCGAAGCCATGCAGGCAGCCGATCGACAGATCGTCTATCGGGAAACCGTACGCGGCGAATCTGCCCGGCACGGACTTATCGCCTCATTTTTACCCAAAATTTTTGAAGACAAAGCCGGTTCGGGCTGTCATCTAAATTTCAGTTTGTGGCGCGCAGGGAAAAATATCAGCGGTGATCCTCAGCAGGCCACTGCGATCAGCCCTGAAGCCGGCGCTTTTATCGCCGGGGTCCTGGATCACCTGCCCGCCCTGTGCGCCCTCACCATTCCCAGTAAAACCTCGTACCGACGCATCCAGCCACATTTTTGGGCGGGCGCGTTCAGGGCCTGGGGCCACCAGAACCGTGAAGCTGCCGTGCGGGTCTGCCGGAACAAGCAGGGAACCCGGGCAAGCCGCTTTGAATATAAAACCATGGATGCCACGGCCAATCCCTACATTGCCCTGGGTGCCCTCATCGCTGCGGGTCTCGACGGCCTTAGCC
>Ga0316191_10001851_pt1 | contig 15143 bp, 10 predicted proteins | sample Eddworburr2cm_MG_FD_204928 | JGI IMG/M metagenome (GOLD analysis project Ga0316191, IMG submission 204928) | Coastal sediment microbial communities from Maine, United States - Eddy worm burrow 2 cm | ecosystem: Environmental > Aquatic > Marine > Coastal > Sediment | place: USA: Maine...
AGAAAAGGTGTCAGGTTTCGGGTTTCAGTAATAAAAAATTTCAAATAACAAATCATAAACACCAAACAACTTACAATGACCAAAATTCAAAATCCCAAATAATTGGTGTTTGATCTTATTTGTGTATAGGGATATTTCCCGATCATGTAACGATTGAATATTGAATATTTAAGCCTCCGGTTCGGAGAGGAACTCTTTGCAGTTTAAATCGGGCGGAGCGAAGCGACATCCACAAATTTTCAATTTTCAATTTTCAATCTTCACTTTTCAATTTCGGTTTTTCCGGCTTGTCCGGGTTTGGATCAATTAATGGATATGGAATATTCGGTTGAAGTTTACCGACAACTGGAAAAAGAATTTCAAAACACGGATTTGCATCGGCCGATGTGTTTTGAGCGTTACGAAGCCGGTACTGTGTTAAGCTATGATATCAAAGGGGTAAGGCGGGCAAACCAGGCAAGAGTGAGTCTGATAGTGGATAAATTTGTCGGCGGGGGCTTTGCCGGGCAGGTGTACCGGGTCAAAATTTTGGATATTGAACCCGGGGATGGCGCCATCGAAGGTCTCGAGACAGGAGGAATATATGCCATCAAGATTTTAATTCCCCCGAGCAATTTTTCCCGGCTGTTTCGCAATGTGCTGTATTGGATCGGTTTCCAGGGGCCCTTTCAACTGCAGGTCAATCCTTTTGCTGCCAGGGCCGGCGCGCTGTGGCAAAAATTCATCCGGCGGGGTGCAAAAATAAAATTTGGCCGAGAATCATCCGTGGTGGACATTTATGCAACCTTTGTGGACCAAACACTGGGCAGTTGTGGTGAGTTGAGTGAATGGGTGGAAGGTCGCACCTGGCGCCTGGAGGTGGATGACCGGCTGGATTCACTAAAGCGCTGGATCAAGGGCAAAAAGGTTGATCCTGAAAATCTGGGTTCTCCGGAATACCGGGCCAAATACGAATTTATGCACCAATTTGTGGAGCACCTGCATCAAATGGGTGCCCACGAATTTGCCAGGCAATACGAGTGGTCGACCTGGAAAAGTCAGCCCAATTGTCTGCAACGAACCAGGACGAAGGATTCCGCCCCCGAAGAATTGACGGCCGTCGATTTCCGGGCCGGACTGGCACTTTTACCTTTTTTACCCATGAGTCCGGGGGATTTCAAGTTAATCGTCTCCGGACTATCGCGCGGCAGTCTGGTACAGTTTGACCGGGGCAATATTACTAAACTGAAAGCGTATATCGCGGCGCACAAAGACGAGTTTGCCGGCATGGACGGCATGCTCTCAGAGTTGGAAAGCGCGGAGGCGGTCTACCGCAATTCCATTCCGGATATTACCCATCATCACATTCGTCTGCTTTACAGCCCGAAACTGTGGTCGACCATCCTGAAAAGCGCCATCGCCGGCTGGCGTATCCGAAATCTTATCGACAACCAGAGCCGCCAAAAGCTGCAAACCAGCCCGGTGTCGACGCTGCTGTTCGCCTTCCTCGGGTTGATACCGTTTATTGGACGATTCTTCAGACGGATTTGGGGGCAGCCCATTTGGCGCATCCATTATCGCAAAATACTGACCAGCCGTGATTATTTTCAGCGAGCGTTGCGGGCAAAATTCATTGAAAAAATTATTGGCTGGCACCGGGACGGCCGGGTGAACGATCAAAAGGCCCTGGGTTTAGTCAACCAGATGTGGCGCTGTTCATATCACTGGTCGGTTTCATGGCTGCCGGCCGGCCTTCACCACTTTATAACGGACCGGCAGTATGCCAGAGAGCGGTTGGACTATATATTACTGCGACCGGTGCGACTGTATTTCGACCAGGCCCTGCGCGAACAGTGGCTGCGCGATATGATCACCGAAGGAAAAGACAAGCACCTGCTTAACGATGACGATGCCGGGGTAATCCTGTCCCAGATCAATGAGCCCTATATTCAGAAGTATCTAAAGAGCCTGGCCGTGCACGTCTGCACCTTGCCGGTGACCCAGGTGGTCTCCGTGCTGGTCGCGATTATATATGTCGCAATGCACCCCGAAATGCCGCGTACCCAGGCGTATGCCATCGGAATCGGGATCATTGCGCTGTTTCAGGTGGTACCCATCTCCCCTGGTTCGCTGGTTCGGGGTTTGTACGTGCTGTATCTGGTCATTCGGGAAAAAAATTTCAAAGATTACAACATCGCGGTCTTTCTGGGATTTTTCAAATACATCGGCTACCTGGCCTTCCCCATCCAGATGACCTACCGTTATCCGGCCCTGGCGCGGTTTATGGCCGGCCACTGGGCCACCGAAGCGGTCCATGTGGTGCCGGTATTCGGTGAAAGAGGCGCACTGCTGGAGCACAAAATATTCAACCTGTTTTATAACTGGCCTTTGACCCTTCGAAATAGAATCCAAAAACGCTGGCAGCTAAGGACAACCGTTCCGCCGCGCTATTGGCACATCGGGTTGTGTATGGCTGCCGGAGTGGCAATATTTGTCACAGCCGACCTGTACTACCTGAATAGGTTTGGTGAATTGCCGCACCTGAGAGAGGTCTGGTTTTTTTCATTGATCGTCCCGCTATTGTGCGGCGCGGCCGTCACACTGGGCGCCGGCGGCGCCGTGATATGGAACCGGGTGATTGGCGCCGCTATTTGCGCAGCGGCTGTCGGCGTTTTCAGCACCCTTATATCCGTAGTCCTCGAAGCCGGTGATGCCATAGGGTTTTCTGATATCGCAGTGGTCTGCCTGTGGCGGATTTTTGTTTTTACAATACTTTCCGTAGCAGGTCTGCTTTTTACCGAAATCAAGCTGCCGGAGCCGGAAACCAATTGACACTGACGTTGGCTACATTGGGGTTGCACAGCTGCGACCAATCATGAACCCTAGTGGTGGCTTCACGATCCGCTGAACCTTTCTTCCCCAGGAGTTCAATTCTAGCCTTATTTGTCTTGGCAACGGTCCGAACGAGACCAATCCTCTGTTTGACAACAACTGGGGGACAGAAATCGTATCCCATAACAGAAGTGACGATATACGATTTTCTTCAAGCAGGTCAGTCTACTTTTCAAAAGCCGGAGTCTGCCGATTCACAGTCGGATCAGATGACGGCGTCAGGCTTTGGATAGACGGATCGCTAAAACTTAACAAGTGGATTGACCGAGCATATTCAAGCGATACTGTTAATGTATCAATAAGCGCCGGCTATCATGATGTTAGGTTGGATTATTATGAAAAGGGCAGTAGTGCCAGGGTGACTTTTTGCATTTACGCTTCTTCCGGATCTTATTGTCCAGAGCATCACAACCAATCCCGTAACGCCTTACGTCGGCCAGAGTGTTAATGAAAATAACAACGGATATGGGCCAAAGAATCTTGTCCAATTTTAGAAATATATGTGATTTTTGACTGGATTATTAATTTGACACCAGATATCCTTTCCGCTTATTGATGAGGTTTTCGGCACCAAAATATCAATGCATGTAAAATAGGATGATGATTATTTTTAAGAGGCTGTTTCCTCTGTGTAATAAAGGCCTGAAGAAACTGGCATATCTTATAAGGGAACGCCTGAATATGATAGAGGTGAAAATCCTGTTTCTCGGGCTTGTTCTGACAGCCCTGACCGGGATTTATTTTCTCTATCTTCTTTTTGCCGACCCCGGCCTTTACAAGGTGCTGTCTTCAACCGCCATCATTCATATTATGGGGGGAAGGGCCTTGGGAATTCTCACCTGTCTTTCCGCAGGCATTTCCCTATTTTATACGATTTTATACAATTTTTTCCTTGAAGTCGTTATTGTGTTGATTGCATACGGCATTGTGGTCCTGGTGATGCGAAACATCATCCAGCCGAAGCTCTTTGACAGTGCTGTCCGAAAGGCGGAACTGACCGCCCAGAGCCAGAAGACCAAGATTAAAAAGTACGGTTCTATCGGGCTTTTCCTGTTTGTCATGTTCCCCTTTTTCATGACAGGACCGGTGATAGGTGCCATCATCGGGTACTTGCTGAACTATAGGGCGATCAATAATTTTCTGATCGTGTTCAGCGGAACCCTGACCTCCATCATGATCTATGCCCTTATCGGCAACAATATCATCAACTTTATCAACCAATACATTCATATTGACGTATTGAAAAAATGGGGTGGGATCATCATCGCTGTGCTGATAGTGGTCTTCTTGATCTACCACTTAAAAACCGTTAAAGCCTTTCTTAATTATGGTGATGATGACGGAGAATGAATTAGATGGAGGTTTTATAATTTTCGTTTTTAAGGAGTACATCAATGATTTGTGGAATGAATTCTTCAGCCTTACTGGTATGAAAACGGGTGGATGCAGCACCGAAATGCCCTCCTCCGCCAAAGTCGGCGAGCAGCAAGCCGGCATTTATATTACAATGGGAATTAAAAATGCTATGCCCCACGCTGACAGCGACGGTCTCCTTTTTTTTGTCCTCGTAACGAATTCTGACATGAACAAATGCTTCCGGAAACAAGGCATAGACAAGAAATCGATTCCCGGTCGGGGTTTTGTCCAAATGGCGAAAATCTGTGATGGCAACGTGCTTTTCCAGGCGTGTGTTGGCCTTCAAATGAACCGCATACTGCTCATTTTGGTTGACGACGTCTTGACAGCGCCGCTCCACCTCCGGATCTTTCAGAATTTGTCCAATATCATGTTTTCCGAGTAAATATACCAATCTATTCCAGTAAAATTCATTGGGATAATCACCGTCAAACACTGTCATGGATAGCAGTACATAATCATGTTTTTCGGGATGACAAACTGCATCCAGCGTAAGGTCGGCCGAATCGATTTTATCCGTGGCCGTTACCAGTTCGCTGTAGTCGCGCTTAAATCGACCCCTGAAATGTTCGAAAATAATCCCTGCCGCCGAGGGTGCAATCTTAAATACCCCTTTGAAGGGATGGTTAACCTGATTGGTATAGTGGTGATCAAACCAGAGGGTACATTTATCATCGAAAGGCAGGTTGGCAATGATATCCCCATTGCGGATTTCCACCTGCCCCCGTTGCAGGGCACTGGGCTCAACCCATCTTACCGGCTCCTTGATGTCGAGGGCCTCAATCAGTAGGACGGCACAAACAACCCCGTCAAAATCCGGCCTGGTAACTATCCGCATAATTGTCTCCGTTCTGTCATTTTATAACCGTAAATTATAAAAACCTGTTGATGTTTTGAAACCATTGGCATATCTATTTATCTTATATTATTACTGGTTAGAATTTACAAGGAGGATCCGCACCATGGCACTCTACCTGGTTCAACATGGCAAAAGTCTGCCAAAAGACATCGATCCCGATCAGGGCCTTTCCGAAGAAGGCGTTGCCGAAACGAAACGCATCGCTGATGTGGCCGCAAATTACAGGATAAATGTTTCACAAATCAAACACAGCGTCAAAATAAGGGCGTCCAAAACAGCAGAAATTCTGGCATCCGCCTTAAATCCCACGGGCGGCATCGTCGAAGTCAGCGGGTTAAAGCCGCTTGACGATGTCATCACCTTTGCCGCTGCCATTGGTGCCGAAGAAAATTGTATGTTAGTCGGTCATCTGCCCTTTATGGAACGAATGACCGCCTATCTGGTCACCGGGACCGCAGATAAGCCGGTTTTTAAATTTCAAAACAGCGGTATTGTGTGTTTGAACAAAGATCCGGATATCGGTTCATGGGTGATTGTCTGGACGCTGATGCCGAATATTGGCTAAAATGGAGCTGATGATGAATTTTGAGTGCATAATCTATGAGAAAAGTCAGGGAATCGCGATCATCAAATTGAACCGGACAAAGGTGTTAAACGCCATGAACAAGCAGTTGTGGTTCGATTTTCAGGCGGCCCTGGAAGATGCTAAAGATGATTCTGAAATAAAAGTCCTGATTGTCACCGGCGAGGGCCGAGCGTTTTCTACCGGGGCTGATCTAAAAGAATCAAAGAACAGAACCCCGGAAGCCTATCGCGAATACCTGGAAGAACTCCAGGAAGCTTCCCGCAAAATCATTCGCTTCGAAAAGCCGACCATTGCAGCCATAAACGGGTACGCGATCGGTTCGGGCTATGAATTGGCTCTGGCTTGTGATATCCGGATTGCGGCCGAAGAAGCCACAATCGGTTCTCCGGAAGCCAAGGTGACCTCGTCGGTGACCGGCGGGGCGTTCAGATTGGTTCAGGATTTAATCGGACCCGGCAAAGCCAGTGAACTCCTTTTTACCGGTGAATACATTGATGGCAAAGAGGCCGAACGGATCGGGTTGGTCAACAAGACGGTCCCACTGGAACAACTTGAAACGGAAGTCCGGAAAATGGCGCAAAAAATCACTGCCTGTTCGGCTATTTCTTTAAAACTAATCAAAAAAGGATTGCTTATGGCCCGGGGCGAGGCCAGTCTTGAAGCATTGATGGACTTTGAAATTGAGGCCTGTCTGACCTGCGTATCAAGCAAAGAAAGACAGGAATCTTTGAGAACGTTCGAGGAGAGAAAAAGAAGCTAAAAAGGCAAAGGGCAGGGAGCATGGCGCATAGGGCATGATGCATAGAGAAGAATTTGGAAGTCGGAAAAAGATAAAGTTATGGAGCCAGGTAAAAAGCTTACTTAAAAATCAGTCTTTCAAACGCTATGCGCTCTACCCCATGCCCTATGCCCTATGCGCCATGCCCTGTGCCGTGTGTCACCAGAGACCAGTAGCCAGTAACCAGTATCGAAAAACAGGGAAATAATCGCATGTCTTTAGAACGAATATTAAACGCCGAATCGGTCGCGATTATCGGTGCATCCAAGAATGAAACCAAACGCGGGTATCAGACAATCCGGACGCTGCTGGATGAAAAATATGAAGGCAGAATATATCCGGTAAACCCCAAAGAAAAAAGTATCCTGGGGATTAAATGCTACCAAAAAATCTCTGATATCGAGGAGCCGGTGGATGTGGCGTTGGTGGCAACCCCGGCCGGGACCCTGCCGGCCGTTCTTGAAGATTGCGGTCAAAACGGAGTTGGAGGAGCGGTGGTCCTGGCAGGGGGATTCGGTGAAATGGGCCGGGAAGGCCGGAAACTGGAAAACGAAATGGTAGCTGTGGCCAAAAAACACCATATTCGTTTGATTGGTCCCAACACTTCGGGCATGCTCAATATGCATGCTAACTTAAACCTGGTGGGGTTGAAGGATGCCCCCAGGGGGGACATTGCACTTCTCACCCAGAGCGGCAACATGGCACTGACGTTGATCATGGAAGCAAAAATCAAAAGCCGCAAAGGTTTTTCGTATTATGTCGGCGTGGGTAACGAGGCCGATATCAAATTTCACGAATACCTGGAATTCTTTCGTCAAGATCCGAATACCAGAGCCATATTGATGTACGTGGAAGGATTGCACAACGGCCGCGAATTCGTCCAACAGGCCCAGAAAACGACCCTGGAGAAGCCGATTATCCTGCTTAAAAGTGGTCGATCATCCACCGGTAAACGATCGGCAGGCTCTCATACCGGAGCGCTGGCAGGAATTTCCGAAGTGGCCAATACGGCCTTTCGGCGCGCCGGAATTATTGTCATCGAAAACTCCGACGAACTTTTCCCTGCAGCAGAAACCCTCTCGAGCCTGCCGCCTGTTAAAAATAATAAGATCGCCATCCTGGCCGACGGCGGCGGCCATGCCACGATTGCCTCCGACCTGTTAACCGACCTGGGTATTGAAATTCCCGAGTTGAGCGAAAAAACCCAGAATAGATTAAGAGGCCTTTTGCCGCATGCGGCATCCGTTCCGAATCCGGTCGATGTGGCCGGCGGCACGGACGTCGATCCGTCGGTATTTGCCGATTGCGCCCGCATCATTTTGAATGATCCCAATGTCGGCGGACTTTTGATCGTGGGACTTTTTGGGGGCTATGGCATCCGATTTGCTGAAAGTCTGTCTTTAATGGAAGAGGATGCGGCCCACCAAATGGGAAAGATGATTAAAAGCCGCCATAAACCGATTGTTCTGCATAGCCTTTACAGTTCCGAAAAGCCCCATGCCCTGGAATTGTTGCGATATTACAACATTCCGGTTTATGACTCCCTGGACGTCGCCGTTAAATGTATCTCTGTTCTGGCCCAGTATGGCAATTATCTCAACAGCTATCACTCCAAAACAAAGTTTGTCTTGAATTGGGAAGCAAAAGCCAAGCCCGAAGGTAGAAAAATCCTTCAGACCGTGCGCAAAGACGGCCGCAGGGTTTTGCTGGAGCATGAGGCCAAACGACTTTTTGCCATCCACGGCGCTCCAGTCCCTGCAGACTTTCTGGCCCAAACAGCAAAAGAAGCCGTCGAAATTGCAAAAAAAATCGGCAGCGATGTCGTACTGAAAATTGTATCCCCGGATATTTTGCACAAAAGTGATGCCGGCGGTGTACGGATCAAACTCCGCACCGGAAAAGAAATTCAGCGGGCCTTTGACGAGATTATGGAAAATGTCCGGAATTTTAACCCCCGCGCCGACATCAAGGGGATGTTGGTATCTCCCATGGCAGTTGAAGGCGTGGAAATCATAATCGGCACCAAATACGATGACCAGTTTGGTCCGGTAATCATGTATGGACTGGGCGGAATCATGGTGGAAATTCTAAAAGACGTGTCATTTCGCGTGCTGCCGATCACGTCGACGGATGCCAGAAAGATGATCGTGGAAACAAAGTCATATCCAATTCTTAACGGCGCCAGGGGCAAAACCCCGCTGGATCAGAAATCCATCAGAAAATTATTACTGCTGTGCTCCGAGATCATTGAGTCCTACCCGGACATCGAGGAGATGGATCTTAACCCGGTCATTGTTTATGAAAGCGGGTTAGGCATCGTGGATGCGCGGGTAATCCTGAAGGCAGAGGCATCGGAATTTGTAAACAAAGGATAGAGCGTAGCGAAACGAACCTAACCATCTAAACCTTCGTAACTAACAGGAGAAAAATCTCATGAAAAAAATCATATCCACGGACCTCGCGCCCGGCGCCATTGGACCATACTCCCAAGCCATTCAATATGGAAACCTGCTTTTCGTTTCCGGACAAATTGCGATAAATCCTGAAACCGGTGAACTTGTTGAAGACGATATTGAAGTTCAAACAAAACAGGTATTGGAAAACTTGCAGGCCATCATCACGGAAGCCGGGATGACCCTGCAAAACGTGTTGAAATGCTCTTGCTTTCTAAAAGACATGGAAGATTTCGCGAAGTTTAACGCGGTTTATAACAATTACTTAGCAGAAAGCCTGCCAGCGCGGGAAACTGTAGAAGTTGGTAGGCTTCCGAAAGATGTGCGGGTCGAAATATCGGCCATATGCGGGGTAGAAGAGTAAAGAAATTGAGAAAATGAACTAAAATTGAGGCATTCGTTTATTCCGCTATATAAGCCGGTTATAATAATGGACTGAAGCAAAGATAAATATAACAAATTAGAACTGTCATACGAGTAAATGGTGAGGACGCCCCAAGCAGAGAGGTAAAGATGGAAAAGCGGAAAAAAATCCTGATCGTCGATGATGCGCAACTCAACCTCGACGTCCTGGTCGATTTGCTGAAACCGGACTATAAGATCATGGTGACGATGAGCGCAGAACAGGCTTTGGACGCGGTCATCACTGCCGATCCTCCGGATTTGATTCTGCTGGATATCACCATGCCCGCAATGGATGGCCACAAGGTGTGCCGGCGTTTGAAGGCTGCTGAAATCACAGGGGCGATCCCCGTAATCCTCATCATCGACATAGGGGAAATCAGAGCGGCGTCCAGATGCCTTGAAATGGGTGCGGTGGACTATATTACAAAACCGGTCTACCCGCCTATCGTCAAGGCCCGTGTAAAAACCCACCTCGCATTGAAACACAGCATGGAGGAACTGCAGAAGGCCTACGAACTTATTGAGTCTCATAAAGTCAAAAAGGAAGACGAGGTAAATGTCGGTCGTAAAATTCAGCTGAGCATGCTGCCGTCCGAATTCCCGGCGTTCCCGGACCATGATGAGTTCGATGTATATGCCACCCTGATACCGGCCCGCGAATTTGGGGGTGATTTTTATGATTTCTTTTTTATCGGCGACGATCGCTTTTGTTTTTGCATCGGTGATGTTTCCGGCGATTGCGTGCCGGCCGCTTCGTTTATGTCGATTGCGAAATCTATTATCAAGTCCAGGGCGGGAGATGATTTCTCGACGGCAAGCATCCTCACCCACGTCAATGAGGAGCTTTGCGGGGTTAACAAAGCCGCCGCTTTTGCAACCCTTTTTATGGGTATTCTGAATATCAAAACCGGACTGCTGTTATATACAAATGCCGGACACAAACCACCGTTTATCAGACAGGGAGGCGGATCTCTCGAAATGCTGGACCGGCTGCATGGTCCGGTACTCGGTACAGTGAGGGGTCTGGTTTATAAAGAAGACAAGACCGTGCTGTCAAAAAATGACATCTTGCTGACATACACCGACGGGGTTACCGAAGCCCGAGATGCCGCCAACAACCGCTTTTCCGATAAGCGCCTGGCGGATTTCATGTCTTCCTGTGAATTTGAATCCATCGAGGAAACGGTGCATGCGATGGTTTCAGAAGTCAAACGATTCGAAAATGAGACGGATCAGTTCGATGATATGACGGTGCTGGCCGTTCAATTTCTCAGAACTCCGCAAGAAACCGCCGGCCCAAAGCTGGAACTCACGGTTCCGAATCATCTGTCCGAAAACTCGCGTGTCAAAAAACATTTTGACACTTTCGCCAAAGACTATGGCATCCCGGAAAAGGTCAGATTAAAAATGAATGTGGTGTTCGATGAACTCTTAACCAACATCATTTCTTACGCCTACCAGGATAACAAGGAGCATGACATCAAAATCAAGGTAGAATTATCGGCAGATCGTTTGAAGGTGTCGATGGTGGATGGCGGTATCCCGTTTAATCCGCTGGGTGTTGAAAAGCCGGACACGGAGCTTCCACTTGAAGAACGCAAGATCGGCGGCTTGGGAATTCATCTGGTTCGCAAAATGATGGACAAGGTTTCTTACCGACGCCGGATCGATAAAAACGTTATCACCGTGGTTGAGTACCTGGAAGCGGATAGTAAATAAAACTACCACAAAATGGTAGGGTTTCTTGATGATTGACCTGGTCGCTTTGGCAGCCGGCGGCCGGGCTGAACATCGAACTGCATTTTAATACGAATATGGAAACAGTGACATTCTCAGAACCCATTCGTCTCTCCGGGGCGCAGGCCCTTAGAGTCAATTCGGGCGAAGGCCCTAAATTGTTACCTTTTTCTTTTGTTTCCGAGTCTCAGCTTGCCGTTTCCCGGCATGCGTCGTTTGTTTGAGCGGCGCATTTTCCGCCCTTTGTTCTCTGACGTCTAAATTACGACTTTTAGCGCCGGTCATCTGCTCGCCGGCCGCTGCCGCCTTTTTCACAGCCGCTGTCTTAAGACTCTTGGGTAGTGCTTTCTGTCCGGCGACCTCTGTTCTCCGTCTTCCGACCTGCGCGCCCCTTCCGCGGACCTCTGTTCTCTGTCCCGCGACCTCTGCTTTCTGTTGCCTAGCATCCAACTTCTGTCGGCGACCTGCTGCCGTCACCCGATCGCCGCTAGCCTTTAATTTCGCAGTCCCACCGGGGTGCAGGCCCCTGTGGGCCGGAGGCCGCATTCCACCTTCCCTCCGGGGCGTAGGCATCTGTGGCCCCTCCGGACCGGAGGCCGCATTCAATAGCCTCTGTTCCCGATCCACAAACAAATTGGCAAAATCTACCACAATCAGATACAGCGCGGGAACGTAAAGCAATGTCAATACGGTGGCAACCAGCAATCCAAAGCAGATACTGACCGCCATAGGCATCAGAAACTGGGCTTGGACGCTGCGCTCCAGCAGCAACGGGAAAAGTCCGGCGATGGTGGTAACTGAGGTCAGTAAAACCGGCCTGAATCTTGATTTACCGGATTCGACCACAGCCTCGTGGAGGTCAACTCCGTTGCGCAACGCTCGGTTGATAAAATCAATCAAAATCAATGAATCATTGACCACGATTCCGGACAACGCCACAATTCCGAAAACGCTGACAATGGTAAATTCCATACCCATGATGAGATGGCCCAATATGGCCCCGATCAGTCCGAAAGGGATGGCCATCATAATAATCACCGGCTGGATGTAGGAACGAAACTGGCTGGCCAGCAAAAAAAAGATCCCCATCATGGCCAGCAGGTATCCGCTTTTAATGCTGTCAAGGGATTCGCTCGTCCTTTTCTCCTGGCCCTCAAAGTCATAAACGACCCCGGGATAACGCTCAGCAAGCGCCGGCAAAAAATTGGTCTTCAATTCGCCGGTGATGACACTCGCATTGGCAGTGGTTGAATCGATATCGGAAATAACGGTGATGGTTCGTTTGCGACCCACTCTGTTGATGATGGAATAGGCTCTGCCAGGCGTTATATCGGCAACTTCTTCAATTGGGATTTCCTGACCATCCAGGGTACGGATGCGCATTTCTTCAATCCCGGCTAAGCTGTGTCGTTCTTTTTCCGCATAGCGAACCATGACCTTGACATCATCTCTATCCCTTTGAATTCGCAATGCTTCTTCGCCGTAAAATGCCTGACGAATTTGTCGGGCAAGATCACGCATGGTAATGCCGATGGAGCGGGATCCCTCCTTTATCCGAACTTTTTTTTCCTGCTTGCCGGGTTTGAAATTGTTGGAAATGTCAAAGGTGCCGGGATAGGTTGCCAATTCAGTTTCCAACTCGGCGGCGGCCTGCTTGAGTTGATCAAAGTCTTGGCCGCTGAGCTGGATCTCGATCGGGTTGCCGGCCGGTCCGCCTTCCAGAGTGGCAAAGGTCAGTCTTTCGACGCCCGGGATTTCTCCGATCAAATCACGCCATTTGTTCAGAATGGTATGGGTTGAAATATCCTCCCGGTTTTCTGAGGAGGCCAGCTCGAGCCAGACTTGCCCGACATGCCCGCCATATTCAGGAGGTTTCCAGTCACGTCGGGGAATTGCACCGACAATTGAAAAGGTGTTTTTCACCAATCCACCGTTATTTTTGGAAAACTCGGAAAACACCGTATTGAGTTCAAATGATCTGTTTTCAAGAGTTTCGATGGTTTCTTCGGTTAAATGGTACGGCGTTCCCAGAGGATAGATGATTTCCGCTACGATCCAGTCGCTTTCCCCTTTTGGGAAAAAAACAAAAGGAACGTATCCGCCGGCGATGATTCCCAGACTGATAATCAACACACCGATGCCGATGGAGAAAGTAAAATATCTGTTTTTGACCACATATTGGATCGCGGGCGAATAGAGCCGGTCAATGACTGCACGCATGCCTTGCTCTAATTTTTCCCGCAGGCGTTCATGCCAGGATGTCAATTTGCGATCTTTTTTCTCTGATTGGACCAGGGCGTGGTTCAGATGGGAGGGAAGTATTATTAAGGCTTCACCGAGGGATACAATCAAAATAATGATGACGGCCATGGGCATGACTGCAATAAATTTACCCATGATGCCGGCAATAAACAATAGGGGGCAAAAAGCCACCACCGTCGTGCTGACCGCCATCACCACCGGTCCGCCGACTTCCTTCAAACCGTCGATGACCGCCGCAGCGGGAGATTTACCCCGGCTGTAATGTGAATAGACATTTTCACCGACAATAATGGCATCGTCCACCAGAATACCAAGGGTCATAATAAATGCGAACAGCGAGATCATATTAATGGTTTGATCAAATCCGCTCAGAACAATGAAAGCCGCCATAAAGGCAACCGGTATCCCGAGAGCCACCCAGAATGCAAGGCGCAGATTTAGAAACAGGGCAAGGGCAATAAATACCAGCAAAATGCCCTGAAAGCCGTTACGCAGCATCAGATCGATACGGCTCTCCACCATCGTGGAGATATCCCCCCAGATAGCAACATCAAGGTCTTCCGGAAAGTCTTGTTTCAGTGTTGCCAGATAGCTGCGGGCAATTTTAGAAATTTCAATGATATCCTGCTCGCTGGTTCGGCTCACCTGGACAATGGCGGCCGGTTTCCCGTTAAATCGCGTCTTGATATCTAAATCTTCAAATCCATCGATGACCTGTGCAACCTGACCCAGGCTCACTACAGTGCCGTCGTTTAGCGTAATCAGGGGAATTTTTTCAAACTCCCGACCGGTATAGAGCTGACCTTTGGCCCGAATCAGGATCTCCCCCTGGCCGGTTTTGATCTGTCCTCCCGGAAGGTCGATGCTGCCGGACCGCACGGCGCTGACGACCTGATCAAATGAAATGCCATAGCGGCGTAAATTTTCCTCCGACACTTGTACGGCTATTTCATAGTCGCGCACCCCGATAAGATCGATCTGAGTAATGGATTCCGGCTGTTTGAATCGAAAGCGTTTAAGGATGGAGGCTATTAAATCCTGCCAGCCGCCGGCACCTTGATGGCCAACCATTCTGGCATCCAACAGGTCATCACGGATTCTTTCGGCGATTTGCCGCATTCGTTTTTCAGGAACCTCCCCGAAAATCGCCACCGAGATAGTCGGATCCTGGTTGATAATCTCCATCACCAGCGGCTCCTCGGCCTCATCCGGAAAGGTGTCGATACGATCCACCTCCGCCTTGATCTCATCCAGAATTTTCTGAACATCCGCTCCGGTTTCGAGCTCTGCCACGACCTCGCCCCTTCCCTCCCGCGCGGTGGATCTAAGGGTCTTAATTCCTTCAATGCTTTGGATTTGTTCTTCTATCTTAATGCAAATACCCTCTTCCACCTCTTCCGGGCTCGAGCCGGGATAAATAACCGAAACCCAGATCATGTCCAATGAAAACTGAGGAAACATTTCCCGCCGCATCTTCATGACCGTAAAAATACCGGCCATGATGATAAATATCATGATGAGGTTTACGCTGACGTTATTTTTAATGGACCATTTGCCGAGAGCACGCATTTTTTTCCTTGATAACAGATGGTTTCTATGATGATGTTAATTTAGTTTGTTAAGATGGTTTAGATGGTTTGGATCGTTAAGTTCGTTTCGCTATGCTCTATCCCTTAAAGCCAAATCGATCCGGTAAAGCCAAATCGATCCGGCGGCGGATTTCGTCCTTCGTCATTTGTTATTCAAATAATTCTTCTGTTTTTTCGTCTTTTCTCA
>Ga0316191_10001852_pt1 | contig 15138 bp, 12 predicted proteins | sample Eddworburr2cm_MG_FD_204928 | JGI IMG/M metagenome (GOLD analysis project Ga0316191, IMG submission 204928) | Coastal sediment microbial communities from Maine, United States - Eddy worm burrow 2 cm | ecosystem: Environmental > Aquatic > Marine > Coastal > Sediment | place: USA: Maine...
GTACTTGTTGACGCACTCACGGACGCGCTTCAGAAAGTCGCGCTTTTTGAATGGAATTTCCGGGAACAGGATGATGTGTGGCGCATCCTCCGGGTTCTTGCCCGCGAGGCCGCCTGCTGCCGCGATCCAGCCAGCGTGGCGTCCCATAACTTCGAGTATGAAAACCTTGGTCGATGTCTTTGCCATCGACAAGACATCCATCGCGGCCTCCTGCGTCGAGACCGCAACGTACTTGGCAACCGAGCCGAATCCAGGGCAGGTGTCGGTGACGGGGAGGTCATTGTCGACAGTCTTGGGCACGCCGAGACAGGTGACCGGGTAGCCCATGGTCTTCGAAATCTGCGAGACCTTGTGGGCCGTATCCATCGAGTCATTGCCGCCGTTATAGAAGAAATAGCCAATATCGTGCGCCTTAAAGACCTCGATTAAGCGTTCATACTCGGCGCGGTTTTCCTCGATACCTTTTAGCTTGTAGCGGGCAGAACCAAATGCGCCGCCTGGCGTATACATCAGGGCTGCGATAGCAGATGCACTCTCCTTACTGGTATCAATCATGTCCTCGGTCAAAGCGCCGATGATGCCGTTGCGACCCGCATAGACGTTGGCAATTTGCTTTGGGTGTTTGCGAGCGGTTTCGATAACACCGCAGGCCGAGGCATTGATGACGGCAGTGACACCGCCGGACTGGGCGTAAAAGGCATTCCTTGCAGACATGATTGTGAATTCTCCGATGGATGGATTTGAGGCCGAAAGGATACCCCGCATTGACCTCAATGTCCTTTCTCGGTAGCGTACCTCGCCTCGGCAACAGGCCGATGAATCCTAGAAACAAATGAGATCTTACAGATGAGAATCGTACTACTGGGCGCGCCCGGGTCAGGAAAGGGTACTCAGGCCAAGAAACTCATGGCTGACAAGAATATTCCGCAGGTATCGACGGGCGATATGTTGCGTGAAGCTGTTGCAAACGGCACTCGTTTTGGACTTAAAGCCAAGGCGGTCATGGACGCGGGTAACCTCGTTCCCGATGAAGTAGTGCTTGGCATTATCAGTGAGCGACTCGCGCAGCCCGACGCCGAGAATGGCTTCATCCTTGACGGGTTCCCGCGCACGACCCAGCAGGCCCTCGACCTTGAGGATCTGCTCGACGAAATGGGCACACCGCTGGATACGGCTGTCCTCATGGATGTTGATTTTGACATCCTGATGAAGCGACTGACCGGGCGACGTACCTGCTCTCTGACCGGCAAGCTGCTCAATGTGCATTTCTCGTCCCAGGAAGAACTGGATGCCTGCACCACTCAGGGCGGGGAGCTTGTGCAGCGCGAAGATGACAATGAAGAAACCATCAGCAATCGCCTTGACGTTTACCGTGAGAGTACTGAACCGCTTGTCGAGTTCTATCGCAAGCGGGAGAAGCTCACGGCAATTGACGCTGAGGGGACTATCGACGAGGTTTACGAGCGCTTAACAACTGCTTTGGAATAAGTCGCTGACTGTTGGGCTGCTACAACAGTTTTAGCAGCTGGTTGCCGATCAGATCCTGTCGCCAGCCGCTGAACACTCTTGTATCCCTGTTTCCCGAGATGATCACTGACGACAGTTCGCGCTTTGACGCAACGGTTTCAGCGGCGATATGCAAATCTTTCGCGCACTCTGCCACCTCGGACTGCAGCTGCTTCAACAGGGCCTTTTGCGCTTCGTCTGGCGGGCTCGGTGGCTGGTAGCTGTTTTCGTCGTCTCTGGACGCGCTAATGATATCGACAAGTTGCTTGCCCACCCGACCCACTACTTTTGGCGGCATACCGTCAATCGCGGCGAGCTGATTTTCGTTCGTCGGCATCTTGTAGGCGATGTCGAGTAAAACATTGTCGCGGATAATCCATTGTCGAGGCCGATCGCGGCGGATTGCTTCTTCTTCGCGCCATGCGGCAAGGCGAACCGCCGCTGCACGCTTTGCGCCACGAAAGTTGCGGGCGCCTTTGAGTCGGTCGATGGCCTGCTCGCCGGAGATTTCATAGAGCGACTTGTCGAGCAACAGCGCGGAGTCCTGTTTCGCCCAGTCGAGGCGGCCTTTCTGGTCGAGCTTCTCGCTTAGGATGTCGGCAGCCGGTAGCAGGTGCTCGACGTCCTCCGCAGCATAGTCAAGGTATTCGGGCTTTAGCGGGCGTCGTGACCAGTCGGCACGTGTGTGAGACTTCGCCATATCAACGTCGAACAGCTCTTTGACCAGGCCGGCATACCCCATCTGCGCCGGAAATCCGAGCAGTCCAGCCGCGACCTGGGTATCGAAAATCTCTGCTGGCATGGCGCCAGCCGTTTGCAGGACCACCTCAATATCCTGGCGCGCGGAGTGCAAGACCCAGCTGTCGGCCAGAAGTTGCTTCCAGAAAGCGGCCTGTCCGGCCTCAACGAGCGGATCGACGCAGTACATGGCATCGGGTGTTGAAATCTGGATCAGGCAAAGCTGCGCGAAGTAGGTCTTCTCGCGCATGAACTCGGTGTCGACGCCGAGTTGGGCGTGTCCGGAGAGTTTTTGGCTGATGCTGTCGGGGTGATCGACAAACAAGTAATCGGGCATTTGCAGAGGTTAACATGCGATCATTAGTCACGTGCTAACTCTATTTAAAACGCTGCTTGAAATAATCTTCCTGCAGAAAGGGCCTGAGAGTATTCCGCGATCGTTGGTGTTGTTCGTGATCGTCGCAGGACTCTGGTTCGTGGTCGGCGTGATCGGCGCGTCGATTGTCGATACCTACGATGGTCAGGCGCTGATTATGGACCTGGTTCTGACGGCCGTCGGCTTCATGCTGTATGCAATCGTACTCAAGGTCTTCGACAAGAGTGAGCGACTCATGCAGGCGCTGACCGCAATACTCGGATGTGGCGCGATATTCGGCGCCGCGCTGTTCGCCGGTCGCTTTGTTTTGACGCAATTACTCTCTGTCAGTGAAACTGCCATGTACTCTGAAATCATCTTGTTGTGGTCGATCCTGATCGAAGGACATATTATTGCTCGCACGATAGAGCGGCTGTGGTTTTTCGGAATCCTGGTGGCGCTCGCAGTTTTCATCATTCAATTGCAGGTATTCGCCTACTTCAAACCTGTACTTGTTGCGGCGATCTAGGACTCCATGCATATACACATTCTCGGCATTTGCGGATCATTCATGGGCGGTGTCGCCGCCCTGGCGCGCGCCGCCGGTCACAAGGTGACGGGTTGCGATCGCAACGTTTATCCGCCGATGAGCACGCAGCTGAAAGAACTTGGCATCGCGATCCACGAAGGCGTGGATCGCGAGCAACTCTCGGTCGACCCTGACTGCGTTGTTGTCGGTAACGTAATGAGCCGCGGCGTCGATGTTGTCGAGGCAATGCTCAACGACAATCATCGATATACCTCCGGTCCTCAGTGGTTGGCTGAAAATGTACTGCATGACCGGCACGTCATTGCGGTGGCCGGCACCCATGGCAAGACGACGACTGCGAGCATGCTCGCGTGGATACTCGAAGATGCGGGTCTTGAGCCCGGCTTTTTAATCGGCGGCATACCGGCGAATTTCGGCACTTCGGCGCGCTTCGGTAAATCACCCTTCTTCGTTGTCGAGGCCGACGAATACGACACCGCATTTTTCGACAAGCGCGCGAAGTTTGTTCACTACCGCCCGCGAACTTTAGTCCTCAATAACCTCGAATTCGACCACGCCGATATCTACAAGGATATGGATGCGATTCTGTGGCAGTTCCACCAACTGCTGCGCATGGTTCCGAGCGACGGCACTATCATCAGCAATGGCGCGGACAAGAACCTGCAGAAGTTATTCGACATGGGTTGCTGGACGAAGGTGCAGACATTCGGCACGCGCGACGACACCGACTGGATCGCGCGCTTTGGTGACAAAGTCGAGCGCCATATCGGCATGCGCAGCCCGTCTGGAGAGGCGGCTGAGGCGCGCTGGAGAATGGGCGGTTATCACAATCTCGAAAACGCGATGGCAGCGGTTGCGGCGGCGGTCTCAGTCGGCGTGTCATTCGAGTCGGCCGTGGATGCATTGTCACGCTTTGAGGGCGTCAAGCGTCGCATGGAGCGTACCGCGACGGTTGCGGATATCGCGATCTATGACGACTTTGCTCATCACCCGACGGCCATCAAAAAGGCTATTGCGTCGATGCGCCGAAGATATCCGGGTCACCGCGTCATCGTTGCCATGGAGCCGCGCTCCAATACGATGAAGCTCGGCGTGCATAACGATGCGCTGGCGGAATCGCTGCAAGGTGCAGACCTGGTGTGGATGTATCGACCGGCAGACATGGGTGATGGCTTTGATGATGCGCTGCAATCACTGGGCGGCAAGCTTCGTATGCACAAGGACTACGATCAGCTGGTCAACGATATGTCGCGAAAAGTGCTGAGCGGCGACCAGGTGATATTCATGAGTAATGGCGGCTTTGGTTCGGCAAGGCAGACACTGACGGCGCTGCTGCAGCGCACACGGGGTGGGTAGGCTGTTTAATTGCGCCAGCTGTAGTCGTAGCCAATTCTATTGAATAGATTTTTGAAGTGCTCGCGCTCTTCGTCCGTCATGTCCGACTCTTCGAGTAATTGCTCTGCGGCTACTCTGTCCGTGAACATCAAGTGTTGAATTCGCCCCATCGTTGCCTGCTTGCGCTTCTGCTCGTCGCCGATCGTGGCGATGAGGTCGCCGACGCTTTCATGCGATTCGCGACCCGCTGAAATAGTCGCCACAATCGCGTCATCCCGATCACTGCCCCGCGGCAGGCCATCGATCCAGGCCGATGCGGAAGAGGGATCTCTTGCGTACCATTGCATTGCGACCTGGGCCATCGCGGCAGAGCGCGCGTCGGGAGTTGATATGGAACTCATCCATTGCAGTGCCTGCTGCGGATCAGTCGCTGCCAGTTGACCAATGACGCCAGAGTAGAGTTGGTTCCTGGCTTGCTCGTCCTCGATTCCCTCGGCCATTCGCATTGCCCGAGCCGGATCGCTGCTGGCCGTCATACCGATAACAACAGACTGCAGCTGTCCAAACTCCGGCTTGTTCTTATACTGACCGATAAAGCTCAGCGCGGCATCTGTGCTCTGGCTTTGCGTAAGATTCTGCGCAATCTGCAATGTCAGCGCCGGCGACTCGTATCCCGGGAAGCGCGTCACCAGATCGATTGCCTTCTCAAGGTCAGAATGCACCAGCCGCTGTCCGATCATATCCAGCGTGCGCCGCTTGGTGTCTTCGTCCAGTGACGCCACCCAGTTTGTCGCCCCGTCAAAATCCACCTGCGCCCAATGCGCAGCGATCTGGCTCGCACTCGAACTTTTCATTTGCTCGCTGGATACCTGCCCGAGCACCTGAATCGCCTGCTCTGGGTTGCTCTCCGCCATGCTCATGGCGACGGCGGAAACGACGCGGTCCCTCGCTTGCGGGCTGTCGAGTGATTGCGCCTCGGACAATGCCAGCTGCGGATCAAGCCTCGAAATCTGGCCAAGCACGCTGGTCAACAGCGACTGGTCTGCTGACGAATCATTGTCACGCGCCCACGCCAACGCCATTTCAGGGTCGCTGGCCGCGATCGTTGCCGCGACTATGGCTCTTTGCTGCCGTGCGCCGGACGACGAGGGCATTTGCTCAAGATATTCGATCGCCTTCGAAGGATCCTGCGATGCCAGTTGCCTTAACGCACTAAAAGCCTGTTGTTGAGACTGCGGTGTCAGAGGACCGGCAAGCGCTTTCTGTAACGCGGCCTCGGGATTCACGGCCGCGGCTTGCGCCACGAAGGACTGTTCGAAAAATTGGCGATTGGCCGGCGACTGAACAAGGGCCGCGTAGTTTGACTGTGTCGGCATCGATTTGGCCAGGTAGCTCGCAAGCCAGGCGATTTGCTCCCGTTGTTCTGCAGCTGTTGGCAAAGACTCGGCGTAGCGAATCGCGTCGGCCGGCGAGAGATCGGCCAGGGCGTATAGATGCTGTAGCTTGGCGTTACGCCCTGGTTTCAATCGAAGTGCGGCGTAAATGAGCTCGGCATTGTCGTTTTCGAGGCCGCGGGCTGATGCATAGAGTGACTGCGCAGCAAAATTCTTTTGCGCTGCCGTGCCGCGCTGAGCTTCTGCAAGCGCCGCCGGCATGTCGAGACGCCCCCAGGCTAGCCACACCTGGTTTTCGTAACGGGTGTCAGAGCGAAATGTCGGGGTTCTGGAAATCACCAGCGCTGATTTCGGGTCAAGTTCCGTCAGTCGCAGGAATAAAATACCAAGAGCCGCCTGCCGATCAGTGCGGTCGCCGATTCTCGCGGCCTGATAAATCAGATCCTGCACGCCTGCCGAGTCAGCACGGCCCGCGATGGTGTAGAGCGCTTCTGTTTCCGCAAAATCTGTAGGCAGCGCCAGCGTTTCTTCGATCGTAGTGATGTTCTCGTATCGGCCGGCGCGCAGGAATTCGGCCTCGGCGACGCTGATATCGGATACCTCGGGCATGTCCGGCTTAACGACCTCGGAGAACCGTTCTACCTGCGGTTTTGGCGTCAAATAATAGGTCGCCAACGATCCGATCAAGGCACCGAGCAGCACCGCCAGCAGCTGACTACGCTTATCCATGAATTAACAGTACTCAAGACAGTTCGGCCTGACAATACTGAAACGCTGCGGGTCGCCTATACTTAGCGTGTGCGTATACCTATATTTCCTTTGAATACAGTCCTCTTCCCGGGTGGGCCATTACCGCTGCGGATTTTCGAATCTCGCTACATCGACATGGTCAGTCGTTGCATGAAAACGGACACGCCGTTCGGCGTGCTGTTGATTCGAGAGGGCGAGGAGGCTGGAACGGCGTCAACTTACGACGTCGGCACACTGGCGCGTATCAGTGATTTCTACCAGGGCAGTGATGGCCTGCTTGGTGTAACGGCACTTGGCGAACAGCGTTTCCGCTTACTTTCCAGTGAGCGTCAGGACGATGGCCTGAACGTCGGAGAGGTCGAGTTGATCGACAACGAAGCGCCGCTGCCGCTACCCGGAGAGTTCCAGTCCCTGCCGCAGATCCTGGCAAACGTCATGGAGGATCTCGGTCGCCTTTACGACGAGCAAGGCCGCAAGTTTGATGACGCGGTCTGGGTAACTTACCGCTTGCTTGAGATTTTGCCGATCGACCTGGCGCAGAAGCAGCTAAGCCTTGAAAGCAGCGATACGATCAAGCGCCTGCAGCTCGTTGGCGAACTGCTGGACTCGGTTCGCCGCCCTTCGAGCCACTAAGCGCTTACAGCGTTTGAAATACTTTCGCCGCTGCGGCGATCGTTGCGTCCAGTTCGCTGTCGCCATGCGCAGCAGACACGAACCCGGCTTCAAACGCCGACGGCGCCAGATACACACCTTCGTCGAGCATGCCGTGGAAGAATTTCTTGAAGCGCTCCACGTCGGCAGCAGCGACCTGATCAAAACTTCTGACAGACGGGGCGTCTGTGAAAACCAGGCCGAACATGCCGCCTTCACTTTCCGTCGCCATGCCGATACCGGCGTCTTCAGCTGCGGTTTGCAGTCCCGTAACCAGTTTTTCTGTCTTCGCCGTCAGTGATTCGTAAAAACCCGGTTCATCGATGAGGCGCAAAGTGGCCAGGCCCGCAGCCATTGCGACCGGGTTGCCCGATAGCGTGCCGGCCTGATAAACGGGACCGTCCGGCGCAAGGCTCGCCATGATGTCCGCGCGACCGCCGAAGGCCGCCGCGGGCATGCCGCCACCGACAATTTTACCGAGCGTCGTCAGGTCTGGCGTGATACCGAATATCGATTGCGCGCCACCCTTGGCAACACGGAACCCGGTCATGACTTCATCGAATATCAGGATCGAGCCAGACGCCGTGCAGAGCTCGCGCAGCTTGTCGTGAAAGCCGGGTATCGGTGGCACCATGTTCATGTTGCCCGCAATAGGCTCGACGATCACGCAGGCAATCTGTGCACCGATTTCATTGAACACCATTTGCAGCGCTTCGATGTCGTTGTAAGGCAGTGTGATCGTGTGCTCGGCCAGTCCGGCCGGAACGCCGGGCGAGCTGGGAACGCCGAGCGTCAGGGCCCCGGAGCCGGCTTTTATTAACAGCGAGTCAGAGTGGCCGTGGTAGCAGCCTTCGAACTTGATGATCTTGTCGCGTCGCGTGTGGCCGCGCGCGAGACGAATTGCGCTCATCGTCGCCTCGGTTCCCGAGCTGACCATGCGCACTCTTTCGATCGAAGGCACCAGCTCGCAGATCTTCTCGGCGATTTGAGTTTCCAGTACGCAGGGCGCGCCAAAGCTCAAACCACGTTTTGCGGTTTCGGTGACGGCCTCGAGTACGGCCGGATGACTGTGGCCCAGAATCATGGGGCCCCACGAGCCGACATAGTCGATGAAACGGCGACCATCCTCGCTTTCCAGGTAGGCGCCTTTGGCGCTCTTGAAAAAGACCGGTTCTCCGCCGACACCGGCAAAAGCACGAACGGGTGAATTTACGCCGCCGGCGATGACAGCTTGCGCGTTTGAAAATAGGCTCATGGTATTCCTCCCAGGGAGGGCGCATCCTACCGGACAGTTGGTGGCTCACTCAACTGGCGAACGTCATAACCGAGTTGTCGCAGCTGTGTCGGCACCCCGTCCTTGCCGATCAGGTGCAGCGCGCCAACGATGATCAGATAGTCTTCGCTGTCGTCCAGCAGACTGTCGATACGGCTAACCCAGCGAGCGTTGCGGTCCGTTACCAGCGCCTTGTTCAGTTCTTCGTGGCTGGCGATTTCTTCGAGCATGTCGGCCTCAAGCACAGCGATATCGCCGTGTCGCCATGCGTCGATCATTTCGTCCATCATCTCGCCCAGCTTGGCGCTTTCGGTCAAGGTGGAGAGCAGCATTTCTCGCTGTGCCGGCAACGACATGCCGTCGAGGAAGCGCACCTGCTCTTCGACGGTTTCAAATCCTTCGATCGGTTTTCCGTCTGCCTGCGCTTTCGACATCATGTGCATTTCGACGCCGAGTGTCGGATCAAAACCGATCCTGCTGAGCATCATGAGTTGCACGGTCATGGCTGCATACCAGGGTTCGGTTTTTCTTAGCATGTCCAGCGGTATGTCGATGATTTCCGCTGCCGCCAGCGCTTGCGCGTAGAGATCATCGCCCATCAGATCCTGCAGTGTCTGTTCGTCCTTGAGGACGCCATAGGTCGTAAATGCCACCTGTGCGGCGAATGGATCCATGTCGTCCATGTCGATCTCCATGATCAACACTTCCGCATCGTCGTATGCCGCATTGAGGGCTGTTGGCAACGGGTAGTCCTGCGGTCTGAGCAGATGGATAGAGCCGAGCAAGTAGACCGAGTTGCTGTCACCTGCGACTTGCCACAAGGTGACCGGGTGCGGCGCATCTGCAGCGGCGGCGAAAGCCCCCGGCAGCATGCCTAGAAAGACCAGCAGCGCGTTCTTTATTCTTCGACCCATATCAACTCGTTGTCGCTGCTGCCATCAGCGTTCAGGGTGATGCGGCGGTACGCCGGCGGTCGATTATCGAGTTCAAAGTCATCGCTGCCAGGTTTGAACTGGCTGCAGGTTGAAGGTGTGCCGATTACACGAATGCCATCGTGTTCCGCATCATATGGCTGGTGTACGTGGCCGAAAACCAGTAGTCGAACGCGCCCGGAGCGTCGCAGTAGCCGCAGCAGTTCATCACCGTTCTTTAGCGTAACTGTGTCGAGCCAGGCGCTGCCCATCGGCACAGGTGGATGGTGAAGATTCACCATGATGTGCTTCGCCGGGCTTTCGCTAATAATCGTTTCGAGCCGCTCAAACTCACTGTCGGCGATCTCGCCGCCGGCCTCGCCCGAAATACAGCTATCCAGGCCGACTAGCAGCCAGTTGCGGACTTCTTCTTTGGCGCAATAGGAAAACGGTGGTCGGCTGCAGATGGGGCGCATCAGATCGCGGACGTCGTGATTGCCCGGCACGCAATGCATGCGCATTTTGAGTGGTATCAGCAGCTGCCTGAAGAGGTCGTAGGCCTCCTTGCTGTCGTCCTGAATAAGATCGCCGGTGATCAACGCGCGATCTGCGCGCCAATCACCGGCGATATAGTGGTCGAGCACCCGCTGTAAGGAATCCGCAGTGACAGTGCCTCGCAGTTCGCCGTCAGGGTCGGCAAACAAATGCGGATCGGTCAGGTGCAGAACCCGAATCGAATCACTGTCAGTCGCGTCAGCGGTCGCTTGAATCGGTTACTTCCTTAGTAGCGGTAATGCTCCGGCTTGTACGGTCCCGACTTCTCAACACCGATGTACTTGGCTTGTTCGTCGGAGAGTTCAGTGACCTTCGCACCGATACGGTCCAGGTGCAACCGGGCAACCTTCTCATCGAGATGCTTCGGCAATACGTAGACCTTCTTCTCGTAGTTGTCACCGTTTTGCCACAGCTCAATCTGCGCCAGAACCTGGTTGGTGAATGAGTTCGACATTACGAAGCTGGGGTGACCCGTACCGCAACCAAGATTGACGAGTCGTCCTTCGGCCAGCAGGATGATGCGCTTGCCGTCCGGGAAGATGATGTGGTCAACCTGCGGTTTGATGTTTTCCCATTCGTACTGCTTCAGGTAGGCGACATCAATCTCGTTATCGAAATGACCGATGTTGCAGATAATCGCCTGGTTCTTCATGCGCTCCATCTGCGGTCCCGAGACAATGTGATAGTTACCTGTCGCTGTCACAACGATGTCCACCTTGTCGATGACATCGTCGAGCTGCACAACGCGATAGCCTTCCATAGCCGCCTGTAAGGCACAGATAGGATCGACCTCAGTGATCAGCACCGTCGCGCCAAGACCGCGCAGAGACTGTGCAGAACCTTTGCCGACATCGCCGTAGCCACAAACAACCGCTACTTTGCCCGCTATCATGACATCGGTTGCACGTTTGATCGCGTCAACGAGAGACTCGCGACAGCCGTACAGGTTGTCGAACTTTGACTTGGTGACCGAGTCATTGACGTTGAATGCCGGGCACGCCAGCGAGCCGTCTTTCATCATGTCATAGAGGCGTTTGACACCGGTCGTGGTTTCTTCGGACAGGCCCTTGATGTTCTTCATGATCTCGGGGTACTTGTCGTGCAGGATCTGTGTCAGATCGCCGCCGTCATCGAGAATCATATTCGGCTGCCAGCCATCCGGACCGTTGATGGTTTGCTCTACGCACCACCAGTACTCGTCCTCTGTCTCGCCTTTCCAGGCGAATACCGGCACGCCGCTATCAGCAATCGCTGCAGCTGCATGGTCCTGAGTCGAAAAGATGTTGCACGAAGACCAGCGGATGTCAGCGCCCAGAGCCCTCAGTGTTTCGATAAGCACGGCCGTCTGAATGGTCATGTGCAGGCAGCCCGTGAGACGGACGCCGTCCAGAGGCTTCTGACCCTTGTACTCTTCGCGCAGAGCCATGAGGCCCGGCATTTCTGTTTCGGCGATCGCTATTTCCTTGCGACCGAAGTCTGCGAGGGAAATATCGGCTACCTTGTAATCATTACTCTGAAGGGCAACTGCTTCGCTGCTCATGGTGTTTCTCCTGGTGTGTTCGGTTTAGGAAGCGGCGGCTTTCAGCGCTTCTGCTTTGTCAGTTCGTTCCCAGCTCAGGTCGATGTCTTCACGACCGAAGTGTCCATAGGCAGCTGTCTGACGGTAGATCGGTTTCAACAGATCCAGCATCTTCAAAATACCGTAAGGCGTGAGATCGAAGTGCTCGCGGATGAGTTCCGTTAGTTTTGTATCAGAATGTTTCGACGTGCCAAAGGTCTGCACACTGATTGACGTTGGTTCTGCGACGCCAATAGCGTAAGACACCTGAATTTCGCAGCGATCAGCAAGGCCGGCAGCGACGATGTTCTTGGCAACATAGCGACTTGCGTAGGCAGCCGAGCGATCGACCTTGGACGGATCCTTGCCCGAAAACGCGCCACCGCCATGGCGAGCCGAGCCGCCGTAGGTATCAACAATAATCTTGCGGCCTGTCAGACCGCAGTCGCCCATCGGGCCGCCGATTTCGAACCGGCCGGTTGGGTTGATGTGGTACTTGGTGTCAGCGCTTAGCAGCTCGGCCGGTAATACCGGCTTGATGATCTCTTCCATGATGCCTTCGCGAAGGTCGTCCATGGATATATCCGGCGAATGCTGTGACGACAGCACGACGGCATTAATTGAAACCGGCTGGTTGTCGACGTAGTTGAACGTGACCTGGCTCTTCGCGTCCGGGCGCAGCCACGGCAACGTGCCATCCTTGCGCACTTTGGCCTGCTGCTGCACCAGCCGGTGCGCATACGTGATCGGCGCGGGCATGAGTACATTGGTCTCGTTGCACGCGTAGCCAAACATGAGGCCCTGATCGCCTGCACCCTGTTGTTCGTCTGATTCCCGGTCGACGCCTTGCGCAATGTCCGGAGATTGCTTGCCAATCGCATTCAGAACCGAGCAGGTTGCGCCGTCGAAGCCTTTGCTCGACTCGTCGTAGCCGATATCGAGAATTGTTTTTCGCGCGATTTCTTCAAGGTCGACCCATGCGGACGTGGTGATCTCGCCGGCGACGACGACCATGCCAGTCTTGACCATGGTCTCGCAGGCAACACGTGCCTTGGGATCTTCGGCAATGATAGCGTCGAGAATCGCATCCGAGATTTGATCGGATATCTTGTCGGGATGGCCTTCTGAGACCGATTCAGACGTAAAAAGGAAAGCGTCAGACATAATTAGAGGTATTCCAAACTAGGGGGTGGCGCATTGTACCCTTGATGCGGTGCTCTATAACAGGGAAAATGCACGGCTAGCTATGTCCGAAGTTCTCCCCTCATAAATAGAGGCCGTAAAGGCCCATCAACAAGACAGGAAATAATGTCAAATACAGCTGCAGTCGCCGGCCAGCCAGCCCGGCGCGATCTCGCGAATGCGATTCGAGCCCTGAGTATGGATGCCGTGCAGGCCGCCAACTCGGGTCACCCCGGTGCGCCGATGGGCATGGCGGACATCGCCGAAGTGCTGTGGAACGACTTCCTCAAGCACAATCCGGCTAATCCCGCATGGGCCAATCGTGACCGATTTGTGCTCTCGAACGGCCATGGCTCGATGCTGCTGTATAGCTTGCTGCATCTGACCGGCTACAAGGATTTCCCGATGGAGCAGCTGCGCAATTTCCGGCAGATGGGCTACAAAACGGCCGGCCACCCCGAATACGAGCCGGGTGGACCGGTCGAAACCACAACCGGCCCGCTGGGCCAGGGCGTCGCGAACGCGGTGGGCATGGCGCTGGCGGAGAAGATGCTGGCGGCCGAGTTCAATCGTCCGGGGCATGAGATTGTCGATCACAGGACGTGGGTATTTCTCGGTGATGGCTGTCTGATGGAGGGTATCTCGCACGAGGCCTGTTCGCTCGCCGGAACCCTGAAGCTTGGCAAGCTTATCTGTCTTTACGATGACAACAATATTTCTATCGACGGCGAAGTCAGCGGCTGGTTTACCGACGATACGAGCAAGCGCTTCGAGGCGTACGGCTGGCAAGTGATTTGTGACGTCGACGGACACGACGCGGCGGCCGTGGCTGCAGCCATCGAGCAGGCCACCCGGGACACGGATCGACCGACACTGATCTGCTGCAAGACCATCATTGGTTTCGGCGCGCCTAACAAGCAGGGCACTGCAGCGACTCATGGCGCACCACTCGGCGCTGAAGAAATTGCTGCCGCACGCAAGCAGCTGGGCTGGCCGCACGCGCCGTTCGAGATTCCGGCTGAGATCGCTGCGAGCTGGGACGGCAACGAGCGCGGTGCGGCGGCGGAAGGCGTCTGGAATGAGGCATTCGCAAAGTACAAGGCGGAGCATCCCGAACTGGCCGCCGAATTCACTCGCCGCATGGCTGGCAAGCTGCCTGAGCGCTGGAGCGATTTTGCCGACAAAGCGATCGCCGCTATCAACGCTGCCGGCGAGACCGTTGCATCGCGCAAGGCATCGCTGATTTCATTGAATGCGTTTGCACCCGCGTTGCCGGAGATGGCTGGTGGCTCGGCTGATCTCACGGGATCCAACCTGACGAAGCACAGCGGCTCCGTACCGATTTCGGGTGATAATGCTGCCGGCAATTATATCTGGTTCGGTGTTCGCGAATTCGGCATGACCGCGATTTGCAATGGTATGCGACTGCACGGTGGCTGGCTGCCGTATTCGGGTACCTTCCTGACATTCTCCGACTACTCGCGAAACGCGCTGCGGATGGCAGCGCTCATGCGGATTCAGAACGTGCTGGTCTTTACACATGATTCAATCGGTCTCGGCGAAGACGGTCCGACGCACCAGCCTGTCGAGCACACGGCGTCGTTGCGACTGATGCCGAACATGAGCGTCTGGCGTCCCTGCGACACCGTTGAAACGGCAGTAGCATGGCGCTACGCGATTGAGCGTCAGGACGGCCCGACAAGCCTGATTCTGACGCGCCAGAATGTGCCTTTTCAAAAGCGCAGTGCTGAGCAGATGGGCAACGTTGCACGTGGTGGTTACGTATTGAAAGACACCGATGGCATGGCGGATATTCTATTTATCGCGACGGGATCCGAGATTGGGCTCGCGCTTTCCGCTGCAAAAGCGCTTGCCGCTGACGGCATTAAGGCGCGTGTTGTTTCTATGCCAAGCACCGATGTATTTGAGGCGCAGAGCGCCGACTATAAAGAGTCGGTGTTGCCGGCCGCCGTCACGGCTCGCGTCGTTATCGAGGCGGGCGTAACGGCATCCTGGTGGCGATATGCAGGACCTTCGGGCCAGGTTATCGGACTTGATCGTTTTGGCGAATCGGCACCAGCAGAAGAATTGTTTGAACATTTCGGCTTCTCGACGAGTAACGTTGTCGCGGTCGCGAAAAACGTATTGAAATAAATTTCAACTTTGGAGTAGATAAACATGGCAATAAAGATCGGTATCAACGGTTACGGCCGCATCGGACGCAACATCGTGCGTGCAATTCACGAGTCAGGACGCGCGGGCGAGTTCGATGTCGTTGCAATCAACGATCTGGGCGATTCGAATGCAAATGCTCATTTGACGCGGCGTGATACGGCACACGGACGATTCCCGGGTACCGTCGAAGTCGACGGCAACGACA
>Ga0316191_10001853_pt1 | contig 15130 bp, 14 predicted proteins | sample Eddworburr2cm_MG_FD_204928 | JGI IMG/M metagenome (GOLD analysis project Ga0316191, IMG submission 204928) | Coastal sediment microbial communities from Maine, United States - Eddy worm burrow 2 cm | ecosystem: Environmental > Aquatic > Marine > Coastal > Sediment | place: USA: Maine...
CTTGGTAATCGACACATCATGCACATGGCTTTCTTTCATGCCGGCATTGGTAACACGAATAAACTCCGGCTTGGTACGCATCTCTTCGATACTGGCACAGCCGGTATAACCCATGCTGGCGCGCACTCCGCCCATCAGCTGGTGCAGGATTGCAATCATGCTGCCCTTGTAGGGAACGCGGCCTTCGATACCCTCGGGTACCAGCTTGTCCTGCTCACCTCCTTCCTGGAAATACCGGTCACTGGAACCTTCCTTCATGGCGCCCAGTGAACCCATGCCCCGATAGGCCTTGTACGAGCGACCTTTATAGAGTTCAACTTCACCCGGAGCTTCTTCGGTACCGGCCAGCATACTGCCGATCATCACCGAGAATGCGCCGGCAGCCAGCGCCTTGGCAACATCACCCGAATAACGAATACCACCATCCGCAATCAGCGGAATACCGTCTTTGCGTAACTCGTTCGCCACATTGGCAACCGCCGTAATCTGTGGCACACCGATGCCGGCAACTATACGGGTCGTGCAAATGGAACCCGGACCGATGCCCACCTTGACACCATCGGCACCTGCCTCGACCAGCGCACGCGCCGCAGCCGCGGTGGCGATGTTTCCACCAATGACCTGTATATCCGGGTAGCGCTGTTTCACCCAGCGCACGCGATCAATAACACCCTGCGAATGACCGTGTGCGGTATCAACAATCAGCACATCAACACCCGCCTGCGCCAGCGCCTCGACGCGCTCCTCGGTATCACCACCGGTACCCACTGCGGCACCAACACGCAGCTGGCCGTCCTCGTCCTTGCAGGCACTCGGATAGTCGGTGGATTTCTGTATATCTTTCACGGTGATCATGCCACACAGTTTGAATTTTTTATTCACAACCAGCACCCGCTCGATACGGTGCTTATGCAACAAGGCGATGACTTCTTCCTTGCTGGCACCTTCAGCAACGGTGACCAGCTTGTCTTTCGGTGTCATCACCTTGGTCACAGGAAGGTCAAGATTGGTTTCAAAGCGGCGGTCACGACTGGTGACGATACCGACGAGATCATTACCATCAACGACCGGCACGCCGGATATATTATTGGCACGGGTCAGCTCGATGACTTCGCGGATACTGGTCGAGGAAGACACCGTGATCGGGTCCTTGATGACACCGCTCTCGAATTTCTTCACCCGCTGGACTTCAATAGCCTGCTCGGCAACCGACAGGTTCTTGTGAATAATGCCGATGCCGCCTTCCTGGGCAAGCGCAATGGCCAGGCTCGACTCGGTAACGGTGTCCATGGCAGCTGACAGCACCGGGATTTGCAGCTTGATCTCGCGTGTCAGCTGACTGTGCAAACTAACATCACGCGGCAATACAACGGAATGCGCCGGTAACAGCAGGACGTCATCAAAGGTTAAAGCTTCCTGCGATATGCGCATATTTCCGGGTTCCGGCTGGTGAGAATGGCCGCCAATTATAGGGACTGGCGCAACTGCGGTAAACTCCACACCGGTCTTTTCTCGCCGATTCCGTGTATCCTTACCCGCCATGCAGGATTCACCAGCGGATTACAGCCTTGCGGGCGCCGATCGGGACGTCTACAGCGTCTCGCGCCTGAATATGACAGCGCGCAAGCTGCTGGAACAGGGGCTGGCGCGCATCTGGCTGGAAGGCGAATTATCAAACATCTCAAGGCCCTCCTCCGGTCACCTGTATTTCACCCTCAAGGACAGCAAGGCACAGATACGCGGCGCCATGTTTCGCAGCCGCAACCAGCTGCTGCGGTTTGCCCCGAAAGAAGGCATGCAGGTGCTGGTGCGCGCCAAGATCAGCCTGTACGAACCACGCGGCGATTACCAGCTGATTGCCGAGGCCATGCAGGAAGCCGGCGACGGCGTATTACAGCAGGCATTTGATGCGCTCAAGCTGAAGCTGGAAGCAGAAGGATTATTTAAGCCGGAAACAAAACAGCCAATACCGGCACTGCCGGCGCGCATTGGTGTTATTACTTCCCCCAGCGGTGCGGCCATTCGTGACGTGCTCAGCGTGCTCAAGCGTCGCTTTCCGGCCATCCCGGTAGTGATTTACCCGGTTCCGGTGCAGGGCAAGGATGCCGGCAAGGAAATCGCTGCCATGTTGCAGACCGCTGCAGAACGCAGAGAATGCAATGTACTCATCCTGACGCGCGGCGGCGGTTCACTGGAAGACCTGTGGGCCTTCAATGAAGAGAGCGTCGCTCGCGCCATCCATGACTGCCCGATCCCGCTGATCAGCGCCGTCGGCCACGAGGTCGACTTCACCATTGCCGATTTTGTCGCCGACCAGCGTGCGCCCACGCCGTCGGCCGCCGCGGAACTGGTGAGTCCTGACCAGGCCGAATGGCAGGCACAGATACAGGGGCTGGAAAACCGCAGTGTGCGCACCCTGCAACAATTACTGGCAGACAGCCGCGAGCGCTTGCGCTGGCTGGAGCAACGCCTGCAGCTGCGCCACCCCGGTCAGCTACTGCGCCAGCAGGCACAGCGCCTGGACGAACTGGAGCAGCGTACCGCGCTGGCAATGAACTCATATTTCAACAAGTTACAGTATTCTCTTAATGAAGCACTAGGGAGATTGAAACAGTCTACGCCCGGCCACAGGATCAACCGCACGGAGTTGCAGCGCCAGGCACTGACACAGCGCCTGCGTAGTGCCATCAACGAGCGTCTGCAGGCCGGGCAGCAACGACTGGCGGTTGCCTGCAAATCACTGGACACGATCAGCCCGCTGGCCACACTCGAGCGCGGCTATGCCATTGTCACACGACAAACAGACAACCACGTGCTGCATAATGCAGAGGCTGTGAAGACGGGTGAGCAAGTCGAGGCACGGCTCGCCAGGGGACGTTTGCTATGTACTATTGATGAAATTGTGAAGTAACAACTAACGAGCAAAACAATTGGTGCAGGAGCGCTGTGTAAACATGAATCGCGGCTACAAGCCGTTCCTGCAATGAAAAACCCAAATATACAGGCCAGTATCAATGCTACAACTTACTCTGTTATTCAGCCTCGCACTGTTCGTCACCTGCAGCCAGGCACTGTCCCTCGACAGCACGCCGGTTCCAGGCGGCATCGCTGTGATCACCCTGCCCGTCGATGCCGTACCGTCATCAGCACGCTACGGTGAAAAGAAAGTCCTGGTTACCAAAAGTGCTGACCGGCACATCGCCGTCATCGGTCTGCCGCTGGCGACCAAACCCGGCCGGCATTTCCTGACGGTAGCAGACCAGCAAGGCAAGACACTCAGCATTGGCTTCGAGGTTGCAGACAAGCACTACGAGGAGCAGCACATCACCATCAAGGACAAGCGCAAGGTCAACCCGGAAAAACGCGACATGCAACGTATCACGCGCGAAACAAAGCAAATAAAATCGGCACTGCGTCACTGGTCAGACACAGAAGACGTGGTACTGGAATTTCAGAAACCGGTCGAGGGGCCAACCAGCAGCCCGTATGGTCTGCGGCGTTTTTTCAACGAGCAACCACGCAAGCCTCACAGCGGCCTTGATATCGCGGCTGCGGAAGGCACACCGATTCGCGCACCGGCGCCCGGCACGGTACTCGACACCGGCGATTTCTTTTTTAATGGCAACACGGTACTACTCGATCATGGTCAGGGGCTGGTTACCATGTATTGCCACATGAGCAAAATTGGAGTGAAACCCGGGCAATTTGTCAACACCGGCGACAGCCTTGGCGAGGTCGGCATGACCGGCCGGGTCACAGGACCTCATTTACACTGGGGCGTCAGCCTGAATGACGCACGCATAGATCCACTGTTGTTTTTGCCTGACGCAACAGATGGCAATCATCAAAGTGAAGAGAACACACCATGAAGACACTGGATCAGTACGAATTGAATGACCTGAAGCGCATTTACCGGACCCTGCACGCACAATTACAACAGGACTTCGAGCTGATGGACTCTGAGCTGCTGCACGACATGCAGACTTACCTGCAATCACAGGCGAGCGCCGCTGGCGTTGATGTCTCCCTGCACGCGCAGTGGACTGCCTGGCTGAATGATGGCAAACCGACAGATTGCCCGCTGGGATGATCGCGGACAGGGTCCGCTCCTGCATCAATAGATACACCTGCAGGAGCGGCCTGTAGCGTCAAATGCTGCGAATGATTCGTTCAGCGCTTGCAAAGCGCGCCTGCACCAATAGACAAACCTGTTTATCCCGGCTTACGCAAATCCCGCTCAACTGATCGATACAGCGCCGCATCGCGCTCACTGAAACAACAGGCAATGATTCGCTCAAAGCGGTCCTGGTATTCGAGCATGGCAGTCACCGCGATTTCCGTGGCCTCCTGCTTTGGATAACCATAGGCGCCGGTACTGATCGCCGGAAAAGCAATCGAGCGCACGTCATATTGCAGTGCCAGCTCAAAACTGTTGTGGTAACACGCCTTCAACAAGGCGGCTTCATAATGCCTGCCGTCCTTCCACACCGGTCCGACAGTGTGAATAATACGGCGTGCCGGCAAATCAAACCCGGGGCTCAGCTTCGCCTCGCCACTGCGGCAACCTTTCAGCGTGCGACAGTAATCCAGCAACAACGGCCCGGCGGCTGCATGGATCGCACCATCCACCCCGCCACCGCCGAGCAATGTTGTATTGGCTGCATTGACGATCGCATCAACTTTGAGCACAGTTATATCGCCGGTTATGATTTCAATCATGCCGGCAGTTTAGCAGCAGCCATCTACAAATCACATGTGCTAGAGTAACCAGAAACACAAGCGCAGACATACGCGTTACGGGAGGAAACATGCCGCGTCTCATTACACTCTCACGTGCCGCACGACTGGTCGGAGTCAAGCGCGGCGCCTTGCAGAAAAAAATCCGTCAGGGCGAGCTACGCACCTTTGAAGGCGAACTGCTAATGGCCGACCTGTTACAGGCGTACCCGCAAACGGAAGTGGAAGATACCACCATGCTTGAACGGGTCGAGCACATCATGGAAAACGCGGTCAACAAGGTCGTACGCCCCGCCAAGGATGACCCGCCGAACACCGACACACTGGCCGCACGCATACTGGCACTGGGTCAGGAACTGGCCCGGGCCCGGCAGGATGGCCGGCGTTATGCCGACCTGGTGACTGACATACAACAGAAACTGGAAGAACTAACCCCCGAGGCAGAACAGACGCAGGACCTCACTTTCAGTAAACTAAAGAACTGGTTCACGCTGGCGCTGGCAGCCACTGACACGACAGCAGATGACTCAAACATACTGGCAAGAGAGGCATTTTTACGTGTAATGGCAGCCCAGGTACGCATCCTGCCCAGCGGGCATGAATTTTTTATTGAAGGCTCCGACTCGATACTGGAAGCCGGACTACGCGGCGGCCTGGCGCTGAACTACGGCTGCAGCAATGGCAATTGCGGCAAGTGCAAGGCCAGGGTCGTCTCCGGGCAGGTGAAAAAAATCTATCCGCATGACTACGCGCTGTCTGAAACCGAAAAAGGACTGGGTTACATCCTTACCTGCTCCAACACCGCCGTCACCGACGTGGTGCTGGAAGCCGAAGAAGCGCTAGGCTCCCATGACATGCCGCAGCAGGAAATTGATGTCCGGGTAAAGAAAATCGAACAGCCCGACGACCGCGTTATCATCCTGGATGCCAAAACACCGCGCACCAGGCGCCTGCGTTTCCTCGCCGGTCAGTACCTGTCACTGGAACTCGAGGGTTTGCCGGCACAGCTTTGCTCAATAGCCAGCTGTCCCTGTGATGACCTGAATCTGCAGTTCCACATTCCGCTGATTACCGGAAACCCTGTCAGCCAGCAACTGGCAGGTGCCAACCGATCAAATACCGCGATTCGCATCAGTGGCCCGCACGGCGACTTTCTGCTGAACGAGGATTCACCCCGCTCGGTAGTATTCATTGCCGTCAATACCGGCTTCGGCGCTGTAAAAAGCCTGATTGAGCATGCCATGGCACTCGATATTGCCGAGAACCTGAGCCTTTACTGGATTACCACGCCGGAAAGCAGTCACTATCTGGGCAACCTGTGCCGCTCCTGGGATGACGCACTGGATAATTTCGATTATTACCCGCTGCAGGCAACACAGACACGCTCTGTGACAGACCTGCTAACGGAAAATATGGCTACGCTACACACGCCACCGGAGCTGGATTTTTATGTCTGCGCCCCGGCACCGCTGCTGGAAAGCATCCAGACGCTGCTGATTGCAGCCGGCGTCCGCAAGGGTCATTTGCGACTCGAACCGGTTCGTAATGCCGCGACCTGAAAGACGCGCCGCTACTTCACAATTTTCAGGGAAGGACGCTTGCCTGCTTTTGCAGCGGGTTCATCAGGAGCGGGACCGTCTTCTTCGGTAAACACCATACCGCGGCCATTCTCTTTCGCGTAGACCGCCAGTACCGAGGCAATCGGCACATAAACATCGGTTGCTATCCCGCCGAAACGTGCACGAAAACCAATAGCCTCGTTACCAAGCATCAGGCCTTCAACGGCCTGCGGACTGATATTCAGGACAATCTTGCCGTTTTGGCCCTGCTGCGCAGGTACTTCAACACCTTCGCCCTCGATATCCACCAACAGGTGCGGGGTCAGTTCGTTATCGAGTATCCACTCATGGATAGCACGGATAAGGTAGGGGCGGCTGGAAGTCATACCAACAAAGATAGCAGGAAAATAACCGTGATTCCCAGTTCAGCCGTCAAGGGTAGACAGAGAAGAGGAGTTATTCTCTCATCTCGCCTTCAGCTTCACTGAGACTTGACTGAAATGACTCACGTTCAAAAATACGCTCGGCATATTCACTCACTGCCCTGGCCTGACGCGGCAATTCAATGCGGTATCTTTGCAGGCGCCACAGGATGGGGGCAACCAGCGCATCCACGAGGGTGAATTCATCACTGAGAAAAAAGGGTTTTGCGGCAAACACCTCGGCACTGGAGGTCAGACTGTCGCTTAATTGTTTGCGTGCCTTGGCGGATGTCTTTTCTCCCTTGGATTCCAGTGCCGGCACCAGCTCGTACCAGTCCTGCTGAATGCGGTACAGTGCCAGGCGGGTACGCGCACGCGAGACCGGGTCAACCGGCATTAACGGCGGATGCGGGAAGCGCTCGTCAAGATATTCCATGATGGTATGCGGGTCGTACAGCACCAGTTCACGGTCAACCAGTGTTGGCACCGTGTTGTACGGATTCAGATCAAGCAGATCTTCCGGCTTCTGGTTGATATCTATGTCAACGATTTCGACAGTAATGCCCTTTTCGGCCAGCACCATTCGAACAGAATGACTGTGAGGACAAGTGCCTGATGAAAACAGGTTCATAACAGAACGACGATTTGCTACCAGGGCCATATCAGGCTTTCCTCAAGGTTGGTATATCCGGTTTTTCTGCGCAGACGCTTCTAGTGAACGTCTTTCCAGAATTCCCGCTTCAACAGGTAGGCCAGCACCAGAAACATCAGCAGGAATAAAATAACCTTCTTACCCAGTTCACGTCGTTCATGCTTGGCCGGCTCACCCATGTAATCGAGGTAATTCACCAGATCGCGGATGGCACGATCAAATTCTGTCGGCGTCAGCAAGCCGGGTTCAACCAGCTCAAGTGAAACGTCCACGACCTCGGTACCGTCAGGTTTTTTTAGCGTGGTAATCACCGGCTCTTGCACACCCTGCAACTCCCACAATACATTCGGCATACCAACATCCGGGAACACCAGGTTGTTGGTACCGATAGGGCGTGAATTATCACGATAAAAACTCTGCAGATAGGTGTATAGCCAGTCAACGCCACGTGCACGGGCAATCACTGTCAGATCTGGCGGAACAGTACCGAACCATAGCTTCGAATCTGCAGGTGCGGTAGCGACCGTCATCAGGTCACCGATCTTGCCGCCGTTAAAGATCAGGTTCTCGCTGACCAGCGTCTCTTCAATGCCGAGGTCTTTACCCATGTGTTCGTAACGCATCAGGCTGGCCGAGTGACAGCTGAGACAATAGTTTACAAACATGGCGGCGCCGCGCTGCAGTGATTGAACGTTATTCGGATCGATGTTCGCCTTGTCCAGGTGGATACCGTGCCCGCCGGCTGCAAACGCCCACAGCGGTGAAATTGTCAGTAAAAATGCAATTAACAGTTTTTTCATGACGTCACCCTGTCTGGTACAGGCTTGGTCTTTTCAAACCTGGGTATAATCAGCAAAGAGGCAAAGAAACCGAAGTACAGCAAACTGAAGAAGCGCGCAAAGTTGGTGTACAGCGTCGTTGCCGGCTGCGTACCCAGCCAGCCCAGTGCAATAAAGCTGATCACAAACACGCCAATCGCAATCTTGTAGATGCCGCCACGATAGCGGATAGATCTAACCGGACTGCGATCCAGCCACGGCAGCAGGAACAGTACAAAAATCGCACCGCCCATGGCGACCACGCCAAGGAACTTGTCAGGTACCGCACGCAAGATGGCGTAGAACGGTGTGAAATACCACAATGGTACAATGTGTTCCGGTGTCTTCAGGGGGTCTGCCGGAATGAAGTTGTCCCGTTCCAGGAACCAGCCGCCCATCTCGGGCATGAAGAACACGATTATGGAGAAGATAATCAGGAAAACTACCACGCCGACGATATCTTTCACCGTGTAGTAAGGGTGAAACGGAATACCATCCAGCGGAATACCGTTCTCGTCCTTGTGTTTCTTGATGTCGACACCGTCCGGGTTATTGGAGCCAACCTCGTGCAGCGCCAGGATATGCAGTACCACCAGCGCCAGCAACACGATCGGTACGGCGATCACGTGGAATGCGAAGAAGCGGTTGAGTGTCGCATCGGCAACCACAAAGTCACCGCGAATCCACAGTGCCAGCGCATCACCTATGCCCGGAATAGCGCCGAACAGGGAGATAATCACCTGTGCGCCCCAGTAGGACATCTGGCCCCATGGCAACAGATAGCCCATGAAGGCCTCGGCCATCAGGCAGACATAGATGATCATGCCAAAGATCCAGATAAGTTCGCGGGGCTTCTTGAAAGACCCGTAAATCAGCCCGCGGAACATGTGCAGGTACACCACGATAAAGAACATCGAGGCGCCGGTTGAATGCATATAGCGTATCAGCCAGCCCCAGTTCACATCGCGCATGATGTATTCAACGGAGTTGAAGGCCATCGCGGCATCCGGCTTGTAGTTCATGGTCAGCCAGACACCGGTGAGAATCTGGATAACCAGCACCAGCAGTGCCAGTGATCCGAAGTAATACCAGAAATTGAAATTTCTGGGTGCGTAGTACTCGGCCAGATGCTCATACCACATCTTGCTGAGAGGGAAACGCGCATCAATCCAGCCAAGCAGGCCCTTGTTCCATTTTTCGCCCATTATACGACCTCCTCCAGATCATCCTCACCGATCAGCAGCTCTGTTTCGCTAAGGTAGCTGTGTGGAGGAACCACCAGGTTTGTCGGCGCGGGCACACCCTTGTAGACGCGCCCGGCAAGATCAAACTTGGAACCATGACAGGGACAGAAGAAACCACCCTCCCAGTCAGCGCCCAGATCGGCAGCACCTGCATCGGGACGATAGGTCGGTGAACAGCCCAGATGTGTGCAAATACCGACGGTCACCAGTACTTCCGGCTTGATAGAGCGGTATTCATTTTGCGCATACGGCGGCTGAATGGATTCCAGTGACTCGGGATCAGCCAGTGTGGCATCCAGTGTTGGCAGCACTTCCAGCATTTTCTCGGTGCGACGCACCAGCCAGACCGGCTTGCCGCGCCACTTCACCCGGATCATCTGCCCGGGTTCCAGCTTGCTGATATCTGCCCGGACTGGCGCACCGGCAGCACGCGCCTTGGCGCTGGGTTGCATGGAAGAAATGAAGGGCACCAGTACAAAGCCCGCCCCGACTGCGCCTACGACAGTTGTTGCAGCTGTCAGAAAACGACGTCGTCCTGAGTTGGTGTTATCGCCACCCATATGGCAATCTCCAGAATAAATATTAAAATCAATAAGTTATAATGATTCGGGCGCGAATTGGCAGCGACAAAAACATCTTAACTATTTCGGAATATTATAATTTAATACAAGCGATTCACAAGAACCGCATAGGATGGTCTAACTACCCGATAAGGTCAAGGGGTGGCAGGTGGAAAAACGTTGCTAAAGGCGATGTTTTTAACAATCGTTTAAGCGTTTCACGCCGGCTTCAAACCGGGTTATCGATATCAATGAACCGGTGACTGAGCTGGAAATGCCCGGCCAGGTGATCACCCAGCGCCGCAACACCGTAACGTTCGGTCGCGTGGTGGCCTGCCGCAAAATAGTGGATGCCGCATTCACGTGCCACATGCACGGTTTGCTCGGAAATTTCACCACTGATAAAAGCATCGACGCCCTGCTCCACTGCAGCGTCAATATATGACTGCGCAGCCCCCGTGCACCAGCCCACGGTTTTAATGTTCTCCGCCGCGCCTGCGATGTGTAATGGCGTCCGGCCCAGCGCCGCCTCGAGGTGCCGCGCCAGCGCCGGCCCGTCCAGAGCTTGCTGGAGTGTGCCGTACTGTGCCAGTTGCAGGCCACCGTCGTCACCAAAACAACCCTCGCGGCTAATCCCCAGCAGTTTTGCCAGCTGTGCGTTGTTCCCCAGTTCCGGATGAGCATCCAGCGGCAAATGATATGCCAGCAGGCTGGTGTCGGTTGCCAGCAGGCGGAGCAGCCGCTGCCGCTTCATGCCGGTGACACATTCATCCTCACCTTTCCAGAAATAGCCATGGTGCACCAGCAACGCATCGGCATTGGCGGAAATAGCGGCCTCCACCAGCGCCATGCTGGCAGTCACCCCGCTAACCAGCTGGCGTACTTCGGAGTGCCCTTCTACCTGCAAGCCGTTTGGGCAATAATCAGTGAAATTTTCAACAGCCAGTAAACTGTTCGTGTATTCAACCAGCGCTTTCAGGGTTACCATTTCGCTACTTCCTGTTAAGGTGTTCTCGTTTCAACAGGCAACAGGGTATACCACCCATGGCAATTCGCAAATTCCTTTCCTTTCTCCTGCAAACCATCATGACAGGACTGGCCGCAGCGTTTCTTTACGTACTGCTGATTGATCCCGAGTTGCTGCGTGATGACAGCAACATCGTCGAGGTAATCGAGTCCACGCAAAAAACCGCGGCAGCACCAGCAAGGCAAACGCAAACGAGCGAATGGAACGGCCCGGTTTCGTATGCCGATGCCGTTGAAAAAGCCGCCCCTGCCGTCGTCAATATTCATACTGCCAAGGTCATCACGCACCGTGTTCACCCGCTACTGACGGACCCTGTTTTCCAGAAATTCTTTGGCGACCGCTTCGCCAAGGCGCGCAAGGAAGTACAGACCAGCCTGGGTTCCGGCGTACTTATCAGCAACCGCGGCCATGTGCTGACCAATAACCATGTCATAGAAGGTGCCGACCAGATAAAGGTTCTACTGGCTGACGGTCGCAGCGCCAGCGCACAGGTCGTCGGAACCGACCTGGACACCGATCTGGCGGTGCTGCACATCAACGTAGACGCTCTGCCCGGCATCGTGATCGGTGATTCACGTCGCCTGCGGGTCGGTGACGTGGTACTGGCCATCGGCAACCCGTTTGGCGTCGGACAAACCGTGACCTCAGGCATTATCAGTGCCACCGGGCGCGACCACCTTGGTATTACCGCCTACGAGGATTTCATCCAGACCGACGCCGCCATTAACCCCGGCAATTCCGGCGGCGCACTCATCAACACCCGCGGCGAACTGATTGGTATCAACTCGGCCATTTACAGCAAGAGCGGTGGCTCAATGGGCATCGGCTTTGCCATTCCGATCAGCCTGGCCAAGGGCGTGATGACGCAGATTATTGAAAACGGTTACGTGATACGCGGCTGGCTTGGGATCGAGGCACAGGATATGACGCCGCAACTGGCAAAGTCACTTGGCCAGTCCTTTACGCAGGGCATGCTGATTGGCAGCGTCATTAAAAACGGGCCCGCTGCCAGGGCTGGCCTGTTGCCCGGTGACATCGTGGTTGCGATTAATGGCAAGCCGATTAAAGAAACCAACGAGGTGATGAAAACCATTTCACAGCAAAAGCCCGGCACATTGATTGAACTGAACGGCTTCAGGGAAGGTGCGCCGTTTGTTACACAGGCAAAAGTGATTCAGAGACCGGGCAGAAACCAGCCAGCCAGTTAATTGCGCGCCAGTTATACTGCCTGGCTGACCAGCAATGGCTCCAGCGCCGCCAGGAAAGCCGCATTCTCATCCGGCGTACCGACCGTCACACGCAAACAATCCTGCAACGCTGCCATGGAACCATCAAGATTCTTGACAAGGATACCGGCGGTCTTGAGTCCCTCGAAGAGCTCACCTGCCCTGCCAGCCGGGGTGCGGAACAAGATAAAATTTGCCTCACTTGGATACACGGTTAACGAGGACATTGACTGCAACCCGGCAAAAAGCTGTGCCCGCTGACTGCGTATTTGCTGCGCCTGCTGTATGAAATAATCCGCGTGCTGCAGTGCAAAGCAGCCCGTCAGCTGGTTAATCACGCTGATATTGTAAGGCAACCGGGTTTTATCGATTTGCTCCAGCCATGCCGGCGGCCCGGCAAGCAGACCCAGCCGCAGGCCGGCCAGCCCCATCTTGGAAACGGTTCGCAGCACCAGCAGGTTATCGTAATCACCGATACATGACATGAAGCTGGCATCCGTAAACGGTGCATAGGCCTCGTCAATCACGACCAGCCCCGGCGCACGAGCCAGCAGGGCGTGCAGGATATCGGCGTCAAACAGGTTGCCGGTCGGGTTGTTCGGGTAGGCCAGAAAAATGACCGCCGGGTTATGCGCCTGAACGGCAGCCAGCAGGGCATCCCCGTCCAGCGAAAAATCCTCCCGCAGCGGCACGGCCGCGAATTCCACACCGGCAACCGCGGAGATCTGGCGATACATAACAAAAGTAGGCTCCGGCGCCAGCACCACCCGGCCGGGTGCTGCAACCGCCTGGATAATCATCTGGATCAGCTCGTCGGAACCATTACCCAGCATCACACCGGCTTCTGCCGGCACCTCCATCACACGGCGCATACCTGCCTGCAACGCGCGCGCCGCCGGATCCGGATAACGGTTAATTTCAGCCGACTTTAGCGCTTCCAGCCAGCCATCACGCAGCTCATCCGGCCACGACCACGGATTTTCCATCGCATCCAGCTTTATCATGTTGCCGGCTTCTGCTACGTGGTAAGCCGCCAGCGCCCTGATTTCAGGACGGACCAGTTTGTTGATTTTTTCCTGCATAATTATTTCCGCATCACTTGAACCCCTGCACTCTCCGGGAGATAGCCGGGGGGACAGTACCTCATGAACACCAACGCTGCAGCTGCATCAGCGGCCTGTAGCCGCCCCTACAGTTTCTTTATGCGCACTTCGGCCGACCGTGCATGTGCCGTCAGGCCCTCACCATGCGCCAGTAGCGCGGCTGTCTTGCCGAGCGTGCTTGCACCTTCTGCCGAACAGAAAATCAGGCTGGAACGTTTTTGAAAATCGTACACGCCCAGCGGCGAGGAAAAGCGCGCCGTGCGCGAGGTAGGCAGCACATGATTGGGACCCGCACAATAATCGCCCAGCACCTCGGCCGTGTAACGTCCCATGAAGATGGCACCGGCGTGACGAATGCGCGCAGCAACGCTGTGCGGGTCAGCCACCGACAATTCCAGGTGCTCAGGTGCAATGCGGTTGGCCATCTCAATCGCCTCATCCATGTCGCGCACCTGTATTAACGCTCCCTGTCCCTGCAGGGAGGCACGGATGATGTCGGCACGCGGCATCTCCGGCAACAAGTGTTTAATACTGTCTGCCACCCGATCGAGGAACTCACCGTCCGGACTCACCAGTATCGACTGGGCATCCTCGTCATGTTCCGCTTGTGAAAACAGATCAACCGCAATCCAGTCAGGATCGGTCTGCCCGTCACACACCACCAGTATCTCTGATGGTCCCGCAATCATGTCGATACCGACCTTGCCGAACACCATGCGCTTGGCCGAGGCCACGTAGGCATTTCCCGGTCCGACAATCTTGTCGACCGCTGGAACGGTTGCCGTTCCGTAGGCCAGCGCAGCAACCGCCTGCGCCCCACCGATAGCAAACACCCGGTCGACACCGGCAATCGCGGCAGCGGCCAGCACCATGTTATTGACCTCGCCTGCCGGCGTTGGCACCACCATGATCAAATCGGCCACACCGGCAACCTTGGCCGGAATGGCATTCATCAAAACAGAGGACGGATACGCCGCCTTGCCTCCCGGCACGTACAGGCCGGCACGATCCAGCGGTGTCACTTGCTGACCCAGCAAGGTGCCGTCGGCCTCGGTATAGGACCAGGACTCAATTTTCTGACGCCCGGCATAGGCGCGAATTCTGTCAGCCGCATGCTCCAGCGCCTTGCGCTGTGCCTGGTCCAGCGTCGCCAGCGCCTGCTGACAGCTTGCCAGTGGTATTTCCAGCTCGCCGGCAGTTGCTACCATCCAGCGATCGAAACGCTGTGTGTAATCAATGACCGCTGCATCACCACGAACGCGCACATCATCAATCACCTCGCGCACCACAGATTCCACCGCCGGGTCTGTGGTTTGATCCCAGTCCAGCAGGCGCTCAAGCGCTACTTCAAAACCGGCATGCTGGCTGTTTAGTCTATTTATCTCAGACATGGCTTCTCGAAAAAAATTAAATTGGGTGCAGGAGCGGACCGTGTCCGCGATAATTGTTTGAAAAATATTCAATCGCGGACACGGTCCGCTCCTACAAATAACAATCAGGCAGTCACAGCTGTTTTCAGGTGTGCAACAAATTCCGTGACACGCGCATGCTTCATCTTCATGGCGGCCTTGTTCACCACCAGCCGCGAACTGATATCGGCGATATGCTCCAGCGGCACCAGACCATTGGCCTTCAAGGTGTTGCCGGTATCTACCACGTCAACAATGCGATCTGCCAACCCTACCAGCGGCGCCAGTTCCATGGAACCGTACAGCTTGATAATCTCTACCTGTTGCTGACGGTCTGCGTAATAACGCCGGGTACTCTGCACATACTTGGTAG
>Ga0316191_10001854_pt1 | contig 15123 bp, 12 predicted proteins | sample Eddworburr2cm_MG_FD_204928 | JGI IMG/M metagenome (GOLD analysis project Ga0316191, IMG submission 204928) | Coastal sediment microbial communities from Maine, United States - Eddy worm burrow 2 cm | ecosystem: Environmental > Aquatic > Marine > Coastal > Sediment | place: USA: Maine...
GTAGATATACCGGACCATCTCCTAAGGCGTGCAAAGGCGGCAGCTGCTTTGGATGGGAAGAGTCTTAAGGCGTTTTTAAAGGAAGCCGTAGTGCACGAGCTGGAGCGTTGCGTTGAAAAGAAAATTGCCCGAAAGAAGGTTTCTCTTCCGCTAGTTCCATCCAGTCGCCCCGGCACATTGCAACTTAATGCGGATGACATCGCGCACATCCTAAGCCAGGAGGATCAGCATGCACTTGCCGGACATTAACGTCTGGCTGGCGCTGGCCTTCGAGGTCCACTTACATCACGGGGCGGCAAAAGCTTGGTTTGAAGGAACAGAACCCGACAGTTGCGCTTTTTGCCGGCTCACCCAGCAGGGATTTCTTCGGCTGGCAACAAATCCTGCGATCTTTAAGGATGAAGCGGTCACAATGGATGTTGCGTGGTCATGCTATGACAAACTGCTTGAGGATGAACGAGTGTACTTCATGCGAGAACCTGAAGGGCTTGAGAAGGCATGGAGGGTATGCACACGTAATCGAGGATATTCCCACAGGGTGTGGAACGATGCGTATTTAGTGGCATTTGCTCGGACTGCAAACCTTGAGATTGCAACCTTTGATCAGGGTTTTAGAGAATATAATACTATCAGGGTAACTATCTTGCCTTAAATGTGCAGATATTGGGGTATTTTTTTTATTGACATACAATATGTTGTATGAGATTGTTATAAGTGTTTTCAATTAAACAGGTTGATTTAACAATAGTTCGTTCTTTCGGCACCGATTTCCCCTTACCACAAACCGGACGATTTTCGTTCTTCGGTCAATAAGGCTCACAATACCAGCAGCATTGCGGTAGAATTGAACGGTGCCCTTTTCATCTGAATCACATTCCCTGGTTGAAAATTTTTCAAAATGCTATATTTTCTGATGCTGGACTGTTTTTAAGTTTTGTTGGCGTACGGCCGGCAGAAACCGAATTAAAATCAGCAACCCAAAAGCGAATTTGAATATTGACGATCAGGTGAATTGACTATTGCCGATTGAAAAGATCCTCAATAGACAAACGGCAATATTCAATCGGTCACAGGAGATGTCCAATGGGGCAATCAGGCAAGTTTTTAGTTACAAACGAAGGGCGCTTTGATCTGAGCACGAACATGTGGGATGACCAGCTGTTTTCCGATATTCTGGTCCGGGACAACCCCATTGACACGGAAAAGGCCATGGGCATCAGCCGCGCCCTGCGGGCAGAAATTTTACGGATGGAGTTTCAAACCATCACCATGTCGTTTATCGAAAAAATGATCGAGGCTAAACTGATGGAATTCGGATTGACCAAACCTTCTCCGATCCGGCTGGACCAGTCCATTTTTGTAGAGAACCGTCTGGTTCTCTCGGATAACGCCAGAAGGGTCCTGCGAAGAAGATATCTAAAGAAAGACAGCCGGGGTAAAGTCATCGAGACGCCGGAGCAGATGTTCAGGCGGGTGGCCAGTCATATTGCCAAAGCGGAAAAAAAATACGGCGCCGATGAAAAGCGCATCAAGGAACTGGAGGAGATCTTTTATAAGATCATGACCGAGTTTAAATTTTTACCAAACTCCCCCACCCTGATGAATGCCGGACGTCGCCTGGGACAATTGGCGGCCTGTTTTGTTCTGCCGGTCGAAGACAGCATGGACGGTATCTTCGGCGCGCTGAGAAACGCCGCCCTCATTCACAAATCCGGCGGCGGTACGGGTTTTGCTTTTTCGCGGCTGCGGCCGAAAAACAGCATGGTGGGCACCACCGGAGGTGTGGCGTCGGGGCCGGTTTCATTTATGAAAATATTTAATACAGCCACCGAACAGGTCAAGCAGGGCGGCACCCGCCGGGGGGCCAACATGGCCATTTTAAAAGTGGACCACCCCGATATCATGGAATTTATCTTCAGCAAAAGGGATAACGCCGATCTGAACAATTTCAATATTTCCGTGGGCGTTTCCGACGCGTTCATGAAAGCGGCCGCCGAAAAAGCCGAGTATGATCTCATCGACCCCCGGAATCAAACTCATGTCGGCAAATTGAATGCGGCCGAAGTTTACCGTTCATTGGTAAAACGGGCCTGGAAAAACGGTGATCCGGGTATCATTTTCCTGGATCGCATCAACCGCGACAACCCCACCCCGGGCCTCGGTGAAATCGAGAGCACCAATCCCTGCGGCGAGCAACCGCTGCTGCCGCTGGAAGCATGTAATCTGGGTTCCGTCAATTTGGCCAAATTTGTGATTGAAAACGGGGATGGCCCGATGATCGATTTTGAGGGATTAAAAGAGATCGTCACCTTGTCGGTCCGTTTTCTCGACAACACCATCGATGTTTCAAAGTATCCACTGCCTGAAATCACTGCTATGGTGCGCGGTAATCGCAAAATCGGGTTGGGCGTCATGGGTTTTGCGGACATGCTGTATCAATTGAACATCCCCTATGACAGCGAGGAAGCGCTGGAAGCCGCCGATGCCGTTATGCAATTCATTCAGGAAACCGCTCACGATGCTTCGCGGAATCTGGCAAAGGAAAAAGGGGTATTCGAAAATTATGACCAAAGCGTCTTTAAGGACCGAGGCATCAAATATCGCAATGCAACCACAACGACGATTGCTCCCACCGGGACACTCAGTATCCTGGCAGGATGTTCGAGCGGGATCGAACCCTTATTCGCGCTGAGCTTTGTGCGAAATGTCATGGATAATGACAAACTGCTGGAAGTAAACCCTTATTTTGAAAAAGTGGCCACCGAAAGAGGCTTTTACAGTCGTGAATTGATGGATTCGATTACCAAGACGGGCAGTATCCGGGAAATTTCGGAAATCCCCGAAGACGTGCGCCAGGTGTTTGCAACGGCCCACGATGTGTCACCCGAATGGCATATCCGCATGCAGGCCGCTTTTCAAAAACATACGGACAATGCAGTCTCTAAAACGGTCAACCTGCCCCACGATGCCACTGAAGACGATGTCGCTAAGGTATATGATCTGGCCTTTGAAATGGGCTGCAAGGGCGTGACCATTTACAGGGACGGCAGCAAGGAAAACCAGGTTCTCTCGTTTACTCAAAAAGTCAGCAAAGAAGACGGGTTTATGACGGCCGTCAAGGAACGACCGGAGACCCTGAAAGGCTTTACCACTAAAATTAAAACCGGATACGGCGCCCTCTATGTGACCGTAACCGAATTTGATGGACAACCCTTCGAAGTGTTTGCCACCATCGGCAAATCGGGGAGATCGACCACTGCCAAAACAGAAGCCATCGGCCGTCTGGTGTCCCTCGCCCTGCGATCGGGCGTTAAGGTCGATAAAATTGTCGATCAGCTGAAAGGCATCGGCGGAGAGTATCCCATTTTTCAAGACGGCGGCCTGGTGTTGTCCATTCCGGATGCCATCTCCCGGGTACTGGAAAGAGGCTACGTGACCGGTAAGAATGCCCAAAAAAATCACAAAAGCCAGTACAGCCTGATGGGAGAGAAATGTCCGGAATGCGGACAAACCGTCAGCTTTGAGGAAGGCTGTATGATGTGTCATTTCTGTGGCTTCAACAAGTGCGGCTAAAAATTTTATCTTTGGAAAGAGCCCTAGGCCCTTTCCAAAGATAAAATATCTAAAATGACTTCCCCTCTCTTCGATAACCCCAGCGGCCATCACGATCACTCGCAACAGAAAAGCGGCAAAAAAGCGCTCACCGCCCAGCTGCTGTTCCTGTTGCTTGCTATCGGGCTGTTTGTTTTTTTCCGCGATCGACCTCAGTTTCACACCCTGGGAATTATCTTTGTCTCCATCGTGCTGGAGGCTTTTCCGTTTATGCTTTTGGGAGCCCTGATCGGCGGTTTGATTGAAGTATTTATTGCTCAGGAAACAATTACCCGTTTTTTACCCGAACGACGATGGTGGGCTGTTTTTATCGGAGCGGCGATGGGCCTGATTTTTCCGGTTTGCGAGTGCGCGATCGTCCCGGTGATTCGCAGGCTGCTAAAAAAAGGGGTCCCTTTGAGTGCGGCCATCGCTTTTTTGCTAGGCGGACCCATTGTAAATCCACTGGTTGCCGCCTCCACGGCGGTAGCTTATTTTGCCGACTGGTCAATCGTGATCCACCGTATGGTCCTCGGCTATTTTATCGCTGTTGCCGGCGGTCTTTTAATGAATCTGTTTTTTTCTAAAACTACAGCGGTGCGAAACGAGGTGTTTTCAGGTCAGAATCCAATAAATGGCGAGACGCTTTGCGATCATCGCAAACCCGCCGCCCTGGGTGAGAAAATAACTCTGGCTGTCAGTCATGCCGCCAATGACTTTTTTGATATCGGAAGGTTTCTGGTAATCGGGGCTTTTTTTGCCGCTGTCTTGCAAACCCTGGTTCCAAGACAGGTGTTCAGCGCGGTGACCGATCCCCCCGCGCTATCAATTCTGATTATGATGCTAATGGCCATCGGGTTGAATCTGTGCAGCGAGGCCGATGCTTTTGTGGCGGCTTCCTTTCGTTCAACCCCCGTGCCGCTGACTGCGCAGATGGCGTTCATGGTGCTGGGACCGATGTTGGACATCAAGCTGATCCTGATGTACTTTAATGTTTTTCGATTGCGTGCCATCGCAACGCTGGCGGCACTGGTGTTCTTAATGGTTTTTTTAAGTATGGTAATTATCTAGGCTTTTTCCGTAGAGACTACGCTGGGAAATAGAGGCCCCTGAAGGGCAGCAAGCACGCCGATAATCTATATAGGTTTCAGGTGTCGGCCCGCCCTGGTGCGATATGACGGACTCTCACTTTTCGCTGCAAGAGATCCCCATATATTCCTATCTTTCAGATTCATACAAGGTTAGGTCTGGGCCAGGGGTGTCAGGAAGGCGAGTCACAAAGTCCTGAAACCTGAACACTGACACCTGAAACCAACTGTTCCTTACAACATGTTGTCAGAAAAACCGCGACAAAGGGAACTGCGCATCGTGAAGGCCAAAGTCAAAACAACCATCTCTCTTGTTACAGCTTGTCTTCCGGCAATTGTTTATGTCGTCTGGCTAAATGCCTACTACTGGTTGCTGAAAGGCGGCCGCTACAAAGCATTTATTCAACCGAAGTTTTGGCCGCTTTTAATTCTGGCACTCCTCTTACTGCTGGCATTTACCGCCGTTTTTATTTCCCAATTTTCGTTGAAGTCTAGAATTTCTCTTAAATTTGATGTGTGGGCCAAGGCGGCAATTCTTATGATGCCGGTATTTTTTCTCTTGACTATTTATGGCCGGAGCCTGGGAACCGATGCGTTTTCGAAAAGGGCGTTCAATCCGGGCCAAATCGTAATCCAAGGAGATGCAAATGAATTAAAATCACCATCGGGACCATCTAGCGCTCATGGGACTTCCCTATTGAATTTGCTTGCTGATGCGGAAAAGTTTGATGGCAAACGCGTGACCGCTGAAGGAATGGTTTATCGGTCGGTAACAAGCGGGGAAAATACATTTATGCTATTTCGATTTGCAGTCGTCTGTTGCGCGGCCGATGCCCTGCCGCTGTCGGTCACGGTAAAACATACAGCGACTGAGGCATTAAACAATGACACCTGGGTTAGGGTGGGTGGTATTTTCACCATTGAGACATCCAAAGGTAAACAGGTGGCAAGCATTGCGGCGGATAGCGTTCAGTCAATTCCGCCGCCGCCGCCGGAAAAACGCTATTTGTTCTTTTAAATTGGAGAAGAAGCTTCTTTGCCGTTTCGTATAATCTTGTCAGACAACTTACAAAAGCGGCAACCCTGCCTATTGAATCGATTTTACGGCCATTTTCGGCCGAAAACGTTCAATACACAATGAGATCAGAAAACCGATTCCGGCTACCGCAATGATCGATGCACCGGAGGTCAAGTCGAATACATAAGACAACCATAGACCGCTGACGGTAAAAACTGAACTCAGGATGCTGGACAAAATCATCATTTTAAACAGGGATGATGAATATCTCTCGGCAATATACGGCGGAATCGTCAGTAGCGCTATCACCAGAATTAATCCGACGACCTGGATAATCATTACTATTCCGACTGTCAGCATGACAATCATGAGGAAATACAGTCTTTTAACACGAACCCCCCTGATTTGGGCAAATTCTTCGTCATAGGACATTGCCAGGTAGTCATTATAAAAATAAAAGACGATGCCAACAATTGCCAAACCGACGCAAAGCATCATCCAGATATCGGAATCGGGCACCGTCAGGATACTGCCGAACAAATAGCTCATTAAATCAACATTATAGCCCGGCGTTAAATCCAGCAGAATGATTCCGATGGCCATTCCGATAGCCCAGATCACACCGATGATCGTATCGGACCGGTGTTTGGCCTTAAATGTAACAGCCGCCATTATTACTGCCGCCATGAGGGAAAAGCCAATCGTTCCCACCATGTAATGCCATCCGAAGAAAAAGGCCAGCCCGATGCCGCCGAAGGCTGCATGGGCAATCCCGCCCGACAGAAACACAATTCGGTTGACCACCACTAAAGTTCCCATGATGCCGCAAATTACACTGGCCAGCAGTCCGGCTAACAAGGCATTTTGCATGAATTCGAATTGGAGTGCCTCGATCATAGCTAATCATTCTCATGTGTGTGCAACACCCGATGCGGCAAGCCATGGGCAATCAATTCGACGGGGCAAGTCTCTTCGATTTTACAGCTATACATCATTTCGATCATTTCTCCGGTAAGTTCCGCATGGCCATGGTAGTGCAGGCGTTGATTCACACAGGCCACAGATTTGACATATCTGGATATCACCATCAGATCGTGACTGACAACGATGATGGTGATTTTATGATTTAATTCTTTTAGGAGCGCGTAAAACTCATTCTGCCCTTTGGTGTCGATGCTGGCAGTCGGTTCATCTAAAAGTAGGATGTCGGGATCCGTTACCAGGGCGCGGGCAATGAAAACCCGCTGTTTTTGGCCTCCTGAAAGCTGACCGATGCGCTGATCGCAGTATTTTCCCATGCCAACCTGCTCCAGGGCCTGCAGCGCGGCCCTGAGATCTTCTTTCGAATGCCGGAACCATCCCTTGCCGGGTTTCAATTTTCCCATTAAAACCACATCTGATGCGGAGATAGGGAAATTCTGATTGACGTGGACATCCTGAGGTACATAGCCGATGCGGTGTGATACGTTTTTCGGTGTTTTACCAAAAATTCGAATACTGCCCGAATCCGCGTTCAGCAGCCCCAGCATCAGTTTCAGCAGGGTCGTCTTGCCACCGCCGTTGGGACCGATCATGGCCATGAAATCACCCGATTTGATCCTCAGATTAACGTCCCGGATCACCGGCTGCTGCCCATACGAGAAATTAAGATTTTGTGTTTCGATAATCGTTTTGTTCATATGGGCCCTTTAACCCTTATATTCCAGCAATAGGCCCTTAAGGGCCTTTTCTGACAACATGATGTTAGAAAATTGAGGTGTCAGGTGTCGGGTGTCAGTAATAAAAATGGTCAAATAACAAAACACAAATCCCAAACAAATCACAATGACCGAAATTCAAAATCCCAAAAGATTGGCGTTTGATCTTATTTGAGATTTGGAGTTTATTTGTAATTTGTTGCTTGTAATTTGATATTTCCGGTTCATCCGGGTTGGGTTTTACCTCAATGCCGCCTTAATTGCACGGGCCACTTTGCGCAAATTTGCGCTCCATTCTTCGGCCAGTGGATCGGCAAAAACGACCTGTCCACCGATCCCCCTGGCAATGACTTCAGCACTTTTGGCGGAAAATTGCGGCTGCACAAAAATGACGTTAATATCGTTTTGGTTGGCGTATTCTATCAATTGCTTAAGTTGAGCCGCTTTTGGATTTTTACCTTCGATTTCTACCGGGATCTGTTTCAACCCGTAGGTATCGGCAAAATATCCCCAGGCCGGGTGAAACACCATAAACTGCAGTCCTTGCTTGCCGCTGAAAATATTCCTGATTTCAGCGTCCAGCTTTGAAATCTCAGAAAGAAAGGCTTTGTAATTGGCCTCATAATCGGAACGATGGACCGGATCAACCTTTTGCAGCGCAACTAGAATTTTACGGGCCTGAAACCTCACCAACGGTGGTGATAACCAGATATGAGGATCAAGGATGCCGAGACCCCGTTGATTTTTATCTTGTCCACCCTCGTTTCGATGCTGCTGACCCGTTGTTTGATAATCTTCGTCCTGCCCGAAGTGATGGTGGTCCACCATGGGCGTTTTTTGGATACCATGGTCTGTTTGCACGACCATCATATTCGGGTTTGATGAAGCGATTTTCTTCAGCCAGACGTTTTCAAACGGTACGCCGATAGAAAAATAGATATGGGCCTTGGCGATGGCTGCCATCTGCCTCGGCTTTGGCTCATACGTAGCCGGACTGGCTCCGGGTTGAACCAACACCTGAATATCCACCAGGTTTTTGCCAATCTGTTGCACAAAATACTTTTGAGGGCTAATGCTGACAAATACCGCTGGCTTGCCAGCCGCAGATCCTGAAGCCAGCAACATCATTGCAGCGACAATCGGCACCCAGTTTATCTTGCGGGATAGGTTCATTGGAGACGGCTCTTATTTACGTAAATCCTGGCAAATGATTGAATATTTAAGTAACGAATCGATATAAAACCGATTATAAAAACGTCATCAACAATGTCATCAATAATTCGTCAATCGTCATTTGTCATGCCGGAGTTTCTTCTCCGATTAAACTGGCCGCGTTTTTGGCCGACGGCACCGCTTGTATGAAACTTCATTTCAAAAGTCGGAGTTGGTTCTATCCTTGGCCACTTTGCATTTTGTAGGTTGGGTTGAGCCTAATCCAGGCTTTGTTGGGTTTCGTTGCACTCAACCCAACCTACATTTTGCCGGTGTTATTGCGAATTGCGAAACCCAACAACGGCCGATTTTGGAACCGAGCTTCAAAAGTTTCTATTTCGATCATACCGGCCGTATTTTTTTTGCCGGCGGCTGGGCTGATCCGCCTGCGGCGGAACACCTATACTTTGCGTCACTAAATAAACAACGCTCTTACTGCCCCGCGGGGCCACTTTTTCCGAGCGCACTCTCGGAAAAAGCATAGGGCCTTAGTGGCTGGATTTTTACCGGAACCCTCACTTTTTAATGACTTGCATCCCTTCCTTGGTATCCTGGACCAGATACCCCAGTTCCTGGATCGTGTCGCGCAGCCGGTCGGAGGCCGCCCAATCTTTGGCATCCCGGGCAGCCTGGCGTTCTGCTACCAATAGTTTGATTTTTTCCGGGAATTCTTCCGGTTTGGTCACCTGATCGAGGCTGAGTCCCAGCACGCGGTCATAATCTAATACAGTGGCATGTTTATCGGCATCCGCGATGCTGCTTTTCAGCATTTCCTGAACAACGGCCATGGCCCTGGGGATGTTTAGATCATCATTTATCGCTTCCAGGAATTTGGTTTTATATGCGTCGATTACAGCCCCTATCTGCCCGCTGCTGTTTTGGGCCGCTTGCCGCACCTGGTTCTGTAAATGCTGTAAACCGTTGCGGGAGGCCTGAATGCTCTCCTCGCTGTATTCCATGGGCTTGCGGTAGTGAGTTTGAAAGGCCGCAAAACGATAAGCCAACGGATTGATGTCTTTGTTCACAAAGGCATTGTGCAGGGTGAGAAAGTTATCTTCGCTTTTGGCCATTTTCTTGCCCCCGGCAATAATTAAAAAAGCGCCATGCATCCAGAAATTAAAAAATTTTTTGCCGGTGGCCGCCTCGGACTGGGCTATTTCATTGGTGTGGTGGACATCGATATGGTCGGTTCCGCCGCAATGAATATCGAGTAGTCCGTCTAAATACTTCATACTCATGGCGGAACATTCAATATGCCATCCAGGAAATCCGGTTCCCCAGGGAGATTCCCACTCCATCTGCCGCCGGACGCCCGCGGGTGAAAATTTCCAGAGCGCAAAATCGGTGGAGTTACGTTTTTCCGGATTTTTTTCCACCCGGGCGCCTTCCCGCAAGGACTCGATATCCTGGTGGGAAAGCCTGGTGTAATCCTTGAACCTGGATGTATCAAAATAAATTCCATCACCTGTCCGATAGGAATATCCTTTTTCTTCCAGGATCTTGATCAGCGCAATTTGATCGCCGATCGTATCGGTTGCTTTAACCCAGATATCCGGCTCGATGATATTCAGGCGCGCTATATCGCTTTTAAACGCCCGGGTATAAAATTCCGCAATTTCCCAGGCGGTTCGGCCCTCGCGCAGGGCGCCTTTTTCCATTTTATCTTCACCCATGTCCCGGTCGCCGGTTAAGTGGCCGACATCGGTAATATTCATTACATGCTTTACCTGAAAATCGTTGTACAGCAATACCCGCTTTAAAATATCTTCAAAAATATAAGTCCGCAGGTTACCGATGTGTGCAAAGTTGTAAACCGTTGGTCCGCATGTATACAGGCCCACTTTACCCGGTTGGATGGGGCTAAACTCAGATTTTTTTCTGTCCAGCGAATTGTATAATTCTAGCCTCATTATGTTTTTATTCCTATGGCGTCATTGGTCATAATTTGGGATTTCAGATTGCCGATTTTGGATTTGTGGAATCGCTACGCTCTATCTTTTATAACAGATAGAATTCCTTAATTCCAAAATAGCGCCTAACTTGTAACACAACAAAAATGGACTTAAATAAGCTTGATGAAAATCATCAATTTTCGCCACCCCAGGCAGCGACTAAAGCTTCCCCTTTCTGAGTATCGCCACCAGCAGCCAGATACCCATCATGGCAGCCGCAAAAAAGAGAAGGATCCCGATAAGGGAAATTCCGTAAATAAGGGGCGGGGTCTCCGATATCACTATGAGCGCGGATCCAATAATCAGGGCCGCAATGAGGATGGAAAAAGAAATGCGGTTGGAGATCCGATCATGGGTGATCAGCATGGTTTCAAGACCCCGGTGCTCGATTCTAACACTGAGCTTTTGCCGTCGGATCATCTGGGTGATGTCGAGCAATTCTTTTGGAAATTGCCTTAGAAATCTCATCAATCTGGCGGACAGATCGAAAACATCCTCCACAATACGCTCGGTCGTGTATCTTTCCAGTTTGACCTTGGCAATGAAGGGTGTTGCCCGCGCAATCATGTCAAAGTCCGGATCCAGCATGCGACCCACACCTTCGACCGTACCCAGTGCTTTCATCATCAGAAAAAGATCCGGCGGAATGCGCAGCTGAAAATCGCCGGCTACCTCAAGTAATTGCTGAAGCAGTTTGCCGAGCTCGATCTCCTTCAGCGGTTTGTAAAGGTGACGTCCCATGAAATCCGCAACCTCTCGTTCGAGCAACCGTCTGTCGGGCTCTTGATCCCAGTAGGTTAATTTGAGCAGCACCTCGGAGGCTGCAATTTCATTCTGGTGGACAATGCTGTCGAGTAAATCGACAAAATCATTCCGCGTCTGCCGATCCACCACACCGACCATACCAAAATCAATCAGGCAGATGACATTGTTCGGCAGCGCAAAAATATTGCCCGGATGCGGGTCGGCATGAAAAAAACCGTGTTCGAAGACCTGTTTGAGTACCAGATCCGCTCCGCGAGCTGTGATCACCGTTCTATCAAGCCCTGCGGATTTCAGCCCGTCGATATCTGATATTTTTATGCCTTCGACAAACTCGGCGGTCAGGACACGTGAACTCGTGACCTCCCGATAAACCTTGGGTATGTAAACATTGGGATCATCCAGGAATTGGCGGGCACAACGCTCCATGTTGGTGGCTTCAATTTTGTAATCGATCTCTTTTTCCAGCGTACGCGCAAATTCGTCTACGATTTTTACCGGCCGATGGAGGGCCAGCTCCTCGATATGATGTTCCGCCAAGGTCGCCAGATGCAGCATGATTTCAAGGTCAACCTCGATGATTTTACGAATACCGGGTCGCTGAAATTTAACGGCGACTGACTCACCGTCTTTCAAAATCGCCCGGTGAACCTGGCCGATGGAGGCGGAAGCCTGAGGCGTCTCCTCGAGGCTGTCAAAAAGCTCTTCCGGCGGCCGGCCGAACTCAGATTTTACAACTTTACAGACTTCTTTGAACGGAAATGCCGGTACGTCATCCTGCAGCTTTGAAAGCTCCTGAATAAAATCCATGGGGATAAGATCGGGCCGGGTGGAAAGTATCTGTCCGAGCTTTATATAGGTGGGTCCAAGCTCTTCAAAGGCCATTCTGAGCCGCTGGGGCCGGGTCAGGGGTTCGACCCGCGCCCCACGGTTCCTGGATATCATTTGAAGACCGACTTCAATATACTGATCGATCTTCAGCAATTCCAGTAAATCCCCAAAACCATATTTAAATAATACGGCCAGAATCTGGCGATAGCGATTGAGATGCCGATAGGTTCGACCAATGACACCGATTTTTCTTATACTCAGCATAAGTTACGATTTCTCTTTTACGCTGCTGATCATCTTTTTCAATTCGCGGACTTCTTTCTTGACGGCCTTTAGTTCATCACTTGTGACCACATTGGCTTTTTTTAGAATATCCTTGACGGTCTTTTCCACCCGGGTTTCTAGCATTTTCTGGGTTTCTTCATACCGCTTTTGCAACTCTTTAACAAACTTGTTCCCATCTTTTTCGGTCATTTTACCTTTATCAACCAGCTCCTTGGCAAGGTCTTCGACTTCATCCCAGGTTTTCAACGCTAGACCGACACCGGCCAGCAAAGTCTTTTTAAGCAAGTCAGGCATTTCATTCTCCTTTCTTGGTTAGGCTCTTTTCGAGTTTTATTTAAGTTTACCGATGAGAGCGCTGGCAATCGTATTTTTCTGAATTTCTTTGGTGCCTTCGTAAATTTCGGTGATCTTGGCATCGCGATAAAACCGCTCGACTTCATATTCGGTCATGTATCCGTATCCGCCCAGAAGCTGGATGGCCTCGTCGGCCACTTCAACTGCCGTGCGAGCGGCATACATTTTGGCCATAGAGGTTAGTTTTGGATCGATGCGGCCCTGGTCATAATTCCAGGCGGCCTTGTAGGTGATCAGACGGGCCAGTTCAATCTTGGTGGCCATTTCGGCGAGTTTGTGCTGGGTGACCTGGAACTGGGCGATCTTACGGCCGAACTGCTCTCGTTCCTTGACGTAGGCCAGGGCGCGATTAAATGCGCCCTGGGCCGTTCCCAAGGCCTGGGCGGCCACCAGAATCCGGCTTTCGTCAAAAAATTCGAGTACGTGATAAAATCCCTTACCCTCTTTGCCGATCAAATTGGCGGCCGGCACGCGCACATCTTTATAATTGACCTCGGCGGTGGCCATCATATGAATCCCCATTTTTTCACCCAGATCAGCGGTCGTGAGACCTTCGCGATCGGCCTCCACCAGGATCAGACTGATGCCTCTGTAAGACGGCTGAACTTCGCTGTCCGTCTGGCACATGGTACAGTAAAAACCGGCCATCCCGCCATTGGTGATAAACGTCTTCGTACCATTAATGACCCATTCACCCCCTTCTCTGACGGCCGTGGTGTCCAACGAGGTGATGTCCGAGCCATGGTCCGGTTCGGTAAATGCTCCGGACGAAAGCATTTTACCCTCGGCAACCGCGGGTAGAAATTTTTGTTTTAACTCCTCGCTGCCAAAACGCAAAACACATTCAGAGGCAAAACTGGAAAGGGCGACGGCGCTGCCGATGGAGGAGTCCTGGGCGCAAAAAGCATCGGCAATAATGATGTTTTCCAGAACACCCAGCCCCTGGCCGGAGTATTCTTCCGGGTAATGGATGCCGATAAATCCGAGGTCCGCGGCTTTTTGCCAGATTTTCGTCGGAAACTCATGCGTTCTGTCCAGTTCAAGGGCAAGATCCTTGTCAAATTCGCCTTTGGCAAATTCCTTTGCAGCTTTCAGAATTTCTTTTTGCGATTTAGTGAGTTCAAAATCCATTTTTTTCCTCCAAAATTTATTGTATAATGCCGACAATTTTATGTTGGGATTAACATATGACTTGGACCTTTGCAAGGGATTTGCAGACCCAAACTCAAATCCCTGTTTGTTTTAGGCGCGTTCAGGTCGGCAATCAAAAGGAACTTGACTGTCAATTCTAGAATTTTCGAGACCGGAATAAATGTGGACTGGACAGGCGGGATCTGAATTAGTATATTGAATATTCAATCGATACAAGAGAGTGAAAATATCCTGAAACCTCAATTATCTGGCAACATGTTGTCAGATAACACCCGATAAGGGCATAATTGAAAGGAAAAAGACAACAATGCCATACACAATCGCTCTAGCCGGCAAGGGTGGCAGCGGGAAAACCACCATGTCCGGTCTGCTTATCAAATACCTGGTAAAGGAAAACAAAACACCGATTCTGGCAGTTGATGCCGATTGCAATGCGAATTTAAATGAAGTCCTCGGCCTTGAAATCAAAGACACCCTTGGCAATGCCCGCGAAGAAATGAAAAAAGGTGTCGTCCCCGGCGGCATGACCAAAGACATATTTATGGAAATGAAGCTGGAAGAGTCCTTGGTGGAAGCAGCGGGATTCGACCTGGTTGTTATGGGGCAGCCCGAGGGGGCCGGTTGCTATTGTGCCGCCAATACCTTGCTGGCAGGGTTTATGGATCGGCTGGCCGGCAATTATCCATTTATCGTCATGGACAACGAGGCCGGCATGGAACATATCAGCCGCTTGACCACGAAAAATGTGGATATTCTTTTGATCGTTTCAGATTCTTCCCGGCGGGGACTTCAGGCTGCTATAAGGATTGAGGATCTCGCCAGACGGTTAAACATTGGTGTCGGTAAAAGCTATGCGGTGATCAATCAGATCAAAGAAGCACCCTCCGACCAGGCCTTGGAGATGATCAAAGCGAGCGGGCTTGAACTGGCCGGAACGGTACCCGAAGACCGGACCATATATGAATTCGACTTTAACGGACGTCCAACTATCGAAATGCCGGAAGACTGCCCCTCTGTTCAGGCCGCCTTTAAAATCTTTGATAAGATCGTGGCCTAGCCCGGACAAGGGAAAAAAGCCGGGAGCAGAGGGCGCAGAGCAAAAGGGCATAAATTTTGGATTTTAGAATTGGGATTTTGGATTTAAGGTCCGCCTCTCTCCGAACTGTAAGGCCTACGAGTCG
>Ga0316191_10001855_pt1 | contig 15120 bp, 8 predicted proteins | sample Eddworburr2cm_MG_FD_204928 | JGI IMG/M metagenome (GOLD analysis project Ga0316191, IMG submission 204928) | Coastal sediment microbial communities from Maine, United States - Eddy worm burrow 2 cm | ecosystem: Environmental > Aquatic > Marine > Coastal > Sediment | place: USA: Maine | collected...
CGCCGTTGTTTAACAACACCTGGGCCGGACAGGAATGAAGATGCACGATATCGATGTGGTCGGTCTGCAGGGTGGTCAACGCCAGGTCAACACCCAGGCGCACACAATCGTAGGTCCAGTCCGGGCACCCCTCGACCCCGTACCCGACTTTGGTCGACAGCAGGAATTGCTGCCGGCGCGAATGCAGGTGGCGCCCGATGCGCGCTTCAGATGCCCCATAGGAACGTGCAGTGTCGATCAGACCCACACCGAGATCCAGAACCTGGTTAAGCAGGCGCCCTGCTCGCGCCTCATCCATGCCAGTGTCACCGAGCTGCATCGCTCCGAAACCGAGAACCGGCGCACTCAGACCGGTAGCCCCGAAGTTGCGCGTTTCCATCAGCCCCGGATCGTCATCTGCGCATCTGCTGGCGATCCAGCTTCAGATACAGTGTCGCCAGCGGCGGCAGCGTCAGATTCAGTGTGCAGGGCTGATCGTTGGCGCCGACGTCACGCGTCTGTACACGCCCCTGGTTGCCCACGTTGCTACCACCGTAAATCGATGCATCCGAATTGAACAATTCGCGAAAGGCACCGCTGTCCGGCACACCAACCTGATAATCGCTGCGCACCATGGGGGTTAGATTGCACACGACGACTACATAATCTTCCCGTTTGTCGGCGTAGCGGATAAAACTCAACACGCCGTCCTCTGCGGCCGCGTGATCGATCCATTCGAATCCAGCCTGCGAGTAGTCGGCTTGATACAGCGCGGGTTGCTCGGCATAGACCCGGTTCAAATCACCCAGCATGCGCTGCATGCCGGCGTGCAGGGGGTGTTCGAGCAAGTCCCAGTCCAGCTGTGCATCGTGATTCCATTCCCGAATCTGGGCGATCTCGTCACCCATGAACATCAGCTTTTTGCCCGGGTGGCCATACATGAATGCGTAGAAAAGACGAAGGTTGGCATGTTTTTGCCATTCGTCACCGGGCATCTTGCCCAGCATCGAGCCCTTGCCGTGCACGACTTCATCATGGGACAGGGGCAGGATGAAGTGTTCGTCAAATGCGTAGACCAGTCCAAAGGTCAGATCGCCGTGATGATATTTGCGGTAGATCGGGTCCCGGCTCATATAACCGAGCGTGTCATTCATCCAGCCCATGTTCCACTTGAATCCGAATCCCAGTCCGCCATCGTAGGTCGGCTTTGAAACGCCAGGCCAAGCAGTCGATTCCTCGGCAATAGTCATCACCCCGGGATGCTCGCGATGCAGCACCTCGTTCATCATTTGGATCAGCTCGATGGCTTCAAGGTTCTCGTTGCCACCATGTACATTGGGCAACCAGTCACCAGCATCGCGTGAATAATCCAGATAGAGCATGGATGCAACGGCATCGACACGCAGACCATCGACGTGAAACTCCTCCACCCAAAACTGTGCGCTGCTGATCAGGAAATCTCGCACAAACGGCCGACCATAGTCATAGATAAATGTGTTCCAGTCCGGATGCCAGCCGCGACGCGGGTCCGGATGTTCAAACAGCGCAGTGCCGTCAAACCGCGCCAGACCATGCTCATCGCTGGGGAAATGGGCCGGCACCCAGTCGAGAATGACGCCGATACCCTGCTGGTGACAGCGATCTACGAACAACTTGAAATCATCCGGGGGGCCGTAGCGACTGGTGGGCGCAAACATAGCGGTGGGCTGATAGCCCCAGGACCCGAGAAACGGGTGTTCCATTACCGGCAGCAGCTGCAGATGGGTATAGCCAAGCGCTTTTAGGTAGGGGATCAACTGGTCCGCCAGCTCACGGTAGCTCAAGTGGCGGCCATCCGCATGACGCCGCCAGGAACCCGGATGAACTTCATAGATCGCCACCGGACGATCATCACGATATCCGCCCGCGTCGCGCTGCTCGCACCAATTCTGGTCGGTCCACCGATAGGCGTCGCGATCGTAGACGATCGATGCATTCCCCGGCGGCTGTTCACTAAAGAACCCGAATGGATCCGACTTGGGCGGCAATAATTCTCCACCCGGCCCCTTGATCTCGAACTTATACAAGGTACCCGCGCCAATCTCCGGCATGAACAAGCGCCAGATACCTTCTTCGCTACTTTGCATAGGATGGGCGCGACCATCCCAGTTATTGAAGTCGCCGACCAGACTCACCGCACGAGCGGAAGGTGCGTAAACCGAGAACACGGTGCCGCCAACTTGCCCTCCTCCCTCGTCCGCGAATTTGCTGAGTCGGGCCCCCAGAGTGTCGTGCAGGCGGATCGGATCGGGCGTCGAATTGGCAACGGTGCCGGCGCGAAACGCATACGGGTCGGCAAGTTCAGTGACGTCGCCATGACGACTGACTCTCAGACGATAGGGGAACGCCTTGCGTCGCCGCGGCAAGTCGAGCTGAAACAGATCACTGTCATCGATTCGTTCCATTCGTCCGAGCTCGCGCCGGCTGCGCATATCGATGACCTCGATCCACTCCGTGTCCGGCTTCCAGACACGCAGCAACAGGCCGCCCCGGTTCTTACTTTGCAGACCAAGACAATTGAACGGCACCGCACATCGGGCCGCCGACAGCTCCTCGACAATTCCTGCATCTTCTTGTGTCATTGGCTCGCCTTCATACCCGGACGCAACACCGGCGCGCATCAGCCGATGGCGCCGACCTTCCAGATCTTTTCGGCATAGTCGCTGATCGATCGGTCACTGGAAAATTTGCCCACCCGGGCCGTGTTGATCAGCGCCATTCGATTCCATCGCAGCTGATCCCTGAACGCCTCATCCACACGATCCTGGGCTTCCAGATAGGCGAGGTAGTCTGCAAACACCAGAAAGTACTCACCATCGTCCATCAGCCGGTTGGCCAGGGGGTGAAAACGGCGCAGATCGGACGGCGAATACTCACCGGTGGACAGTTGCTCCAGCACCCGGGACAACTCCGGCAGATCCCGCGCAATCTCGACCGGGTAATAGCCTTCCGCCCGTCTTTGCGCAACCTCATCGGCGGTCAACCCGAAGATGAAGATATTCTCATCTCCAACTTCCTCGCGGATCTCAACATTGGCTCCGTCCAATGTGCCGATGGTGAGCGCACCGTTGAGTGCGAACTTCATATTGCCGGTGCCTGACGCCTCCATTCCGGCAGTGGAAATCTGCTCCGACAGGTCCGCCGCCGGGATAATGATCTCTGCTCTAGAGACATTGTAGTTGGGGACAAACACGACCTTGAGCAGATCGCGGACCTGCGGATCATTGTTGATCGTTCCCGCCACATTGTTGATCAGTTGAATGATCCATTTCGCGACCGTATATCCGGGCGCAGCCTTACCGGCAAAAATCACCGTGCGCGGCACCCAGTCGCCATTCGGCTCGTCGCGGATACGGTTATAGCGCGTCAAGACATGAAGCACATTGAGTGATTGCCGCTTGTACTCATGAATGCGCTTGATTTGTACGTCGAACATGGAGTCAGGGTCGATGCTCAAACCCATGTCCCGTTTGACAAATGCGGCCAGCCGTTCCTTGTTGGCTCGTTTGACCGCGGCAAACTGGCCCAGGAACTCGTCGTCATCGACCAGCGCGTCCAGCGCGTGCAGCTCGGCCAGATCGTTCTCCCAACCTCGGCCTATGCGACTGGTGATCAGGGATGACAATCCGGGATTGGCCACCTTGAGCCAGCGGCGCGGTGTTACACCGTTGGTCACGTTGACGAATTTGCCCGGATAGAATTCATCAAAGTCGCGAAAAATCGTCTGCCGCACCAGTTGCGAGTGAAGCTGGGCCACACCGTTGACTTTGTTGCTGCCGATAGCCGCCAGCCAGGCCATCCGCGCGCGCCTGCCATCGTGGCCCGCTTCATCTATGATCGACATGCGCCGGCGGCGATCATGGTCCCCCGGGTAGCGATGGTTGATCTCATCGAGAAACTGCCGGTTTATCTTGTAAATGATATCCAGGTGTCTGGGTACCAGTTGTTCCAGCATCGCCACCGGCCAGGTTTCGAGCGCCTCCGGCAGCAGCGTGTGATTGGTATAATTAAACGTTCGGCGTGTGATGTCCCAGGCCTGGTCCCAGGCCATATCGTTTTCGTCACACAGCAAACGCATCAGTTCCGGGATGGCCAGTGCCGGATGCGTGTCATTGAGCTGGATCGAGATCTGGTCGGGAATCTGCTGCAGACTGAAACCGAGCTCAAGGTGTTCGCGCAGGATGTCCTGAAGGCTGGCACTGACAAAGAAATACTCCTGCTTGATGCGCAGCAGCTTTCCTCTTACGCTCGTGTCGTCCGGATACAGAACATAGCTAATCGATTCAGCCAGATTTTTGGCCTCCAGCGCTCCGGTAAAGTCGCCACGATTGAAGCGGCTCAGGTCTATCTCCTCACCGTCCCTGGCACCCCACAATCGAAGGTGGTTTACCGTGCGACCATTGTTGCCAGGAATCGGCGTGTCATAGGCGACCGCTTCAATAATCTCGGCATCGCGCCACTCCTCGCGGACCTCGCCTGATTCGTCCCGGTAAGCGATCAAACGACCGCCCATTGGAATCCGATATCGTACGTCTTCGCGTTTGATCTCCCACAGGTTGCGAAACTTCAGCCAGTTGTTCGGGTGCTCGACCTGACCCCCATCGGCGTCGATCTCCTGCCGGAACAGACCGTAGTCGTAACGGATACCGTAGCCAAAACCGGCAATATCAAGAGTGGCCATTGAGTCGAGAAAGCAGGCCGCCAGACGACCCAGACCGCCATTGCCCAGACCTGCGTCACCCTCCAGACCCGCGACGTCCTCAAGGGAATCTCCTGCCTCCATGATCAGATCCCGCAAATGCTGATCGAGGTCCAAATTCACCGCGGCGTTGGTCATCCCTCGCCCCATCAGGAATTCCAGAGACAGGTAATAGACCTTGCGCGTGCCATTTTTGCGGATACGCTTCTGCGTATCGTGCCAGCGCGACAGCAAACGATCCCTGAGCACCAGACACAGTGCGCAATACCAGTCATAGCGCGTGGCCGTCTCCGGATCCTTACCGATGGAGTAAGCCAGCTTGGTAGCCAGTGAGCGCTTGAACCCGTCCTTGTCTGTCTGCAACTCAGCCAGCTGAAACGGGGTAAAACCGAGTTGCGCGGGATCGACGGCCATGGGCTTCTCCTGTTTTGCCATTTTTGCGACCGACCGGTCGCTGTGCGCCCGGCCTGGTGCCTGCGGCGAGCAGCGTCACAAAGGGCAGAGAATAACAAAACCGTTCTGCCGCGAGCATCGTGATGACTACCGACACGGCGCGCATCGTCAATCAACGTCGCCGGCATCGTCTCCGGTCGGTATCATTGGCCGCATGCCCGGGTCCCCTGCCCGGAAAATGGACATTATGTGAAACGACTAATCCAACTCGCCGGGCTGGCGGTCGGCCTGCTGATCATGCTGATCGCCGGCGTATTCCTGTGGCTGAAATTTCTGGATCCGCAGCAGGCCAGCGAGGCGCTGCGGGCTGCACTCGAGCATGCCACCGGCCGCAGCGTGACGATTTCGGGACCCTTGCAGGTGACATTGCGTCCCCTGCCCTCGATCACGGTCAGTCAGGTCACCATTGCCAACCCGGATTGGGCAAAGTCGCCAAAAATGGTGTCGATTCAGCGTCTGACAGTCCGCCCGAGCCTGCGCAGGCTGCTGTTGGGCAAGGTGCTGCTCCATCGGATCAACATCGAAGGTGTCCAGCTGTGGTTGGAGAACGGGCCTGACGGCCAGCCAAGCTGGCTCCTGAGTCGGGGCGGCAGCTCGCCTGTGGGCGTGCCCGAGATTCGTGTGGATTCGCTGCGCGCCAGCAAGCTGCGCGCCAGCTACTTCGATGCAAAGGACGGAATCACCCGTAGCCTGAGCCTGCAGCAACTGGACGCCAGCGCTGGCAATTCAGATCAACCGATCAAGATTAGCGTCCAGGGTGAGGTCATGCAGCTACCCCTGGCGATCAGCGGCCAGATCGGCTCGCCGGATCAGGTTCAGGGCGGCCGGCCCTTTTCTTTTTCGCTGCAGGGCAGCCTGGGCCAGACCCGGTTGACCACCGAAGGCAAATTGCTGAACCTGGACTTCCGCGACCTGAGCGGAGTCGAGGCGAAATTCAACGCCACGGGAAAACAGCCCAGAGTGCTGATGGCATGGACCGACCTTGCCATCCCGAAGATGGATCATTTTGAAATCAGTGGCCAGATGACCGGCAGTGGCGACTTGCTGAAACTGTATGACCTTGACGCACAGCTTGGTGACCCGACCTACAAGATGCACATCACCGGGGGCATTGCCGACCTGATAAATCTCTCGGGAATGGCGCTGGAATTCGAGTCATCCGGCGTCTCGCCGGTCAGTTTCCTGCCGCGCATCAAGGGCGCCTGGCTGGCGACCGATCAGTACGATGCCAGCGGCAAGCTGGTTGGTTCGGTGCAAAAAGTCGATCTCACGGATCTCATAATCCATGGCACGGTCAAGCAAACACAGCTCGAGCTGACCGGCACATTTGGCGATCTCGCCGGCGCCGGTGATATCGATGTAGTGCTGACAATCGACGGCCGCAATATGGCCTCGGTTTCCTCCTTTTTCGAGTTACCTGTGCCTGATGTCGATGAACTGAAAGGCAGCGCCAGGGCTACCGGAACCTGGGATCACCTGGACGTCAGCGATATCAATGCCCGGATTCGCGAAGGCAGCATATCCGGCACACTGAAAGGCACCATTGGTTCGCTGCCGGACCTGCAGGGACTGGCTCTGAAGTTGCAGGCTGACGGAAGCGATATCCGCGACCTGCAGCCACTGCTGGGGTTGGACAGCCTGCCGCAGACCGACAAGGCAAGCGCAACCCTTGGGCTGAGCGGTCGGAACAAGGATGTGTCGCTCCAGATCCACCAATTGGACTTGGAACGCGGTCCGACCCGACTGTCCGGCACAGGCTGGTTGCAAGACCTGGGTGATGTTCCCCGGATCGACGTGAAGTTCGACGCAAGCGGCACCAACCTTCAGGCTCTGGCCGGTCCCGGACTCGGCAAGACCAGCGATCTCAAGCTGCCGGTCACCGACCGGTTCCGGGTCCAGGGCCGGCTGCGCGGCCATCTTGCGACACCGGACCTGGACGGCCTGGTCGCCGAAGCCGAGCACGGCGCGATGAAGATCAGCTTAAGCGGGGAGTTACCGAACGTCACCGACCCGGAAAGCTTCAAGCTCAGCGGATCGATCGCGGGAGATGATCTGGCCACGCTTGGCCAGACATTTGGGCAGCACTGGCCAACATCCACCTCATTCGAGCTGAAAGCCAGCGGCCAGGGCAACTGGGCACATCCCAGAATCCATGACCTGAGCGGAACATTAAAAACCACGGATATGGATCTGCAATTGGCCGGCAGCATTGGTGATCTGCGGGCGCTCCGGGAAGTTAACCTGGACGTCGAAGCGTCTGCCCCGTCGCTGCTTGGTCTGTTGCCGGGCGAGGTCCAGGGCTGGGAACGGATGGGCGCCGCAAAGACGCGTTTCAATCTGAGCGGCGGCCCGGTTGATTTCGATCTTGATCTCGAGCAATTGGATGCCGGAGAGACGCAGATTCGCGGCCTTCTGGCTGTCGTCATCAAGGACTTGAAGTTACTCAGCGTCCGCGGCGATCTAAAGGGCAGCAAGCTCGATCTTCTGCCGTGGATGGACGATTCCGCAGCCGCGCCCGGGACCAGGAAAAAGACCAAAACCCGAGACAAGCCACACGGCCGCAATGACGCCAAGCTGGTGTTCCCCGACCAGCCACTGCCAGTCGCGTGGATGGACGGGCTTAAAATTGACCTCGAGCTCACTGATCTTGCCCTGGGGCTTGGCAAGACCCAGCTCCAGGTCCTGCAAGGCCAGCTCGAAGTCGGGCAAGGCGTTTTAGCCATCGATCCCTTCCGCATCGGTTATGTGAACGACGAAATCACTGGCTTGGTGCGTCTCGATACCAGCATTCAACCAAACCTTCTTAAGGCACAATTGAAGAGTCTGGATTTCGACCTTGGCACCCTGATCCAGCGCATGGGCTACTCCAAAGATGCCAGGGGCACGGTTGATTTGATGTTGCAGATCGAATCAAGCGGCGATTCGCCGCGCGCTATGGCCGCTTCTACCAATGGGCGCTTCTCGTTGTTGCTGCAGGACGGGTTTTCAAGTGAAAAGCTGGTTAGCAGCCTCAGTGTCTCTGAGGCGCTTTTAAGTTTGCTGCCGTGGTCACGGCCCAAGGAAGGAACGACGGTGGATTGCGCGATGGTCGACCTGCCGATTACTGCAGGCATTGCAAGCAGCCACATTCTGGTGCTGGACACCAGCGATATGCAGATGCGCGGCAGCGGTGAGATTGACCTGCGCCAGGAGCGTTACGATCTGCTGCTAAAGCCGCGACCAAAGCGCGGCAAGGCCATGGGCTTCAATGCCAATGTGCGCGTGACCGGGCCGCTGGATGACCCGCATTTTGGTCTGGCAGCCGGCGCCACCGCGATCAAGGCCGCGGGCACCGTCGGACGCTTCGCACTGCTCGGCCCTCTGGGCCTGTTCGTCAGCGCAGACAATTTCCGCAGCACTCGAACCGAATGTGCCCAGTCTCTCCAGCACATTTCACAACTCAAGTGATTTGCAGCCAGACAAGACCCGGGCGCCGAAGGCGCCGGGAACGGATCTCGCTGCCACCTGTTTTTGGATTTCGCGAACCCGATTGTGAGCGGACGATGTACACTAGGCGCCCGCCGCCATTGTCATGGAGACCCGAGTGATTCGCTGCACCTGCATCTTCGCATCATGCCTGCTATGGCTGTCGGCTGGCACCGCCATCGCGGCTGCGCCGAGCCCTTACGAAATTATTCAGAAGACCGCCGATGAATTGCTGGTCGTGGTCAAGAGTCGGCGCGCAGAGCTCGAGGCGAGCCCCGCTGCCTTGTACGAAGTCGTTGATCAGATTTTGCGCCCGAACTTCGATGTTGCCTACGCCGGGCGGCTGGTACTTGGACGTTACTGGCAGCGATCAACGGCAGATCAGCGGGAGCGGTTCACCGAGGCGCTGTATCAGTCTGTTGTGCGCAAATATGCCAGGGGCCTGCTCGGGTATGACGAAGACACGGTCCGCATATTTCCGCAAACCGGCCTGATTGGGGTCGATCAGGATTTCGTGACGGTCAAGACCGAAGTGAATGCCGGCGACAGTATCAAAGTGCCGGTCAACTACCGCACGCGATGGGTGGACGGCAGCTGGAAAGTGTTCGACGTCATCGTCGAAGGACTTTCATATGTGACCTATTATCGTGACCTGATCGGAAAGGACGTGCGCAACAAGGGCCTGGATACCGTGATCGAGAATCTCAGCCAATCCTGATTTCGGCTGCCTGCCAGCTGCCGGATTGGAACGCCGGCTCTAAAGGCTACCAATCGCGCCGACCCGGACCGCCCGCAACTATTCCGGGCTGACCTTCAGATTCCCTTCCCAGAGTGGCGGACTCATGTCCTCTACATAGGGATCGAACATCAGGTTGATCGCCACACTGATCCGCTCCTCGCTGGACATGTTCATGTCCACACCATGATAGAGCCAGCTCGGGAACAGGATCAGCGAACCCACCTGCACATCCAGCGTCATGCTTTGCGCCACCATCGGTGACATCTTCTCCACCGGCGGCACCATCACCGCCGCCTGCGGACGCGGGTCGAAGAAATTGATCGTATTGCCGCCCTTTGGTGCTGTTATGTAGTACACGCCGCTGAAGTAATTGTTCGGGTGAGCATGAGGCCGGTGGCGCGAGCCCTGAAACCCCACGTTAGCCCAGCACGCGGTGATCTTGATGTCACGGTAGCGGATGTGCTGGGAATCCAGGATGTGACGCGCCCCACCCACGACCAGGTCGGTGAACTCCGCCAGTTCCGGCAGCGTATGCAGATGCTGATCGGTTTGCCACTTGCCCGCCGGTTTGAGTTCGGGCTGCCGGACCCTGGCTCGATCCAGTGCAGCCATAAAGGTCCCGTTGATGCGCTCCGCCGCCGGCGCACGAACCTGGGTGGCCCAGAGCAGGGTCGGAAAAATCGGAAGCACCGTGAACGGCTCCATCCTCTCGTCGTGAACTTGCTCCATCTTGTTCGCCTCATCAGTAAATTGGCAGGGACCGCCGGGACTGATCCCGCAATCCCAACATGATATCAGGCCACGAGCGCATGCCGAGGCGCGCGAATCCGGTCGGGCCTGTGGTATCTCAACCCGATTGCCACAACGATCTGCCCACTGCTGTCCTAGGCTTCGGAATCAGGCGAACCCGACAGGCCACGCCCTGATCTGGTATCCCAGGCTTGTGCACCATCGTCGCCGGGTCGGTGGCCGACGTCTACCACCGACCCGAGCAAGAATGCAGGAAAAAGCTCACCCATGCGGTCAGTTTGGGCTACAATCTGGCCGCAAATTCGAACGCTTCCGAGTCAAATGCAAGGGGTCCTGCGTGAAAAAACTCATCTTTGTAGCCTTGGCGTCCATGGTGGTCTGGGCCAGCACCGCCCAGGCTGAGGGCAAGGCCAATATCGTTCCGGCGGACGAGTATGGATACCCCATGCTCGATGGCTTCGCCGCCACGGTGATCTCTACGCCGGAGGAATTGCGTCCAAATCTGAAGATCAAGGGTCGTCCTTTCCGCCTCAAGGGTCTGGATGTTTTCCCTGAGCGCCCGACCCCGAAATACATGTGGTATCTGGACAAGATGAAATACCTGGTGTTTCCCCAGAAGGGTCCGGCGCCGCTGATCTTCCTGATCGCGGGCACCGGCAGCAGCTACCACGGTCCGCACATGAGTACGCTCTACCAGGCGTTCTATCTGGCTGGGTTCCACGTGGTCGGGATGCCCTCGCCGACCTCGTACCAGTTCATGGTTACCGCTTCCACCACCCAGTTGCCCGGCGTGCTGGATGATGACTCGAAAGACATGTATCACGCGATGACGATGGCCTGGCAGCAGCAGCTGAGCAAGCAGCTCGAGGTCACCGATTTCTACGTCACCGGTTACAGCCTCGGCGGCGCGCAGACGGGTTATCTGGCGATGATTGATGAACAGGAAAAGGTGTTCAATTTCAAGAAGGCACTGATGATCAACCCGCCGGTCAGCCTGTATGATTCAGCCAAGCGACTGGACGGTTATTTGCGCAACAATATCAAGAGCCCGGCCGAATTCACCGCGTTCTGGAGTCGGCTGATGACGGTGATGGGCGAGCAGTACGCGACCACCCGGGGGCCGGTGAGTCTGGGTCCGGATTTTCTGTACAAGGCATACGAGCAACGCCGCCCCGATGATATCGCTCTGCAAAATCTGATTGGCGTGGCCTTCGCCATCACCGCCCAAAGTATGGTGACCACGGGCGATGTATTGACTCAGTCAGGATATATCGTGCCGGTGGGGACAACCGCGAAAATTACCGCCGATGTCGATCCGTATTTCATCCTTTCGGCGCGTACGCCATTTGCCCAATACTTCACCGATCTGGTGGTGCCGTTCTACCAGCGCAGCAATCCATCGATCACCGAGGAGGACCTGAAGTACCGTGCTTCGCTGTATAGCTTTGAGGAATATCTGCGTAACACAGACAAGGTGGGCCTGAGCCATAACGCGGACGACGTGATCATGGATGCGTCCGAGATTGAGTGGCTGGAAGACGTGTTCGGTGACCGCGCCACGATCTGGCCGCGCGGTGGTCATTGCGGCAACATGGCTTATCGGGCGAACGTGGAGCACATGCTCGCGTTCTTCGGCGCATCTTTGCCGGAGGGTCGCTAAATGAACCGCAACACGACCAGACTCCTGGCTGTTCTGCTTGCCGCAGTTGCGTTGTTTGCCACCGGCTGTGCGGCGACCCAGCCCAAGGTAGGCAGCAAACCGGCCCAGCGCACGCTGGATGAAACGACGGCCGAAATGCGAAAGCAGGCGATTCTCGATGTCTCGGATCCATGGGAAGGCTGGAACCGGCGTATGTATGCGTTCAACGCCAGGTTCGATAAATACATATTCATGCCGGCAGCCGAGTCCTACAAGCGCTATACCCCCAAGCTGTTCCAGATGGGCGTGCACAATTTCATGCGCAACATCCGGGAGATCCTGAACATAGGCAACGGTCTGCTGCAATTCCGGTTCAAAACCGCAGCGCGCAGCACCGGACGACTGGTAGTGAACTCGACGCTGGGTGTCGCCGGCCTTGCCGACCCGGCATCGAAGATGGGTATGTATTACCAGAAAGAAGACTTCGGCCAGACCCTGGGCGTCTGGGGCGCCGGGCCCGGCCCGTACATGGTGCTGCCGATCCTCGGACCTTCCAACGTGCGTGATACGACCGGCTTTATCGTCGATACCGTGGCCTGGGATCAGATCAATTTCCTGGGTTATCCGACCTGGGCCTCGGATCAGCCGCTGATCTGGCCAACGCTGCTGTATGCAGTGGACATGCGCGCGAGTACTCAATTCCGCTATTTCGAAATGGGCACGATCTACGAGTACATCTGGGTTCGCCAGCTGTACACGGAAATGCGTAAGTTCCAGATCGAACGTTAGTCTACCGGCGACAGCGGCAAATGATGTGGGGCGGATCGGCGACGATCCGCCCCGTTTCGTTTTGCTCAGCAATTTGCTCGGCAATCGAGATTGCCGATCCAGATCGTATCAAGCCGGTAGGCTGATATAGTTGCGCCCAGATCAGCGGACCTTCGCTACGAGCCTCGACAACGGCAAAGCATCCGTCACAGTCGACAGTCCAGAGAGTGGTAGAGCCATGTCAGAGTCTTCCGGCGACCTCGCTTCAGACCGCATCCACTATCGCGCTTGCAATCTTTGCGAGGCCATCTGCGGCCTCGAGATTCGGCTGAGCGGAGACGCCATCACCTCGATCCGTGGTGACCAGGCGGACCCATTCAGCCGTGGACACATCTGCGCCAAGGCGGTGGCACTGCAGGACATCCATGAAGATCCAGATCGCCTGCGTCAGCCGCTGATTCGACGCGGCAATGACTTTGAGGAAATCGCCTGGGACCAGGCCTTGAATGAAGCCGCCGGACGCCTGGGCGAAATCCGTGCGCGCCACGGCCGCGGCGCACTGGCATCGTATGCGGGCAATCCCAATGTGCATAACTGGGGCTCGCTGCTCTACGGACCGCTTCTGTATAAGGCGCTAAGGCCAGGACATCGATACTCGGCCACCTCAGTGGATCAGCTGCCCCACCACCTTGCTGCTTTTAAGATGTTCGGCCATCAGCTGCTGCTGCCGGTCCCGGATATCGACCGCACGGATTTCTTCCTGATCATCGGCGCCAACCCGGTAGTCTCTAACGGCAGTCTGATGACTGCGCCGGATTTCCGGCATCGCCTGAAAGCGATCCAGCAGCGCGGCGGCAAGGTCGTGGTACTCGACCCCCGGCGCACGGAGACCGCGGCGCTGGCCGATACCCATCATTTCGTACGGCCCGGCAGCGACGCCTGCCTGCTGGCGGCGATTCTGCACACCATCCTTGCCGAAAACCTGGGCGACCTGCGTCACCTGACGGACTCTGTCGATGGCCTCGAAGATCTGCCGGCGCTGCTTGCGCCGTTTACGCCGGAAGCCGTGGCTCCCTGCGTTGGCATGACGGCCGCCGCTATCCGCGCGTTGGCCCGTGACTTTTGCGCGGCCAAAAGCGCTGTCGCCTATGGTCGGATGGGGGTCTCGGTACAGGCATTCGGCGGTCTGTGCCAGTGGCTGCTGAACCTGATCAACATCGTCAGCGGTAATTTCGACCGACCGGGCGGGGCCATGTTCACCCGACCTGCGGCGGACATCCTCGATCACGGCAATCGCGGCGGCTTCGCCCGCTTTCACAGCCGTGTGCGGGAACTACCCGAATTCGGCGGCGAATTGCCGGTCGCAACGATGGCCGAAGACATGCTCGCCGGCGGAGAAGACCGGATCCGGGCTCTGCTCACCGTCGCCGGCAATCCGGTGCTCTCCACCCCGAACGGTGCCCAACTGGACCGGGCGCTGGCCGGGTTGGACTATATGGTTTCCATCGACATCTATGTCAATGAAACCACCCGCCACGCCAATCTGATCCTGCCGCCCACCACGGCCCTGGAACATGATCACTACGATCTGGTATTTGACCTGCTGGCGATTCGAAATACTGCCCGGTACTCGGCGCCGTTGTACGAACCAGATGCCGATGCCAGGCACGACTGGCAGATCTATCTGCAGCTGGCCAGTCGGCTGCAGGAGGGCAGCCTGATGCAGCGTGGCAAGGCTGCGTTGATACGCTGGCATATGGGCAGACTCGGACCAACCGGCCTGCTCAACACCCTGCTCAAAAAGGGACCCTACCCGCTGGATTTCGACGCCATTGCCGCCGCGGAGCATGGCGTCGACCTCGGACCGCTGGAGCCGTGTCTGCCGCAGCGCTTGTACACCCCTGACCAACGCATTGTTTTGACGCCCAAGGCGATCGTCGCTGACCTCGGTCGGCTGCGGGAGCACCTGACGCAATCTGCTGAGCCCGCCAGCAACGAGTTGCAGTTGATCAGCCGACGCCAGCCGCGCAGTAATAATTCCTGGATGCATAACTCGCAACGCCTGGTAAAAGGCAAGGAGCTTTGCACGCTGCTGATTCACCCTGAAACCGCTCGCGATATCGGACTGGTCGACGCAGGCCGAGCCGCGGTCCGCTCCCGCGTCGGCCGGATCGAAGTGACAGTCGAGGTAAGCGACGAGATCATGCCCGGCGTGGTCTGTCTTCCGCATGGCTGGGGCCACGACCGACCTGGTATCCGGCTGCGGGTTGCCAGCCGACATCCTGGGGCAAGCATCAACGACCTGACCGATGAGCGGTCTGTGGATCAGCTCTCGGGCAATGCCGCCCTGTCGGCAGTGCCGGTGACCATCACACGACTGTGAACGCCGATCGGCGCAACAGAATGGCGATACAAATGACGCAGAAGGATCTCAGCGGGGATCGCTGAATCGGGCTGGGAGTTGTCTAAAAAAACGGCTCTGCCCGTTTCAGGAGTTCGTCCAGATCCGGCTCATTCGGGTTACGCGGCTTACCCGGATGGATGATCGAGACCTGGCAGCTTTCTGCCGCCTCGATCAGCTGCGCGTAA